>Ga0208827_1000280_pt1 | contig 27487 bp, 26 predicted proteins | sample Sb_taG_5_FD_187709 | JGI IMG/M metagenome (GOLD analysis project Ga0208827, IMG submission 187709) | Peat soil microbial communities from Weissenstadt, Germany - Sb_50d_8_FC metaG (SPAdes) (version 2) | ecosystem: Environmental > Terrestrial > Soil > Wetlands > Peat | place: Germany... | reverse complement strand
GTTTGCTCGGGTCGCCTGCGGGATGCTCATGTTGGGCAACCGCTGGTGGCACGAATGCGGCGCACACGCCCACAAGCAGCACCATGCAAATGAATGTGCTTCGCTTCATGCTGGTCTCCTTGGTCACTAATTAGGCTTGGAATGAAGACTGCGACTATGAAAAATCCTTGTGGATCATTCTGGGCCGCGACAGCAGCGAAGTCAAGTAAGGCATGAAGGCTGTCGCACACCCGGCGTTCGCAGTCGCGTATCCGCAGAGGTGTGACCTGGTCGCAAAGGATCATAGCGTGTTTTCGGGATTGCGCCCGAGTGACGGGCAAACGGGAAGTTACGTTCTCACGTTTTCACGCGGACTCCGACGACGTTGTCCCGAAGTCGGCTTCTGGGAAGTCAGGACTTATGGGCATCGCCCCGTCTCCACACGACCGATGGCGAGCGCAACCGGCTACTTCAACGCCGCGTCATCCAGAAACTGGCGCAGCACTGTCCCGACCAACTCAGCCTGTTCCCAAGGCGCGTAGTGTCCCGCTTTCGGGATCACCTTCAACTGGCTGCCCGCAATGTTCTGCCGCATAAGTTCGCCGTCGGCGACGGTTGAGAGCACATCTTCTTCTCCGATGGCGATCAGCGTGGGCACGTTGATAGCCTTCAAGTCCGCGACCGAGTCAGGCCGCTCCGCCATGCCGCGCTGCACTTGGCTGATGCCTTCTACGGACATTTTGCGCATCATGGCGCGCGCTCCGTCGACTAGATCCGGACGCGCGGCCACCGTCGTCGGCCCCATCAGCTTCGGAATCATGGCCTCGATAAAGGGCTCGGTTCCCTGCTCCAGGACGGCGTCTGCGGCCTTCAAACGATTCGCTCGGGCCTCCGCGTTATCGGCCTGAGGGCGTGTGTCACAGAGCACGAGCGAAATCATCCGCGCGCGAAAGCGGCGCCAGAATTCAAATAGTACGTATCCGCCGATCGAACATCCGATGAACGCGGCTTTGCCGATTCCGGCTGCATCGAGCACGCGGGCAACATCGCCGGCGTGCTTCTGCATGAGGGCAGGCCCTTCGCCAATCTCCGAATCACCGTGCCCGCGCAGATCGGGGAGAATCAGCCGGTAGCGCGACTCGAGCGCCGCGGCCACCGGATACCAGAATTCGTGATCGCAGGGAAAAGGATGGAGAAGAACGACCGGCGGGCCGTCCCCACGAACTTCATAGAAGATCTCGGCGCCGTCGCTGCGCAGGCTTTCCATGGGAGGAGATTATATGTCGAACAAGGAGCAGGTCTGGTGGAGAGCCGGACGTCCCCGCCCGGCCGCCGAACTGCTTGACCCTTCGACTTTCCCCTCGGTTTCGCTCGGGGCTTCGGCAAAACGGGCAGGCTCGCGAGACGCCCGTCGCTCCATCGCTCGACTCGGGGCTAGCTCGTTACCGGCTGTTGCGAGGCTGCAGCTGGTAATAGAAGCGGTTCTTCTGGAATGATGATCCATCCGAGTACGTAGGCCACGAGGCCCGGGAAGATTCCGCAGGCGAGCGTGATGAAGAACCAGAGGATGCGTACCAGCGACACGTCGAGATCGAGATAATCAGCCAGCCCTGAACAAACGCCTGCGATCTTTCTGTCATAGCGCAAGCGCATCAGTTTCTTCGGCGTGGGCGGAATCCCCACCACGTTGCCGCAGTAGGAGCAAAAGCGACCGTCCTCGGCGATGGCCTTGCCGCAAGCATTGCAGTACATGGGTATGCCTCCCTTGAATAGGATACGACGATTGCGGGGAAAATGTTCCGAGAACCGCTTTTCGCTTTTGGCTTTGGCTTTTCGCCTTTCGCTCTTGGCTTTTAGCTAAAGGCTAAGAGCTAATGGCTAAAAGCTGCCCCTCTACTCCCGGTACGCGTCTTTCATTCTTTTCCGAGCCTTGTCGGCTTCGGCATTGCCCGAATTTGTGGCCACCACGGCCTCGTATTTCTTCACCGCCAGGTCCCGCTTCTGGAGCTGGTCATACATCTCACCCGCTCCCAGATTCGCTTTCTGCAGCAATTCCGGATCGGCGTCCGTGACCTCACCCACGAGCTCGTATGCCGCAGCCGCAGCCGGATATTTTTTCTCGCTGCGGAGCAGGTCGCCCAGTCCGAGCGCCGCAATTTCGTAATGCAGATTGTATTTTCCTTCGCGACCGTTCTGCCACACCCGGCGGTACTGCTCCTCGGCTTCGGCAGTCTTGCCGGAGACCCGGAGCAGGTTCGCCTCCTCGAGCGGCAGAAGATAGTTGCGCGGAAACCGCGGACCGAGCGCGCCTGTGATCTGCAAAGCCTCGCCGTAGCGGTGTTCCCGGCGCAGGAAGACCATGAGCACGGCTCCTGCGTCCACGCTGGTTTCGCCGTTGGCGCGGTAGGCATCGTTCAGATACTGAAGTCCCTTTTCCTTATCTCCGCTCAAGCCGACGAGCGCGACGGCGATCTTGACCGCCAGCGACAGGTTCCCCATCACGTAGTTGTGGGCTCCCACCACCAGCTTGGCGTCCGTGTACTTCGGATCCAACTCGAGAACCCGTTCGTGATCGTGGCGCGCGCCCACCGCATTGCGCAGAGCGGAAAACCAGGCGCGCTCGATGAGGGCGGTGTAAAGCGCGAACTGTCCGCGGGTGACGCCGCGGGCATAGAGCATATCGACGTTGTTCGGATTGCCCGCGAGTTCGGCGTTTTCCAGTTTCTCGGCTTGCTCCACCAGTTGCTTGATGCGTTGCTTCTGCGCCGGATCGGCGGGACGGTGCGCCTTCCCTATAAAATTGTCGTTCGAATAATCCCCAGTATTCATCGCGCCCATGCGATACAGCTCCCGCATCTGAATCGCGGAGAGCAGATGATTCACGGCAAACGGATCGTTCTGGTGACGCGCCAGGATCCTCTCGAAATCCTGAATCGCCGCGTCGTAGTCGAGGTTGTAGTAGTGCTCGAAAGCCGCCTGGTTCAGCGGGTCGGGAGGACGAAAATCGGCGGGATGGAAATCAGCGGGACGAAGCGTCGCGGGGTCCGCTGCAAGACACGCTTGGGCAAGGACCAGCAGCATGATGGCGGTCAAAGCGGGGCGATGCCAGGAGAGGAAGAAAAGCACGCTTGTTCAGTTTAACAGTTCTCAGTTCTCAGTTCTCAGTCAAGACAGGTCGGCTCTCCACTGAGAACTGAGAACCGGGACCGAGAACCTCGAACTTGCAGCCAGGAGCTGACAGCTGTCGAGGAACCACACCGTGTCCGTCCTCAACCCGGCCAAAGTTGTTGTCGCCGTGGGAGAACCGAGCGCCTCGCCTAGGCTGGACGGGCGAGACTCCCGTCGCTCGTCGCTCCACGCAAAATGGGAAATTCGGGCTTGGATAGCGTAATTCTTGCCTGCGGATCGGTCCCCCTCCCCCGTGGCTCACCCATAAGTGTCGTCCCTGCAATAACTTGCTTTGGTGATTCGCTTGCGGTCCGAAAAGAGTCAAAAAAGAGAGCGCGTTTATGGCGGAAGCAGCCGATCAGACTCAACATGAATTTTGGCGGGCGCCCCTGCCGGCGTCCAAGGCTGTCGCCAAACGGGCAAGAAGCGACGAACGAAGCGCAACCTGCCGTTGCGGAGCTGAGTTCATCGTCAGCTCACAGTACTGTCATGTTTGTGGCGCCAGCCGTCCCGATCTGGGCGTTAGCGTTGCGCGCACCCTCCAAATCCCTGGTGTGGGTGAACTCACCTCGCTCGGTGAGCGGCTCGGGCTCACGACGTCTGCCACCATCGCTTTTCTGGTTGGTGTACTCTGCGGGGTGGGAGCGCTGGCTGTGAGCGTGTGCTTCAGCGCCCGGACCGTACTCGACTGGCAGGCAATCCAATTGTGGCGGATCGAGTGGCTGCTCGCCGCGATCGCTGCTTTTGTCGCCGGGTGCCTGTTTCAGAGATAGCTGTCAGCTCTCAGCTATCAGCTCTCAATTCTTCGCTTCTCCGCGGCGACTTCCAGCGAACCACCTTCTGTGAAACGCGGCTTGCCGCGTCTCTACGTCAATAGATGCCCCCACTTCGCGAGCTCAGTTCCGCGAATGGGCTTGCTCCCGCTCCGACACTCCCGCGCTCTGTCGCCGTTGCTGACCCATGCGATAGAGGTGATGCAACGGCCCCACTCCGTGGCCCAGCGGATGGGCGTTCGCAATCGCGGCCGAGACATACGCTTTGGATAGAAGAACCGCCTCGGGCAGTCCGCGGCCATTGGCCAGGTGGCAGGCCAGCGCGGTGGCGAACGCGCATCCGGTGCCGTGGGTGGAATTCGAACGCTGACGGTCAGCCTTGAAGACTTCCTGTTGGGCGCCTTGGGCGGTAGTGAAGCTGAGGAGATCGATCGCCTTCTCCAGGTGACCTCCGGTGATCACCACATTCGCCGCTCCCAGCGAGTGCAGACGAGCGGCCGCCCCGCGCATCTGGTCGAGATTCGTGACCGCCATCCCGGTCAAGACGCTGGCTTCGTCAAGGTTCGGCGTAACTAATTCCGCCACGGGAACCAGCCTCTCGATCAATAGCCGGATCCCAGCTGCATCCAGCAAATCAGCTCCGGAACTCGACTTCAGAATTGGATCCAGTACGACATGAGGCAGCCTGGCTTTTCCCGTAAAAGCCTGGCCCAGAAAATCTGCGACCACCGCGACCACCCGCTCATTGCCCAGCATGCCGATGTGGACGGCTTCTATTGCGAAGTCTGAAGCCAGCTCCTGCAGGGTCTCAGCGATGATCTTGGGATCGACGCCCTCGACCCGCCGCACTCCCCGCGTCGACTGAATCGTTAAGGCTGTAATGCAGGAAATGCCGAAGCATTCATGGGCGGCGATCGTCTTGATGTCGGCGGTAATCCCAGCGCCCGAGGACGGATCAAACCCGGCAATCGTCAACACCACAGGTGGGCTCGCAGCCATGCTGCCACTTTAAACCCAAAGTTCAAGCAGGGGAACAACACTTCTCTGTTTTGCTCGGTCAGACTCGCGCAAATGGGAACGCCATTCCCTGCCGTGAATTGAGCCGTTCGGCTTACTGACTAGCCCTCAAACTTCAATGTATCTGATTGATTATAAGACATTTATAAATATAAAATCGTAAGTGCAACATTCCATTATAAGTTGCAAGATTCTGCGCGGTTCGTAACTTGCCTAGTTACCGGCAGGTTATCAGCTCGCAATGACTGGTTTCAATGACATACGAAGATAAATCCATATTTTTCATTCGCCAAGTGATTGATTAAGTACCACTTAGTAATCGTTTGGATATTTTTTCCGATTGACACCCCTTGGCCGGCCCGGTAGCATCGTCGAATCATCAACGAAAGGAGCGTAGGACCAAAAAACGACTTTCCACAATGGGAGGTAACTGAATGCGACGACGTTTAGCCGAAGGTTTGGCGGTGCTTTTATCGATCGCCAGTCTGGGGGCAGGAGCCGCATCCGGGCCAAGCAGCCTGGAAGCCGCCAAGGTCACACAGCCGCTGGTCATTGAGACCAGAGGGCACAAAACACGAAAACCAAACAGCCCGAAGTCGAAGCCCTATCAAGTAGGCACCGCGTCCTGGTATGGAGAACCGTTCCAGGGCAAGCAGACGGCCAGCGGAGAACCCTTCGACAAGCGCGATTTCACGGCCGCTCACCCCAGCCTTCCGCTGGGCACGTTGGTCAAAATAACCAACCTGAGGAATGGCAAGGCCGTGGTGGTTCGCATCAATGACCGGGGTCCCGTAGTGGACGGCCGGATCATCGATGTTTCCGACAGCGCTGCGCTGGCGCTGGGCTTCAGAGAGCGCGGAGTGCAGAAGGTCCGCTTGGAACTCTACCAATCCGCGAATTACCGGCCAACGAATCACGGGCCAACGAATTATCAGCCAACGACAGTGGCGCTGCTGCAACCGGTAGCCAAGCTCAACTAAACCCGATAGACTCGGGACGATAGTTGAGAGTATGGATCCGCGCCAGCGTCTCATCGTTGCCTTGGATGTATCTACCGCCGCGGCCGCCCGGAAGATCGTGGCGGCCGTCGGCGACTCTGCCCACGCGTACAAGGTCGGCATGCAGCTCTACACGGCCGAAGGGCCTTCCATTGTCCGCGAACTGGTTGGTTCGGGCCACCGCGTCTTTCTCGACCTCAAGTATCACGACATTCCGAACACTGTAGAAGCGGCCGTCCGGGAGGCGGCCCAGCTGGGCGTGAGCATGCTGACGGTGCACGCCTGCGGGGGCGGCAAGATGTTGCGAGCTGCCGTCGACGCCGCGCAAGCGGCCAACCCCAAGTTGATCGTCCTGGCGGTCACGGTGCTGACCAGCCTGGACGACGACGAACTGGGCAAGATTGGCCTGCGCGGAGGAGTGCTCGACCAAGTCCTAAGGCTGGCCGCCCTGGCGCTCTCGAACGGATGTCAGGGCGTGGTGGCTTCGGCGCAGGAGGCCGAAGCTCTGCGCGAGAAGTTTGGCCACGATTTCGCCATTGTGACGCCCGGAGTGCGCCTTGCTGGCACTGGACCCGACGATCAGGCGCGTATCGTCACTCCCGCGGAAGCGATTGCCGCCGGAGCCTCGCACATCGTGGTAGGGCGCCCGATCACGGAAGCCTCCGACCCGGCGGCCGAAGCGCGGGCGATTCTGGGACAAATTGGGTAGGGCAGTACCCAGTAATCAGTACCCAGTACCCAGAAGAAACAAAAAAGCGCGACGACTCGCCGTGCGCCTCTTCTATCCGTGGTGTCTCCAGTCTTAACTGGGTACTGGTTACTGGCAACTGGGTACTGCCCCTCACAGTTTTTCAAAAAACTCGCAGCCCGAGCACGAAATATAGATTCCACCGGGCACTCCGCGCTCGCGATCTTTCATGCGTTTGACGATGCGGGTTTCCTTGCCGCACTTGGGACATGCGGTCGATTTCGCGGTATCCATGACCTTTTTCCGGTCGGCTGTTTTTGCAATTTTCGCCATTCAGTCTCTCCTGACAGGAATGTGCCGCCAGCCCAAAGGCCGCGGTTCTACCTGGTAGTTGGGGAGTATCGTCGTTGGATTATAACGAACGCCGGCCCATCTCGAATCGGCGCGGCAGGATCAACCCGCGCGGAAGCGATGCACTGTACTCGCCTAGAGAATCTTACACGAAGTTAGCTTTCAGCTGTCAGCTCTCAGTCGAGTTAATATTGGACCGAGCCGCTGTCCTCCCGCAAATCTTTAACGCAGAGGACGCGGAGAACTACGCAGAGGTTCTTAGCCTTCTCTTCTCCGCGAGCTCTGCGGTGCTCTTCGCGTCCTCTGTGTTAAAGGTTCTTGGTAGCTGGTAGCTCGAAACCGGGGTGTGACCGGGATCACTCCCGGGCGTATGATCATTGGGTTATCCTGTAGCGAAAGAGGCCTCATGAGCTGGCTCCAGAATAAATTCGAAAAGAATTTCATGATCACGACGGTGGACTACGTCTTCAACTGGGCGCGCAAGTCGGCGCTCTGGCCGATGACGTTTGGGCTGGCGTGCTGCGCCATCGAGATGATTGCGTCTTCCACCGCGCGCTTCGATATCGCGCGTTTTGGGTCGGAGGTGTTTCGGCCCAGCCCGCGGCAGTCGGATCTGATGATCGTCTCCGGCACGGTCACGCTGAAGATGGCGCCGGTGTTGAAGAGGATTTACGACCAGATGCCCGAGCCGAAGTGGGTGATTTCGATGGGCGCGTGCTCGTCGGTGGGCGGACCGTTCAATACCTATGCCGTGCTGCAGGGCGTGGACCGCATTGTGCCGGTGGATGTTTACGTGATCGGATGCCCGCCGCGTCCGGAGAATCTGTTTTACGCGCTGCTCAAGCTGCAGGACAAGATCGACACCATGACGCTCGCCAAGCGCCCCACCGAAGTGCGGCTCGAAGAGCGGATGATGGAGGATTTCAAGCGCCAGGTAATGGTGGCGCAGACGATGCAGCCGAAGTAGCTGTCAGCCGTCAGCTCTCAGCCGTCAGTGCCAATCGTGTGGGGACGGGGCTTGGCCCCGTCCTGCATGATCTTGCCCCATCCGGACGGGGCAGAGCCCCGTCACCACACGAGCGAAGCTCGGCAGGGTTTCGCCGGCATCACACAGGACCCATGGGTAACTTCATCAAGATCGCTTCGCAATCGGATCTTCCCCCCAACAACGAAGCCAAAGAATTCCCCTGCGGCAACAAGACCATCTGCGTCGCCAACGTGAACGGGGAGATCAGCGCCATGGATAACGTCTGCCTCCATCGCGGAGGCCCGATCGGCCAAGGCGTGATCTCAGGAGGAAAGGTTGTTTGCCCGTGGCATGGTTGGGCATGGGATCCGAAAACGGGGGAGGCCGGTCCGCCGGGGGCGAAGGTGGCCGTGTATCCGGTGAAGATTGAGGGCGGCGATGTGCTGATTGAGTTGTGAGTACGAGCCCGGACAGGGCCGACCTAGCGCTTTAGCTGGACTACGTAGGCTTTTTCGCTGTGCGATTTGCGGGCCGTGCCTTCGACGAATTTAAGAAATTCCCGCAGGTGTTCCTTTTCCGACAGTTCCGCCTCGGAGAATTTCACCCGCACGCCAAACGCCCGCGCGCTGCGGGTTGCGATTCCGCTGATGATGACGCCTTTCACCCAGATCTTGCCGTTTGCCACCCACAAGCCGATCTCCAGCGCCTTGCCCGCCGGCACGGCGCTGGCGGTCTCGACCAGGCAGCCTCCGCGGCTCACATTCGCCAGATTGCCCCAGACCGGCTCTTCTATACCCTCAACGTGAATTTCCACCGCCACATAGCACTTGATGCGCTGAAAATGGCGGCGATCCGAGTCCAATTGCGATGTGAATAATTCCGGTTCGAACGGGGGCGTTTCATCCACTGGTTCGGGATGGGGAAGCGCGACGGGCGGCGCCGGCGCCGCAGCAACGGCTACATTCTTCTGTGCCTCGCGGGCTTTGACGGCCGCGTCTTTGATCTCGCGCATCGAGCGCAGCAGCGCCGCTTCGCGCTGTTCCGGACGCACCTCGCGGTACGTCTGAAGCAGTTTTCCGAGGTGGCTGACCAGGTCGGGATCGGTGAGCAAGCGCGTCCAGTCAGATCCTTTGGGTGCTTTCTTCTCTTCGCTCATACGTAGGACTTCCTCGCAGCTTTCCGTCGCAGGGAAGTGCTTGACTTTCATAGACTGAACTTTAGGTCGGGCTCACACAAGATGACCAAGGTCACTATCGCCAGGGGGAGCGCACCTGCAAAAAATGGGGGGGCGAGCTCCATCTGAGGCAACAATTTGTATCGGATCTCCACCAAAAAAGAGTCGAAAAGACTATCATTTTCGTTTCGGTAAGGAGATAACCCAGGTTCCATGGCTTCCGCACATCGTCCCACCCGTCAATCGCGGTGTTATCGTGCATTCCTTTTGCTGGACGTTTTTCTGATCGTGTCAATCGTCGTCTTCCCACAGGCGCTTTTTGCCCAAAGTTCGACTTCCGATTCGACGGAGAGTTCGACGGGCGGGGCCATGCAGATTCAAACCCCGCAGTTTCAAAACTCACAAGTTCAAACCTCGGCACAGAATCCAGTCTTTGGCAGTGTGCCGGAGGCCAAGCCTACCCCCGGCGTCCTGCCGCTGACCTTCAGCGAGGCCATTGAGCGGGCTTTGCGCCAGAACCTGGCTGGTCTTTTATCGGAATACAACACCATCGAGGCCCGGGGACAGAAATGGCAACGACTCAGCGACCTGCTTCCGAACGTCAGCGCGGATGTGCAAGAAGCCGTAGAAAAGACGAGCCTGGAAGCGCAAGGACTTCGCGGCCGGCTGTTTCCTGGTCTTACTCTTCCTCGCGTCATCGGGCCTTTCTCCTATTTTGATATGCGGGCCTCGGCGACCGAGCGCGTGTTCGACTGGAAGGCAATCCAGAAATACCGTTCTTCCGTGATCGGCGAAAGCGTGGCCCGGTTCAATCTGAAGGACGCGCGCGATCTGGTCGTGCTCGCGACCGGCAACGCTTACCTGCAGGCGATTGCTGGAGCAGCCCGCGTGGAAACCGCGCAAGCGCAGGTGGAGACGGCGAAGGCGCTGTACGACAAAGCGGTCGCGCAACAGCAGGCCGGAGTCGCTCCGGCGATCGACACCCTGCGGGCCCAGGTCGAATACCAGACGCGCCAACAGCAACTGATCGCAGCCGCGAACGATTTTGCCAAGCAGAAAATCTCGCTGGCACGTGTGATTGGACTCGCGTCCGGCCAGGAATTCGAATTGGCCGACAAAGCTCCTTACCAGGTTTTTCCCATCCCCGATCTTGAAACCAGCTTGCAGCGCGCGTATTCTCTGCGCTCCGATTACAAAGCGGCACGTGATCGCCTGGTCGCGGCGCAATTGGAGCGGAGCGCAGCCACCGCGGGGTATTTTCCGACCCTCAATCTGGCGGGGAATTACGGCGAAATCGGCGCAGTTCCCGGCGATGTGTTGCCTACGTACCAGGTCTTCGGTATGTTGAACATTCCGATTTTCCAGGGGGGCAAAGTCCATGGCGATGTTCTGAAGGCCGAAGCCAGCCTGCGGCAGGCGCAGGCGCAGATGGCGGACGTTCGCGCCCAGATTGATCAGGATATCCGCAACGCGCTGCTCGACCTCAAGTCGTCGGGCGATCAAGTGGAAGTCGCCCAGAGTTCCGTGAATCTCGCCGAGCAGGCACTCACCCAATCGCGCGATCGTTTCTCCGCCGGAGTCACCGACAACCTCGAAGTGGTGCAGGCGCAGGAAGCGGTGGCGTCTGCGCACGAGAGTTTGATCTCGAGCCTCTACTTTCACAACCTGGCCAAGGTTTCCTTTGCCCGCGCCCTGGGACGCGCCGAAGAGGGCGTTCGCGAATACTTGAAAGGGAAGTAGCCAATGGAAGAAAGCAGCAGCGTTGTAGCCGAGCCCAAACCGCAAGCGGAAGCGAGTGCGCCGAAGTCCCCGGCCTCGCTGGACAGCGAAGCGCGCTATCAGCGGCGAAGAGCGTTTTTGAGCAGCCCGCGCACGAAGTGGGGGTTCATTCTCGCCGGCCTCGTGATTCTGATCGCCGTTTTCTTGCTGTGGCGCTACCTCGCAAGCTACGAATCCACCGATGACGCGCAGATTGACGGACACGTGAATTCGGTGAGCGCGCGCATCAGCGGCTATGTGCTGAAACTCAATGTGGAAGACAACCAGTACGTGGAAAAGGGAACGGTGCTGGTGGACATCGACCCTGCCGACCTCGAAGGCGCGGTGGCGGAGGCGCGCGCTCAATACGCCGACGCGCAGGCGCAGGCTTCCGCTGCCGGCATCAACGTCCCGATCACCGATGTCACCACGTCAAGCCAGGTCAGCGGCGCCCAGGGAGGTGTCTCCGGTGCGCAGGCTGGTATCTCGGCTGCCCGCGAGCAGTTTGAAGCAGCCAAGTCGCAGGTCGCGGAAGCGGACGCCAATAACACCAAAGCGCAGAATGATCTTCTCCGCTACAAGCAGCTGATCGACAAGCAGGAAATCTCGCAACAGCAGTACGATCAAGCCGTCGACAGCGCTCAAGCCGCTGCCGCAACCCTGCATGCGGCGCGCGCCAATGCCGACGCTTACGCGGCACAGATCAAACAGGCGCAGAGCAAACTGGAGCAGGCCGACGCCGATCTTCGCACCGCCGGCAACCGGACGCACATGATGCGAATGATCAACGCCCGCTCCCAGTCGGCGCAGGCCATTGCCCAGCAGAAGAAGGTTGCATTAGAGCAGGCGGAACTGAACCTCTCGTACACGAAAATCATGGCGCCGGTCAGCGGAGTCGTCAGCAACCGCACCGTAGAGGTCGGTCAAAACGTGCAGCCCGGCCAGGAGATGATGAAGGTCATTCCGCTCGGTGAAGGCGACCTCTGGGTCACGGCGAACTTCAAGGAGACGCAGCTTAAGAGGATGAAACCCGGTTTGCCGGCTGAAATCGCGGTGGATGCGAACGGCAAGACCTACAAGGGGCATGTCGATTCCATCGCCGGCGCCAGCGGTGCGCGCTTCAGCCTGCTCCCTCCCGAAAACGCCACCGGCAACTACGTCAAAGTGGTGCAACGCATACCGGTCAAGATCGTGTTCGAAACGGGCGCGATCAAGAGCCATGAACTTCGCCCGGGGATGTCGGTGATGCCGAAGGTCTGGATTAAATAGCTACGAGCCGCGAGCTGCGAGCTTCGAGCAACCGATTCGCGTTCGCTCGCAGCCCGTAGCTCGAAGCAGAGGTTGAGAAAACAATGGGCGCTGCTGCGATTACCATGAATGATGCCGCCGCGTGGCGTCCGGCAGTCAATCCGTGGATCATCGCTCTCACGGTGACGCTGGCCACGTTCATGGAAGTGCTGGATACCAGCATCGCCAACGTGGCGTTGCCGCATATCGCCGGCAGCCTTTCCGCGGGTCAGGACGAGAGCACCTGGGTGCTTACGTCTTATCTCGTCTCCAACGCCATCGTCCTGCCGCTGAGCGGCTGGCTGTCTTCGATCGTCGGACGCAAGAATTTTTACATGGGTTGTGTCGCGCTCTTCACGATCAGTTCGTTTCTGTGCGGGCTCGCGCCCAATCTCGGCATGCTCATCTTCTTCCGCGTCCTTCAAGGTGTGGGTGGCGGAGGCTTGCAACCGAGCGAGCAGGCCATCCTCGCCGATACCTTTCCTCCGGCCAAGCGCGGCATGGCATTCGCTGTCTATGGCATCGCGGTGGTGATGGCTCCGGCCATCGGTCCTACGCTCGGCGGTTATATCACCGACAATTTCACCTGGCGCTGGATTTTCTTCATCAATATCCCGGTCGGCATTATCTCGCTTTTGCTGACGTCACGGCTCATCCAGGATCCTCCCTACTTCAAGCGCCGCCAATTGAAAGAAACCCGGATCGACTACACCGGGCTAGGGTTCGTCGCGCTCGGACTGGGAACACTGCAAGTGGTCCTCGACAAAGGACAACGCGAAGACTGGTTCGAATCGCACTTCATCGTATGGCTGAGCGTGATCTCCGCCATGTCGCTGATCTTTGTCATCTTCTGGGAGTGGCAGCACAAAGACCCCATCATCGACCTGCATTTGTTTCGCGTGCGCAGCTTCGCCACCGCGAACTTCCTCATGTTCATGCTCGGGTTTGCCCTGCTGGGCAGCACCCTGCTATTGCCGCTGTTCATGCAGACAATGCTCGGTTACACTGCCGAGCGGTCCGGGTTGGCTCTCATGCCGGGCGGTTTCGCGATTATGCTGGCCATGCCTTTGGTGGGGTTTCTGCTTTCGCGCTACAGCCCGCGGTATCTGTTGCTGTTCGGTTTGTCGATGCTCTCGTTTTCGCTGTTTCATATGACAAGGTTCGATCTGGATGTGGATTTCCACACGGTGATGGTGGCGCGCGTCTATCAGGCGGTGGGAATGGCTTTCCTGTTCGTGCCCATTAACACCGCCGCGTACGCGTTTCTGCCGCGCGACAAGAACAATGCCGCGTCCGGTTTGATGAACCTCGCCAGGAACATTGGCGGCAGCGTCGGAATTTCTTTTGTCACCACCGGCCTGGCTCGCCGCGCGCAGTTTCATCAGGGGCAACTGGTGGAGAAGTTGAGCGCCGCCAATCCGCAGTTTCAGTCAGTGCTGCGCGGGATGACGAGCGTTTTTTCGGGGGGCGGCTTCGGGCCCGGTTCCGGGGGTAGTTCCGCGCTGCAGCATGCCTACGCGATGATGCAGGCGAATGTGATCCGGCAGGCGACCATGCTGGCGTACATTGATAATTTCTGGGTGCTCGGAATCGCGATCCTTTGTTTAATCCCTTGTGTGTTCCTGATCAAGAAGTCGAAGCCGGGAGGCGCGATCGTGGCTCACTAGTGGAGAACCGGACGTCAGTGGAGAGCCGGCGTCTCCGCCCGGCTGGCGGGCGAGACGCCCGTCCTCCACGGTATGACTGAAAGGAGGTTCGCGATGTTTCGCATCGTTACTCTGGAACGCGAATTTGGCTGCGGCGGAGGAGCCATTGCCGGCGAACTGGCCCGCCGGCTGGGGTGGAAGCTCTGGGACCAGCAACTGACCAGCGAGATTGCCCAGCGCGCGCAGGTGCCGGAATCTGCCGTGGCCATGTGCGATGAGCGGGTCGACAGCCGCCTCTACCGTTTCGCGAAAGCCTTCTGGCGGGGTAGTTACGAACGCAGCATGCCGCTGGCTGCCTCTCAGGCGTTTGATACGGATCGCATGATGGCCATGGCGGGAGAGATCATGCTTCACATCGCCGCCGAGGGTAATGCGGTCGTCGTGGGCCGTGGTTCCCCGTTTCTGCTGCGCGAGCGCGAGGATACTTTTAGCGTCTTCACCTATGCTCCGCACGACGAAAAAATTCGCCGCCTGCTAGCCATGGGTAGGAGCCGGGAAGAGGCAGAAGACTTGGTGGAGAACGTGGACAAGGAGCGGATAGCCTACATCAAACACTACTTCAATAACGAATGGCCGACGCGCAGCCTCTATCACCTGATGATCAATACGGCAGTCGGGGACGAGAACGTAGTCGCCACGATTCTGAACAGCATGCAGACGTTCGCAGCTCATCCTGGCGAGATCGCCGTCCGTGGCCTTCGCTGAAGCGCGGGAGGTCCAGCGGCTCAGTTCCAAGCGACGGGATCGCCGGACTCGCCCAGCGCGCCGACGTTACGCGCCGGCGTTTCGCCCTGCCGTTATAAGATAGGCGCAAAGGATGGAGTCAACTCCGCCAGTGGCAGCTTCTGATTCGTATCCCCCGGTGCAGGAGGAAGTAGCGCGGCTCGCCGGCTCGTCGCAGGTGCGCGCCGCATTCGACCAGTTCCGCTCGCAAGAATCGCAGTTTGCGCACTGGCAGTTGGAGGCGACGAAAGTTGCCGCTCCTCCATTCGGCGAGGCCGCGCGCGGCGCCTGGCTGGCCGATCGTTTTCGCGAGCTCGGTCTCACCGACGTGCAGGTGGATGAGGTCGGCAACGTATTCGGCGTTCGTCCCGGCTGCGGCAGCCGTTTCGTGGCGCTCAGCGCGCATATTGATACGGTGTTTCCGGCCGCGACGCCGTTGAACATCCGGCAGGAGGCCAGCCGCTTGTATGGCCCGGGTGTCTCCGACAACGGCGCGGGCATTGCGGCGATGCTGGCCGTGGCCAGTGTATGCGGCAGCGCGCGCATCTCGCATGCGCTGCCCTTTGTGTTCATCGGGAACGTCGGGGAAGAAGGCGAAGGCGATCTGCGGGGCATGCGGCACGTTTTCGCGACGCCGCGCTGGCGAGACGCGATTGCCTACAGCGTGATTGTCGATGGTGCCGGATCGGACACTATGGTGGCGGAGGCCTTGGGCAGCCGCCGGTTTGAGGTGATCGTGCGCGGACCGGGTGGTCACTCCTGGAGCGACTTCGGCGCGCCCAACCCGATTATTGCGCTCTCCCGTGCGATCGAGGTCTTCCGTCAAACGCCCGTGCTGGCGGCGCCGAAAACCACGTTTAATGTCGGCACGATTCGGGGCGGGACTTCCGTCAATTCGATTCCGGAATCCGCCAGCATGCGGGTCGATCTGCGCTCCACGTCAATGGCGGAAATTGACCGGCTGGAGCGAGCGCTGCGCCTCGCACTGGAGCAGGCGGTCGCATTGGAAAATCGGGCCGCGGCTCAGCACGGAACGCGTCGGCCGCAGGCGGTGCAGAGCGAAGTGCTCGAGATCGGGAATCGTCCGGCGGGCGAACTGGCGCCGGGTGCGCGGCTGCTGAAGGTGATCCGCGCGGTGGATGTGCAGTTGGGCAATACGGCGCAGGTGCAGCGGGCGTCGACTGACGCCAACATTCCGCTTTCGCTCGGACGCGAGGCCATCGCGATCGGCGGCGGCGGTTCCGGAGGCGGAGCCCACACGTTGCAAGAATGGTACGACTGCCATGGACGAGACCTCGGTCTGAGGCGCATTCTGCTTACAATGCTGACACTGTCGGGAGTAGCAGAATGATCATGCGATTCGCTCCGATTTTGCTGTTGGTAGTGGCCTCGGGCGTGTCGGCACAGAGCATGCCTCAAAAGCCAAAAGCGGACCTGATCTTTACCCACGGCAACATCTATACCGGGGCGGTCGATGCAGCGTCTTCGTTCGGAGCGGGCAAGCGCTCCGAGGCGCTGGCAGTGGTTGGCGAGCGGATCCTCGCCGTGGGGACGCGCGACGAGATCATGAAGCTGAAAGGACCAGAGACCAAGATCGTGGATCTGGATAGCCACTTCGTCATGCCCGGCTTCAATGACGCCCACATGCACCTGGCCAGCGCCGGCCTGGAGAAGATGAACGTGAACCTGGCCGGCGTAAAGACACTCGATGAGTTCCGCGAACGCATCCGCGCCCAGGTCGAAAAAGCGGCGCCCGGAGAGTGGATCGTGGGTGGCGGCTGGGACGAGACTCTCTGGCCGGTCAAAGTTTTGCCCACGCGCTGGGATTTGGATGAGGTGAGCCAGAGCCATCCGGTTTTTCTGCTGCGGGTGGATGAGCATATGGCAGTGGCGAACACGCGCGCCTTGCAACTGGCCAGCGTCACCGTCGCCAGTCGCGATCCGGAGCGGGGAAAGATCGATCGCGATGACGCGGGCACGCCCAACGGCATTCTGCGCGAGAAAGCGCAACTATTGGTGCAGGCAGTGATTCCCAAGCCGACGCACGAGAAGCGGCGGCAAGCCATCGAACTCGCTCTGGCGGATCTGGCGAGTCACGGCATCACCTCCGCGCAGGATTATTCGCCGTGGGAAAACTTCCAGATTTACGAGGAACTCGAGCACGACGGAAAGCTGACGGCGAGGATTTCAGAGTGGCTGGATTTCGACGACTCGATTGCAGACCTGAACAGTAAGCGCAGCTCGCATCCCGCGTCCGACACCATGCTCCACACCGGAATGCTGAAGGCCTTTCTGGATGGTTCGCTCGGCTCGAAGACGGCCGCGTTGCTTGAGCCCTACAGCGATGATCCGAAGAAAAATGACCCGAAGAACGATAATCCGAAGAACGATAATCCGGAGAACCGTGGTCTGCCGCAATACGAAGCGGCCAAGTTGAACGCGATGACGAAGGAGCAGGTGCTGGCGGGATATCAAATCGGCTTCCACGCCATCGGCGACAAAGCGGTGCAGATGGCGCTCGACGCGTTTGCCGAGGCGGAGAAGGCGGCGAAAGAAGGCAAGGTGAAAGCGGCCGACGGTGGCAATGCCGGCAATGCCACCGACTACCGGCTTCGCATCGAGCACGCGCAGGTCACCACGCCGCAGCAGATTTTGCGTTTCAAGGATCTGAAGGTGATCGCCTCCATGCAGCCGAGCCACTTGCTCACGGATATGAAGTGGGCCGAGTCGTATCTGGGACCGAAGCGCGCCGAGCATTCCTATGCCTGGGCCGACTTCCTTCGCCACGGGGTGGTGCTGGCCTTTGGTACGGATTATCCGGTCGAACCGGTGACGCCGTTTCGCGGCCTCTACGCGGCGCTCACCCGTATGAGCGAAGACGGAAAGAAAAGTTATTATCCCGCGGAAAAACTCAACATCGAGCAGGCGATCGCCGCCTACACGACGGGCGCGGCTTTTGCCGAATTCGCCGAAAAGCAGAAAGGCAAGCTGGAGCCGGGCATGCTGGCCGACTTTGTCGTTCTCGATCAGGACATTACGGCAGTCCCACCGCCAAAAATTCTGGAAACGAAAGTTCTGCGTACGGTGGTCGGCGGCAAGACCGTGTACGAGGCGAAGTAGGATCGGGTGATCGGGTGATCTGACAGCGATCTCGAATAACCGAGAGGCAAGGTTCTAGATGACCCGATGATCCGATCACCCGATGGCGGGAGCGGGAACGCGCCTTCCTGATCTGCGCCCCTGTGTGGGGACGGGACTCCGCCCCGTCCCGGCGGGGCGAAGCCCCGCCGCCACAACACCCTTCCCTTGGCTCCTGGCGTTCTTGGCGAACGCGATCTAGGTTTTCTGCGTCTAACGATTTGACGGCCTGCGACCGACCCCTGCCGGGGGCGAAGGTATAATAAAAAATTGGCAGTTTTAGTTGGCAGTCTTAGGAGGTAAGAAATGGATTCGCGCGAAAGCGCTTTTTGGGTGCGTCTCAAAGCCAACCGTTGGGCGTACATGTTTACGATACTGGCGACGCTGGCGGTTGGAATTCTGATTGGCACGATTGTCTCTTATGGAGTGAAAGGCAAGGAGGGACAGAAGTCGTCGGATGCGACCCCGTTGACCATTCCCGCTCCGCAACAGCTCTCCACCGCCTTCTCCCAGATTTCCAAGCAATTGGAGCCGAGCGTGGTGAACATCAATACGGAGTCAACCATTAAAAACCCTCACCGCCGGCACCCCGTGCGCCCCGATCGCGACCAGCAAGATGAGGGCAACGGTGAGGAAGACTCCCCGTTCCAGGATTTCTTCGACAAGTTCTTCGGCGGCCAGGGTGGTCAGGGCCAGGAGGCGGGCACCATCCGCCAACGCTCGCTCGGTTCCGGCGTGATTGTGGATTCGAAGGGCTACATTGTCACCAACCGGCACGTGGTCGAAAAGGCTGATCGCATCCGTGTGAAGTTGCAGGACGAAAACCCGGCGTCTCCGGGCCATGATGCCAAGCTGATCGGCATGGATCAGGAGACCGACCTGGCAGTGATCAAGATTGATATAGATCGTCCGCTGCCAGCCGCCAAACTGGGCAACTCCGACGGCATGGAAGTTGGCGACTGGGTACTTGCCATTGGCAGTCCCTTCGGACTGCAGGAAACTGTAACGGCGGGCATCGTATCGGCCAAGGGGCGCAACATTGTTCCTAACCGGCAGTTCCAGTCTTTTATTCAAACGGACGCCGCCATCAACCCGGGCAATTCCGGTGGGCCGCTGGTGAATATGGCAGGTGAAGTCATTGGCATCAATACTGCCATTCTTACGGAGACGAGTTCGTACGCGGGCGTGGGATTTGCCATGCCTTCAAACACGGTGGCACAGGTCTACAACCAGTTGATCGGTCCGGGACACCGGGTGGCGCGCGGGTCCATTGGCATCGAGTTTTCGGCCCAACCGAACCCGGCCATCGCCCGCATTTACGGATCGGGCGTGACCGTGTCGAACGTGGTATCCGGCAGCCCGGCCGAAGAGGCGGGCCTGAAGATCGGCGACACGATCACCTCCGTGGATGGCAAGGAAGTGAAGAGCGGCGACGATCTTGTGGCTGACATCGCTTCCCGCAAGCCCGGCTCGAAGGCCAAGCTGGCATTCGTGCGCAACGGCAAGAAGCAAGACACAACGGTGACCATCGCCGATCGCTCGAAACTGTTCGCTTCCCGTCTGGGCGAAGAAGAAGACAACCAGAGCGAGGAAGCACCCAAGGCGAGCAAGTTTGGGGTCACGGTTCGCAACATCACTCCCGATCTGGCCGATCGCCTGAGCATTGCCGCGGGCAAGGGCGTGGTGGTGCAGGACGTGAAGCAGGGATCGTTCGCCGAAGATCTCGGCCTGAATCGCGGCGACGTAATCCTCGAAGTGAACAAGCAGCCCGTGAACAATCCGGACGACTTTGTCAAGATCGAGTCGTCGCTCAAGAGCGGGCAGGATGTCGTGTTCCTGGTGCGTCCGCGAGGCGCAAGGGCTCAGGATGGAACGATTTTCCTGGCAGGTACACTTCCGTAACCGATAAGTACTCCGGCGAGACTGGCACTCCTTCCCCGTTTCGGGGACCATAAGGGTAGGCTGGTCTCGCCGGTTTTTTGTTGGAAGGCAGTCGTCAGTCGCTGGTCGTCGGTCGTTCGCGGGTTTCAAACGAACGACGCGTCCCGAACGACCAGCGAGTGACGACCAGCGACTGATTCCTGATGGTCGAGCTGCGATTGCTCTAGGCCTTTAAACATGCACCGTTCCGATCAAATTCGGCGTTGGCGACCGGTGGGGCTTTGCGGCCTGCTGCTCTGCCTCGCCGTGCATGGGGTCGCAAGCGCAGCGGCGCAGACGTCGACTACGCCAAAGAAACCGGCGCACGCTTCCGCAGCGCCTGCCTCGAAAGCAAAGCACCACACCAGCGGAAACGAGACCAGCAAACGCACCTCAACTAACACGTCGTCTCACACTTCAGCTCACTCCTCTCGCACCTCAGCTCACACCTCGACTCGCACCTCGTCTCACACCTCGGCGCAGAAGAGCAACTCCCACGGCAAGAAGGGCTCCAAGCAGGCCGCGAAGAAGCGCGGCCAGCAGGCGATTGACACCGATCGCGCCCGGGAAATTCAGGAAGCGCTCATCCGCGAGCGCTACATGGAAGGCGAGCCTACAGGATCGTGGGATGACGCCACGCAGGCCGCGATGCAGCGCTATCAGGCGGACCAGGGATGGCAATCGAAGACGACTCCAGATTCCCGAGCGCTGATCAAACTCGGATTAGGCCCGAGCCACGATCACCTGCTCAATCCGGAAAGCGCAATGACCGCGACAACGTCCGCGGCGGACGACCCCAAGGCCGGAACTAAACAGACGCCGGCGGCAGATAACCTTCCCAAGCAGTAGTCCGGTGCTGGGGGCACAATCTAGTTTTCATCGGAGCACAGGGCGAGTCTTCACTTCCGGTATTCCAAGCCAAGCTCGCCATCGTACTGTCGGATAACCCCGTAGCACTCGCAGGCGCAGTCTTCAAGTTTCTTGCGGTTCACGATCTCCACTGCGCCACGGGTGTACTCGATGACCTTCCTCTTCTGCAAAACACCAGCTGCCAAGCTCACGCTCGGTCTATCTGTCCCTAGCATGGTGGCGAGAAAATCATGGGTGATGGGCAGCGACCCTGAATCCACTCTATCCTGAGTCATTAGCAACCACCGCGCAAGGCGCTGCTCAATATCGTGCAGCCGATTACACGCCGCAGTTTGTGCAACCTGCATACCCCGAATTGCGGCATAGCGGCTCAACGTCAATTGCAGGTGTGGAGCGGATTCCAAAGTGTTTTGCAAAGCTCCGACCTCGACCCGAAACCCATCCCCTGTGATTTGTACCACCGCTTGCAGCGGGCTCCTGCTCAGGCCAACCGCCGCCAGCGTTCCTGTAAAGCCCTCATTTCCAACTATGCCAGCTTCGGCTGTTTTTCCATCTTTCATTACGACCACAAGAGAAATCAGACCTCGATTCAGGAAATACGCAAACTCCAGCTTTCCACCCACCTCGTGAAGGACTAGATGGTTGGGCAAGGTGACGTATTCGAGATGAGGACGAAGTGAGCTGTAGTCGCTATCGGAGATGGATAGAAGTATTTTGTTGCTGACTCGCTTCCCTGCGGTATTCGTCCGCTCGCTAGGCTGGGAATGAACTCGCCCCTCATGGGGTGCGAAACAGGAAATCTGGTCGGGCATGGCGACCCCCCTCTCGAAGACGTATCAACACTATGCTGGATACGACCCTGATACTGAGCAATACTGACCGCTTCAAGACGCACCAACGCGACCCACACTCAAAGCGATTCCGCTCACTTCAAACGAGCACCCCGAAATCAGACGTTCGCGCGAACAAGACTTTTCCGCGTATGTAGGATGTCCGACAGACCATCCAAATTGGCGCATGTAAACTCCGCCCATCTTTTTATGCATCTTCCGCCACGCCCAGATTGGGGAAGGTTCTCTGCGGCAACCAGGCAGTAGGCCGCTGCGGAAGGAGGCGTTGATGGCGAACCAGAACGTTTCGTCCCTTGACAGCAAGCGGGTATTGGTTGGGGCGCGGCGACAGAGGCGGTCATGAGCCGGGAGTTGGTATGGATTGAGCAACGGCATTTTCGGGGTTTTGCTTGCTCCGAATGTGGCTGGCGGTTCAAGCCTTCTGGTACACCCACCGGCGCATCTTTAGATGAAATGATGCACAACTTCGAGTTACAGCGCGACAAAGAGTTTACATCCCATGTTTGCGCCGATCACCCAAGAGCCCAGAGCGCGCGGAGCAAAAACACTGAATAATTCAAAATGCCAAGATTGGGAGAAGCTTTACCGCGCCGCACTCCTCGAGTCTGACCGGAGCAAGTTGCTGCAGCGGATCGAGGACGCAGAGGCCGCGATTCTCGAGCGATCGCGAAGTTTATCAAAGTCGCCAGGCAACCACGAAAAAGAGCAGGGCATCATCACTCGGGCACTGCACATCTTGAGCTTGCTGCGTGAGCCTGGGCAAAAGCAGTAGCTTCACGCGATTGCTGCTCGAAAGAGATCGGCTCCCACTATACTCGTCATCTATGCCGCGCGATCCTGCGAGAGTAGTTGATGAAAGCAGGCTTACACCAATCATCAATGAACGGTGGCTGGCAGTCCCAATTTTTCCTAATCCAGCACCGGCCGCGGGCAGTAAGGGATCGGCATCCCCTTAACAATCGCGCCCGGGTTGCCCTCGACCAGCGCTTCGGCATACTCGGCTCCCACGATTTTTTCTGCCACCACGCGAGCTGCGGAAAGATTCGGGATGCGGCGCTTGGTGTCGTGCGCATCGGAGGCGAGGATATGCACGGCAGAGCGGTCGAGCAGCCAGCGGGCGATGACTTCAGGCCGTTCTCCCCAGAGCCCGGTCAGCGCCGAAGCCGTGACTTGCATCAGGCAGCCCTGTTCCGCCCACTCCAGGATGCGCTGCGGCGTTTGCTGCAGGATCGGGTTCCGTTCGGGATGGGTCAGGATCGGCGTAAGGCCGCGATCTGCCAGGCGGGTGAAACATTCGGAAAGCCGGGTCGGAACACTGAAGTTGCTGAGTTCAATCAGCAGATAGTTGGTCTCGCCAATCGTGTAGGTGTGCGGCTGCGCCAGGACGCGTTCCAGATTTTCGAATGAAAGATGAAAATCGCAGCCTAGACTGAATTGCAATTGCAGCGCGGGACCGACCTTCTCCCGCAACTCGGCGAGAAGTCCGGAGAGGTATGCGCGATCGTAGGCGTAACGATCGTTGGCGTGCGGGGTGGCGACGGTGTGAGTAATACCGTCGGCTGCCGCCATGCGGCACATTTCGACGGCCGCATCCCAGGACTTGGGGCCGTCGTCGACCTCGGGCAGAATGTGACAGTGGATGTCGATCACGACGCAATCGATTAGAACACATCTCGAATTGATCGGGTCATCGGTGATCGGGCCATCGGGTGATCGAAAAGCAGAGCCCTCGGGTTTCGATGATCCGACGACCCGATCACCCGATGACCGATGCAGTTGCGCTACTCCCGCCTTATCGTGCACGATAGTGAACACGACTTGTCGTTCCCATCTTGGATATTGAGGAGCTGGTTCGCAAATGAGCTTTCTAAGGGCGGCGCATGCCGCACGGGCAGGTCAAAGTAATGGCCTCCGCATTCTGGTCGCCGTGTTCGTCGTCCTGGCCGGATTTTCCCTTTCCTGCGGCAAAAGCAACCAGAGTACGTCGCCATCGAACCGCGATGCCTACGTGACCCTGCCCGCGTGGGGTTCCGTGCTCCTGCTGCACATCGACGGCGCAACCGGCCAAATGAACACGGGAGCGCAGACTCCGCAACAGCAGGACTTTACGCCCGCCGGCCTGGCATTCCTCCCGTCGAAAAATATCCTGTATGCGATCAATTCCTTCGACGACACGATCTCGATTTTCAACGTCGCCGGCGACGGGACGTTGACGCTCGGCGCCAGTCCGACCCCAGCCGGTGCCAGTCCGAATGCGGTGGTCATCGACCCCTCCGGCAAATACTTGTTGGTGACAAATAATTTTTCTAGCGGTGGCGACTATAACGGTGGGGAGATTTCCGTTTTCCGCATCGATCCCAGCACGGGCGCTTTGTCTCCGCTCGGATCGCCCGTCCCCGCGAATACGAATCCAACTGAGATTTTGTTCACGCATTCCGGCCAGTTTGTTTATGTCACCAATCCGGAGATCGGGATGGTCACCGGCTTTGTGTTTTGCCCGCCCGAACGGGCTTCAGAACCGCAGTGTTCCGCCGCGAACGGCGTGCTCAGCCTGGTCCCTGGGACTCCAGTCTCTTCGGGACAGGGAGGCGGAGCCCTCGGCCTGGCAGTGGATGGGAGTAATCGGTTCCTCTATGTTACGAACCCTTCGGCCACCAACCCTCCCCCAAATCAATCCACCATCGGCAACATTTCCGGGTTCAACATCGATCCCACCAGCGGCGCACTGACCCCGATACTCGGCTCGCCGTTTACCTCCACGGTGGGCGGCCAGGGGCCCACTACGATCACCATCGATCCTACGGGCAGGTTGGTTTATGCGGTGACCCCGGGATCGATCTTTTCCGTCTGGTGTTTCGAGATCACTTATCCGAACGGACAACTTGTGGCCGTGACGAACTCGCCGTTCAGTGTGGCTGCAGGCGGACAGTTCGCCCTCTTCGACCCCAGCGGCCGCTTTTTCTATATCGGCAGTGCAATCGGTATTGAGGCTTATACCTACAATCCATCGACCGGCGTTCTCACGCCTATCTTGGGCTCGCCTTTTTCCACCTTAACGGCGCCCGGCAAGATGGTGTTTTCAGAGTAGAAGCCAACGATGGACTTGGGATTAAGGCTTTGTAATGTGTGATTTACGGAGTAGCACTTTGGTGGAGCGAGTTTAGCACCCGCGTGCCATTTTCAGATTCGCCGCTTGGTCTTAAATTCCCAATTGAGCAGTTCTGGGGGAGGGCTGCCCGGGCGTCCTGGATTCGGAAGAATCCGGACGCCCGTTTAATTTTCCGCAGAACCCCACGCCGACAGATCCACCGATTGAGGCATTGAATCATTGAGGCATTGAATCATTGGAAACCCAACCCCGAGGGCCCTTGATCCTTATAATGGTTCAATCACGCAATGATTCAATGACTCAATGATTTCTAATTTGTCGAAATGGTGAAGTTCACCGTGATCCGGGCCTGTGTTTCCACGGCCTGCCCGTTTTGCAGGTAGGGCTTGAAGTGCCACTGCTTCACCGCCTCGCGAGCTGCGGTAGCCAGGATGCCCGGGCCACTGAGAATCTGCAACTCCTGGATGGTGCCGTCCCGCGAGATGAGCGCCATCAAACTGACGGCGCCCTGCACCTTCATCTGCCGCGCCAGCAAAGGATAATTCGGTGGCACCGAAATGCTCACACTCTGCGTCGTTTGCGGGGAAAGCTGCACGCGATCGCCGGCACTCACCAGCCCACTCGTCGCCGACGCGGGAGCGGCGGATGCGGAAGAAGTCTCGCCCGAGTTCACATCCAGATGGATGGCATTGCTTTTCGCGGGTATGGTGATGTGGCGGTTTCCGGCTACCACCTCCACCTCCAGCGGTGGCAGCACGGCGCGCTCGGTGGTTGCCGCAAAGGGAGCTTCGGCCGCGGCGGGTGCCGGCGAATTGGCTGCCTTGCGTTCCCGCGTGGGAGTCGCCGGCGTGCTGGGAGTTGGCACCGCCGCCATGCTCTTACTCTTGCTCTTGCTTCGCAGCGCAGCTTCTTGGACTTCACCGGTCGGCGGAAACCAGAAATCCCAGTCTTTCAAAACTACCGCCACCAGCGCCACCAGCAGTACCCCCAGCGCGATGAGCATCCGCTTTCGCTGTACTTCTACATCGTCCGACACGGGCGGCAAGGGGAGCTGCGCTGACCGCTCGAGATGGTTCTCGGGATGGACTTCTTCTTGAAACAAGGACACGGAGCCTCCTCGGGATCGTAATTCGATCGAGGGGGAGTGCTGACCTAGTATGCCCTGAAACCGGCGCGATGCCAAGCAAATCCCGCTCTGGTTGCACCTTTTACTGGCGGTGGGCCGTAAGTCCTTCCGCCCTGTAGGGACGCGGCTTGCCGCGTCTGTAGGGGAAATCAGACGCCCCCTAAGGGCCGGCCTCGAAAGCCACCTTTTTCTGTAGGTTGCGCAGGCCCAAATGGTTAAGAGGAAGAGCGCCAGCGCCCTTCCCCTGGTTCAAGTTCCGCACCAGCTCAGGAAACTTTCGTAACCTTATAGTCGAGCTTGTCCAGAATGCCGGTCGCGACGTCAAGAATTTCCGTACTCACCTTGCGATTCGAAGCGATGGCTTCCGCAAGCGGAATGGAAATAATCTTGTTCCCCCGCAGCGCCGCCATTTGCCCGAATTCGCCACGGTGCACCATGTCGATGGCGCCCAGTCCATAGCGCGTGGCCAGCACGCGGTCGAAAGCGCTGGGGGTTCCGCCTCGCTGGATGTGGCCGAGCACCACCGACCGCGACTCGAAGCCCGTCCGCTTTTCGATCTCGTACGCCACCGTTGAGCCGATTCCTCCCAACCGAACATGCCCGAACTCATCGCGCCCCGATTGCAGGGACGATTCACCGTGTTTCTCGTTACCATCGGCAAACTTCGCGCCTTCGGCTACCACCACGATGCTGAAATATCTTCCGCGAGCTTGGCGCTGGCGAATCAGTTCGGCGACCTGGTCAATATCGAAAGGAACTTCGGGGATCAATATGACGTCGGCGCCGCCCGCGATGCCGCTATAAGCCGCGATCCAGCCCGAGTCGCGTCCCATCACTTCCACCACGATCACGCGATTGTGCGCCTCGGCCGTCGTATGCACGCGGTCAATGGCGCTGGTGGCCACATTCACAGCCGTGTCGAAGCCGAAGGTGAAGTCGGTGCCGGACAGGTCGTTGTCGATCGTCTTCGGAACGCCCACCACTTTCACTCCTTGGAAGAAAAGTTTCTGCGCTACCGACAGCGTGTCATCGCCGCCAATGGCGATCAGTGCGTCACAGCCATGTTTCTTGAGGTTCTCGACGCAGTGCTGCAGGCCGTCGTCGCGCTTGGCCGGATTGGTGCGCGAAGTGCGCAGGATCGTGCCGCCCCGCGGCAGAATGCCACCCACCGCCGCCAGGTCGAGTTCCACGGTCTTGTCTTCCAGCAAGCCGCGCCAGCCCTCCATAAATCCCACGAACCCGTCTTCATAGTGAAACGTGCCCTTACGCACCACTGCCCGAATGACTGCATTCAGCCCGGGACAGTCGCCCCCGCCCGTCAGCACTCCAATTTTCATCGCCTGCTCCTAGATATGATGTCTTGGTACGAGGATGAGTGCGCCCCGGAGCGGATGGAATCCGCCCGCGCGCATGTTTTCAGCGGGCCCGAATGTGTATTAGGTTATCACGCTGCCTTGGTCCGCGTGCGTAGGATCGGAGCTCTTCCCGCAAGAAACTGAGCAGCCAAATCCCGAAGACCAAGCTATTGTTGAGGCGAAAAGCCAACAGCCAAAAGCCAGCAGCCATCTGCCAAAACCCATCCGCCCTCCTGCTACACTTCTCTCATGCGCGTCCTCGGCATCGACTGCGGCACGGAATACACCGGATACGGCGTAGTCGACTTGCTCTCCGACGACCGCAACAATGACCGCCTCGTCTGCATCGTCTGCGGCGCCATCAAAGTTTCTCCGCGCGACCCCATGCCCACGCGCCTCTCGCGCATCTCGATCGGCCTTCAGGAACTCATCTCCCAGCACCGGCCCGACCGCGTCGCCATCGAAGACGTTTTCTACGCCGCCAACGTGAAGTCCGCCTTGAAACTCGGCCAGGTGCGCGGAGTCGCCA
>Ga0208827_1000278_pt1 | contig 27543 bp, 24 predicted proteins | sample Sb_taG_5_FD_187709 | JGI IMG/M metagenome (GOLD analysis project Ga0208827, IMG submission 187709) | Peat soil microbial communities from Weissenstadt, Germany - Sb_50d_8_FC metaG (SPAdes) (version 2) | ecosystem: Environmental > Terrestrial > Soil > Wetlands > Peat | place: Germany... | reverse complement strand
TTTTGAAGCGCAGTGGCGGTGCCGCCTCCTGGGCGCTCTCCGTTTTCGCGGGTATCGCAGTTTGCATGGCTCTCACCGTGGCGGCTGCACCCGATGCTCCCATACTTAGTCCTTTAACTCTAGTGCCTCTAACCTCTCGAGAACGACGCGCTCCGCGACATCAAGAACCGCGAAGCGATGTTCACCAGCAGCACCAATCCCAGCAACACCAGCCCCGCCGCCCAAGCCTGCCGGTGCCAGTCGTCATACGCCGAAAGCGCGTAGTCGTAAATCATCACGGGCAGCGACGCAATTGGCTGATTCCATCCCGGGCTCCAGAAGCGATTGCTTAACGCAGTGAAAAGCAGCGGCGCCGTTTCTCCGGCCACGCGCGCCAAGTCCAATAGCAGACCGGTCATAATTCCCTGAAACGCCGCCGGCACAATGACTGTCGCAATCGTTTTCCATTTGCTCGCGCCCAGCGCCATCGCGCCTTCGCGTAAACTCGTCGGCACCGCACGCAAAAATTCCTCCGTGCTGCGCACCGCAATCGGAATCATCATGATGCCCAGCGCAAAACCGCCGGCGAGCGTCGAGAAGTGATGCATCGGCACCACCACCAGTGCGTAGGCAAAAATCCCGATCACGATGGAAGGCACGCCGTTCAGCAAATCCGTGGTGTACCGCACAATGAACGAAAATGTCTTCCCGCCAAACTCCGCGAGATAAATCGCCGCCAGTACTCCGATTGGCATTCCTATAAGCGACGCCAGCAGGAGCAATTTTCCGCTGCCCACAATCGCGTTGGCCATCCCGCCGCCCGCTACCCCCACTGGCGTCGGAAGCTTGGTGAAGAAGTCTAAGGTCAATGACTTCCCGCCGTTCCACAAGAGATACCCGAGGATCAAGCCCAGCACCGACACAGTCACCAGGGCGCACGCGCCCGTCAGGCTCAGCATCACCACGTTCAGCGATTTTCGCCAGATCGTCCGAACGCTCATGCCTGCGACATCCCCTTCTGTTGCGTGCTCACGATTAATATCCGCGCGAGTCCGTTCAAGATGAAGGTAATCAGAAATAGCACCAATCCCAGCTCGATCAGCGACTGCACGTAAAGCGTGCCGACCGCTTCACTGAACTCGTTGGCGATCACTGCCGCGATCGAATAGCCGGGGGCAAAGAGCGAGCTGGCGATGCGCGGGTCATTCCCGATCACCATGGTCACCGCCATGGTCTCGCCGAGGGCTCGCGCGAGGGCGAGAAATACCGAACCGAAAATTCCCGTTCGCGCGAATGGCACCACGACTTTCCAAGTCGCTTCCCATCGCGTCGCACCCAAGCTCAGCGCCGCCTCACGCTGGTCCGACGGCACGGACAGCAGCACCTCGCGCGACACGGAAATAATGAACGGCACAACCATGATCGCCAGCACCAGTCCCGCCGTCAGTATTCCCACGCCGTACGACGGGCCCTGAAACAACGGCAGGAATCCCAGCGTGTTGCGCAAGGCCGGCGCGATCACCGAGCGCATCAGCGGCACCAGGATGAAAATTCCCAACAGCCCGTAGATCACGCTGGGCACCGCCGCCAGCAAATCAATCATGAACGCCAGCGAATCCGATATCCGCCGAGGGGCCAGCTCTGCCAGGAAAATCGCTGCGCCCAATCCCAATGGCACGGCGATCAACAGGGCTAGCGCCGAAGTCACTACCGTCCCATAGATGAACGGCAGTGCTCCAAAATCCCCGGCGACAGGATCCCACGTACTCGTGAAGAAGAACCTCCAACCGAATTCGTGCCGCGCCAACGACGAATCAATCCACAGCCGGTACACAAGCAGCGCGGTAATCAGCAAAATGCTCGCCGCGAACACGAGAGTGATGAGGTGAGCGATCTCATCGCCTTCCGTGAATCGCCGTAAAAAGGAACGCGGCCCCGTATGCACCGGGGCCGCGGGTTCCATTGTGCTCGACGCGGTGGCCATCACTATTGGATTTGCGAAATCGCTTTCAGCTCTTTGGCTATCACCGGCTTCGGTAGCTTCGCGTAGGCCAGTCCTTCGTTGTATTCCTGGCCGTCGGTCAGCATCCACTTCAAAAAGCCCTTGATCGCATCCCGCTTAGTCCCGTCCGAAATCTTTTCCGGAATCAGCAACCAGGTGAAGCTTGAAATCGGGTATGCCGTAGCGCCGGGCGCGTTGGTAATCGAGACCCGGAAATCATCCGGCATCGACTTGGCCGCTCCCGCGGCCGCAGCCGAGACGCCCGCCAGATCCGCCTTCACGAATTTCCCGTCCGCGTTCTGCACTTTTCCGTAGGTCATGTTGTTCTGAATGACGTAGATCAACTCAACGTAGCCGATCGCACCGGGGGTCTGTTTCACCAGCCCCGAGACGCCTTCGTTGCCCTTGCCGCCAAGTCCCACCGGCCAGTTCACCGAAGTCTTCTTTCCAACCTTGCTGGCCCATTCGGGACTTACCTTCGAAAGAAAATCCGTCCAGATGTAGGTGGTGCCGCTGCCATCCGAACGGTGCACCACCACAATGTCCGTCGCCGGCAGATTCACACCCTTGTTCGCTCCCGCGATTTCCGGATCGTTCCATTTCGTGATGGTCCCGAGGAAAATTCCCGCCAGCGCCTTCTGCGTGAAGTTCAAATCGGTGCTCACGTTCGGGACGTTGTACGTGGGCACTGCCGCGCCCAGCACCGTCGGGAAATGCAGCACGCCGACTCCGCGCTTCTCTTTGAAATCCTTGATCTGGTCGTCGTTCATCGGGCCGTCCGACGCACCAAAATCCACGGTTCCGTTGGTCAGTTGCGCGATGCCCGCGCCCGAGCCCACCGAGGCATAGTTGATCTGAATGCCCCCATTTTTCTGGTGGTAGACGTCGAACCATTTCGAGTAAATGGGGTAGGGAAATGTCGCGCCCGCCGCGTTGATCAGCACCGGCGCGTCGGCCATTACCACGCCCGCCGCCGCGAGCGACAGCAGCAGCACCGCTAGAGCGAATCTCTTCATCATTTTCGCTGATTCTCCTTTCTTAAATTCTTTCGAGACTTTGTTACAACAGGGTTACAACCGCGAGAATTCCAAGTGAACGCGCGTCTCAATCCGGTACGCCCGAGAAGAAAACAAGGGGCCAACGAGGGGGATCGCCGGCCCCTTGGGGGCGTTGTCGGTGGGGTGGTGCATCAGGTCTGTGGTTCGGGGTGTCATGGGTCGTGTATAGCGTGGAGCGGTGGCGAAACTAACTCATGCGGGTGAACAGCGCGTCAGCAAGATATGAATTCTAGGTTACATCCGGCAGTTGTTGGGGAGGGCTAAAGACCCTCCCCTACAAATTGAAATCCCTAATCCGCAGGGACTTCCGGCACTACGGCAATCCTTCCCTCCACGTCCGCCTGGGAATCCATCTGCAGCGCACGTCCATGGCGCACATCCAATCCGCGCACCCAGAACAAAATATCCTCAGCGATGTTTGTCGTGTGATCCGCAATCCTCTCCAGATGCCGCGCCGCCAGCACAAAATGCAAATTCGGCGCCACCTGCGACGCGTCTTCTCTCATCCCCGCCAGCAAACTCTCAAAAATCTGATCGCGGTAACGATCCACCACGTCGTCGCTCTCGAGCACTTCATTCGCCAGCGCCACATTCCGGAAAATCAGCGCCCCGAGGCTCTTGCTGACCATCCCGCGCACCGCCGCGGCCATAGGCAAGAGCTCCGCTGGCGTATCGACTCCTTCCATTCCCGCCAACGAAATCACGCGCTGGCAGATATTCACCGCCAGATCGCCGATGCGCTCGAGGTCATTGTTCAATTTCAGGCTCGCGACGATCAATCGCACCGCGCCCTCGGGCAGATTTCCGCCGCGCAGCAAGCGGATCGCGTGCTCGTCGATGATGATCTCCATCTCATTGATCCGCGGCTCAGTCAAAAATACTTCGCCCGCCAATTTTTCATTGCGATCGAGCAACGCCTCGATCGCGCGATTCACCGAACCCTCCACCGTCCGCGCCATCGAAACCAGATAATTCACCAACGCCGCCTGATAAATTCCTTCGACTCCCCCATCCACTCCATTGACCGCCGTAGCCATGCTTCCTCCCCGCGGCTCAACCAACACTCTCCGCGTCCAAATCTTATCAATCGCGAGTTACACCCAAATGAACCCAAGGTGAATCTTCCGCCACGGCCCAGCCGTTCTCTTCTTCTCTCCGCGCCCTCAGCGTCTCTGCGGTGCTATCATTCCGCGGCCATGCCCAAATTCACAAAACTCATCTACCTCGCGCTCTCAATTGCCGCGATCCTCGTATCGCCGAATCCCGTCCGCGCCCAATCCGAAACTCCCGAAACTCCTCTGTGCACCGTCCTGAAAGACCCGCGCGCTTACGATCACAAATACGTCAAAGTCCGCGGCACCATCCGCCTCGGCTACCAGGATTTCACCCTGCACTCGAGCGATTGCGCCACCAAGCCCGACATCTGGCTGATGTTCGCCGGAGACGTGGCCACGCCCATCGAGTCCACAGCGGGCGACACCGATCGCGCTCCCAACCAAAACATCGTCTTCGCCGGCAGCTCGTTCGCCATCACGAAGGACGACAATTTTCTAAAGCTCTTCTCCCTAATCACCGCCCGCAGCGACAAAAATCCGCTCTACCGCGTCACTGCCACGCTCACCGGCGGCTTCTTCGCCGCGGGTAGCAAGCTTCTAACTTCCGGCGGCACGAAGCTCACCTCCGCTTACGGCCATCTCAATTGCTGCAATCTGCTGCTAATTACCGCGGTCTCCGACGTCGAATCCGATCCGCCCGCCAGCTCCGCGGTCGACGGCTTGGTCGTTTCCGAGTCGGGAGACCCGGTCGCCGGCGTGAGCGTGCTCAACAAAACGCCCACGCCGCAACCCCAGCTCCGCGCCGTCACGACGAACTCCGAAGGCCGCTTCCACCTCGACTACCCGGCCCAAGTCCTGCAATTTCGCAAGGACGATCTCCGCCCGCTCACCGAGCTGCTTGATCTCAGCGCGAATGAAATCCGGGTTGTCCTGCACGATTCCAAGCAGACCGACTGGACCATCCAGACTTGCACTGCGGCGCAACAGAATCAGAAACGCATAGGCAGTGATCCAACTTTCGAATTACCCAGCGGCGCGAAGTTCCGCAAAGAAGGAAAACGCCCACCGTTCACGTACTACATCACCTACGGCGCCGACATCAGCGGCCTGAAAATCTCGTACGATCCCAAAGCCGGCGAATCCGAGCCTCGCGCCGACTGGTTCCTAACCGTTTCGACAGATGAGCGCTGGATCAAAGATGCCGCCGGAAAAGTAATCGGCATCGACGCCGAAGGCCTATGGGCCAACAACAATCGCTGGCGCTACACCACTTTCCGCAATCAAGCCGCCGCGCAATACGCCACCACCGCCACCACCGCCACGTTCTACAACCTGGTGATGACCTCCGCCTGCCAAGCGCCCGGCGTCGCAACGCCCAATCCGTAGATTTTGCAGTTGTAGGGGAGGGTCTTCAGCCCTCTCACCGTTCGGCCCTGGCTCGACCTACTCACGAACGAGGCGAGAGTCGCCAATGCGATTGCCGTCATCCAATCCGACTGTCCCGCTGCGATTCGAATGAAGTTCGTGGGAGGCCGCCGATGGAACTCAATTTATCAGATGCGATTTTGATTCTTGGTAAGACACCTCCATGTCTCGATCTTCTATTGCGAGACCTCCCCAACGAATGGCTCCGCGCGACCGAAGGCAAGGACACGTGGAGCTGCTACGATATGGTCGGGCATCTCATTCATGGCGAGCTCACGGACTGGATTCCGAGAATTCAGATCATCCTGGAGCACGGCGCGAACCGCGCGTTTGTCCCCTTCGACCGCTTCGCGCAATTCCAGAACGATCAGACAAGACCAATCGGCGAGCTGCTCGACCGCTTCAAATCTCTTCGGCAGCAAAATCTTGAGCAGCTAACGGAACTGCATCTGACTCCGCAAGATTTCGACCGCAAGGGGATGCATCCCGAACTCGGCCCGGTCACGCTGGGCGAATTGATTTCCTCCTGGGTCGTGCACGACCTAACCCACCTGAATCAAATCCATCGAGTAATGGCCAAGCAATACTCCGAAGCGGTAGGCCCGTGGAAGCAATACATGTCCATCCTGAACCGATGATGTTTTGTGCGTTTTTGTTCGATTAGAAACTACCTCCGTCGTTTGTTTTGTTGGGGTTGCGGCGATTTCTAATCGTAACAGTATCGATTAGAAAAATTGGTGCGGCGGATCGGGGGTCGAAGCTTCGTAGCGCCGGCTGGCAGCTGGCGCTACGGGATTACGTCGCTAACGGAACCGAGAAGTGAAATTGGGAGCCTTGGCCTACCGCGCTGTCTACCCAGATACGGCCGCCGTGAGCTTCTACTATGTGTTTGGCGATGCTTAGGCCGAGGCCTGTGCCGCCTACCTCGCGGCTGCGGGCGGCGTCAACTCTGTAGAAGCGCTCGAAGATGCGCTCTTTATCGGCCAGCGGGATGCCTATGCCGGTATCGGCTACCGTTACTATCGCTTCGGAATTGTGCGTGACGGCGCTCAGAGAAACTTTGCCGCCGGGTTGCGTATATTGCACCGCGTTGTCCAGGAGATTTTGCAGCACTTCACGCAATAAGCTGGCGTCGCCGCGGACCGGCGGTAGCTCGGGAGGGAAGCTTACGTCGAGCGATAGATTGCGCTGGCTGGCTTTTAGCAGCGTAGTGGTAGCGCAGCTTTCCATGATATCGGCCAGGGCTACGGGTTGAAATTCGAGCTCGAGCTTTCCGGCTTCGATGCGCGCGAGCTTCAGAAGATCGTCCGTGAGACGGCCGAGGCGGACGGCGTGATCGCGGATGATTTCCAGGAAACGGCGATTATTTTGTTCGTCTTCGAGCGCGCCGCTTAGCAGGGTTTCGGCGAAGCCTTGGATGGCGGTAAGCGGCGTTTTGAATTCGTGCGAGACGTTGGCGACGAAATCCTGGCGCACGCGCTCGAGGCGCCGCAGTTCGGTGATGTCGTGCAGCACGATCACCGCGCCGTGGTGCACTTCTTGCCGCGGCGCACCCGGTGCAGATTCGACGTCCGCGCCTGGCGCGCGGCCTGCTCCAGCCGCTTGCACATCGAGCGCGGGAATCGGCGCGGCGGTCACGCCGAAATTTCGCGGCGAGACTGTGCCGATTACCAGATCGCCCTGCACGTGCTCGCCGCTTTGCAGCGCGCGGCGGGCGAGCGCAACGAGATCGGCCTGGCGTACGACTTCGAGAAGCGGGCGATCTTCGCTGGCCGCGGCGTCCACATTCAAGATTTCGGCGAAGGCTTGATTGCAGAAAACTACGCGCTCCTTGGCGTCAATCACGGCGACGCCCTCGACCATGCTGCGCAGAATGGCACTCGAGCGATTGCGCTCGTCGGTAAGCGTGCGAATGGAGTCGGCGAGGCGCGCGGCGGTCTCATTCAGCGCGCGGACGAGATCGGTGAGCTCGTCCTCGGTATCTTCGCGCTCGAGCGGACGGAAATCGCCGCCGGCCACGCGGCCGGCGAAATCCTTCAAGCGTTCAACCCGGGCGGAGAATCCGCGCGAGAGGATGAGCGAGACGCCGCCGCCGAGCAGCAGAATCAGCAGCGAAGCGACGACCAGACGGCTGCGCACCGCGGCGATCGCATCGCTCACTTCGGCCAGCGGCACGGCCATGCGAATCACGAAGGGGGAGCCGGAAGGCGGCTGGTAGCGCACGGCTCGATAGACCAGATCGCGATTGACCGTGGCGCTGTGGCGCACCGATTCGCCTTCGCCATTCGCGAAGGCATCGCGGATTTCGGGCCGCCCGGAGTGATTTTCCATTTTGGCAGGATCTTCGGCGGTGTCGGCTAGGACGAGTCCATCCGAAGCGATCACGGTGACACGCGCGCCGCTCTGCGACATCCAATCGGCCCAGGCGCGCAGCGCCGCGATATCGTCAATCTGCGGCGGGTGGGCTTGCGCCGTTTTTTCCAGAGCGCCGAGCTCGTTTTCGGCCGAGTGGATGTATTCGCTCCGCAGAATGCGCGTGGCGTAGAAATCCATCGCGGCCAGAACGGCCAGCAGGAGCAGCAGATACGTCAGCCCCAATTTCCAGAAGAGCTTAGCTCGCACGGGTTTCGAACAAGTATCCGGCGCCGCGAATGGTTTTTACATAGGAAGGATACTGCGGATTCTCTTCGATTTTCTCGCGCAAGCGGCGAACGTAGACGTCCACGCTGCGAGGAGTGACGAAGCGATCGGTGCCCCACACGGCGTCGAGAAGCTGATCGCGGGAGAAAACTTTGTTGGGTCGCGCGGCGAGATAGTAGAGCAGGCGGAACTCAAGCGTGCTGAGGGGAACCTGCTTTCCGGCGCGCGTGACGCGATATGCCGCGGGATCGATGCGCAGGGCGCCGACGTCGATTAGCTTTTCGGTCGCGGCGGCCGGTTCTGTGCGCCGCAGCAGTGCTTTCACGCGCGCCACAAATTCGCGCGGGCTAAACGGCTTGGTGACGTAGTCGTCGGCGCCGAGCTCGAGGCCCACGACGCGGTCGGCTTCTTCGCCGCGCGCGGTGAGAATTAATATTGGCAGGCGATTCAGCGCGGCGTCGCGGCGAATCTCTTTGCAGATCTCGAGGCCTGAGAGCTTCGGCAGCATCAAGTCGAGGACCAGCAGATCGGGTGGCGATTTTTTCACTTGCGCCATGCCGAGCGCGCCGTCGGTGGCGGTGAAGACTTGATAGCCGTCCTTCTCGAGGTTGTAACGGACCAACTCGACGATGTCGCGGTCGTCTTCGATGACTAGAATGCGCTTCTTGATCACAGCCTCCGGACCCTCGTTTCGTTCAACCATAATGGAACCCGTCATTTGAGGCAAGGCTTCGAGCCGCATCTATTCTGCCCCGAGAGTTTTGTGACGCAGATTACGGGAAGGTTACAATCGCGTGACGCCGGAACGAGCGGCGGGTTTCAAACCGAACCAAGTGGCTGAGTCCGAGACGCGTTTCGAACCTCGCCGGAAATTCCCAAATCGGTAGCCGCCGAAGCCCCGCAATTCCAATCGTTTAGCCGCATGTGCCGAATTGAATTTGGCCATTCTTCTGCTTGATGTGCTGCGGGTTCGTGCGGACACTTCCTGTAAACTCGGGACGTCAAGGTGTTCGCCACATACACGCGCGCCGGAGCGAAACAAAATTTCGAGCCGCCCGCCGTGGAGAAGCACGGCAGCCGCTTCACGGCGGAGCGGCTCATTGCCGTCGGGACGGTCGTGGTGCAGGGAGAAGCCGTGGGCTCGCTCTACCTGGAATCGGACCTCGAAGCAGTGCGCGCGCAATTAGTGCGGAATATCGCCACGCTCGTTCGCGTGCTCCTCATTTCCATTATTGCGGCCTATCAACTGGGCTCGCGGCTGCAGCAGACCATTTCCGGCCCGGTCCTGGAACTGGCGCGCACGGCTTTCGCGGTCACCTTGGAGAACGACTACACCACCCTCGCGGGCGCGCCGTCGCAAGCCTTGCGGAGCGCCTGATTCGCGCACGTCAATCCAGTTGGAGTTGCCTCTTCTTTGGTAGGGGCGCGGCTTGTGAACAGTGAGCTTCGAAGGGCTGCGCCCGGTTTTTCTCCCGAGCGCCGGCGTATCCACCCCTCTCTTGTCCACCACGATTTATGAGACATTCTTTAGAGCGCGGGTTTAACAGAGCAGAGGCACAGACAACGATGACGCTCTTATTGCGGCGCCGAATAATCATCTTCAGCGTAGTCGCGCTCCTGGCCGCTCTCTTTCTCCACCGCGTTTGTATCTTCGCAACAAATCGCGCGGACAAAGGATCGGAGTCCTCTGCCTATACCGCAGTGGCCGGGCCTTTCGAGACGTCCACAGCCGACGATCTCCTCCTGCACGACGCGCAAAGAAATAAAGACCTGCACTTGAAGGTCACGTATCCGAAGGCCGATGGAAAATTTCCGGTAATCGTTTTCTCTCACGGCTTCGGCGGCTCGAAAGATACCTACGCATCCCTCACCGCATACTGGGCAGCGCGCGGCTACGTCGCCATCCAGCCCACGCACTATGATTCCATCGCGCAAAGAAAATCAAATGGCCAGATTCGCGGCGCGCTCCAGGGCCTTTCGACGCTCGGCCAGGACATTCAAGATCCCACACAGTGGCGCAACCGCACGCGGGACATATCCTTCGTCATCGATTCGCTCGACGAAATCGAGCGGCGCCTCCCCGATCTCGCCGGAAAGCTCGACCGCGCGCACATCGGCGTGGGCGGCCATTCATTCGGCGCGCTTACCACCGAGCTGATCGGCGGCCTGTCCTTCACTCCCGCGGGCGAATCGAAGCCGCAGACTCTGGCCGACCGCCGCGTCAGCGCCCTGCTGGTACTCTCCGGCGCCGGTCCCAGGCAGCGCGGCGTCGAGGAAGAATCCTGGGCCGGCATCACCGCCCCGCTTATGTTAATGACCGGCACGCGCGATATGGGCGTCGGCGGCCTCAAGCCCGAGCAGCGCATCAAGCCCTACGAACTCGTTCACAGCGTCCACAAATACGCCATCGTTCTCGACGGCGGCGGTCACATGACTTTCACCGGCATCCCCGCGAAAGCAGGCACCGAGCCCGCCGTCCTCTATGAAACGGTGAAAGTAGCCAGCGTAGCCTTCTGGGATGCGTACCTGAAGAGCAGCGAAAAAGCGGAAGCCTATCTACACTCACCAGCCCTGGTAGATTTCAGCAACGGCAAAGCCCAGCTAAACAGCGAGTGAAATCTCTCAGTCCGTCTCCGCGCCCTCAGCGTCTCTGCGGTAATCTTTCGACGTTCGATTCACCGCTCGGCCACAATAAAAATCCGCCGAAACGGAAACAGCGTCTTGCCATTCGCTTGCTTCGGGAAAGCCCGCTCAATTTTATCCGCGTAACCAGCCACAAATTCCTTCGCTTCGTCCTCCAGCAAAGCCTGCATGTAAGGCCGCAGCTGCGTCCCGCGAAAGAATTCCACCACCGGATTCTCGCCCTCCAGCTCGTGCTGGTAAATCGTCTCCCAAATATCCACCCGCGAAGCCTGCGGCGAAATCCACCGCCAATATTGCTCGGGCGTGTGCACCACGAGCCCCAAAGTCACCGGCAGGAGCCGCTCGCGCCACCGCTCCTCCCGCGCCGTCTCCAGCAGCAGCAAATGCCCGGGACTATCGATGTGCCGCGGCATCTGCATCGCAAAGAAGCCGCCTCTTCGCACTTGCGCCACAAGCGAAGGCAACAAATGCTCGTGGTCCGGCACCCACTGAAACGTAGCATTCGAAAAAAGCAAATCGGCGGGAGCATCGGCCCGCCATGACGTGATGTCGGCCTGGACCCACTCAATCTTCGGAAATTCCCCGCGCGCATGAGAGAGCATCTCCGCCGAAGAATCCACGCCCGTAATGCGCGCCTCCGGCCAGCGTTCCTGCAGCGCCTGCGTCAAATGGCCGGTCCCGCAGCCAAGATCGTAAGCCCGCTCGCAGCGCTCCAGCGGTATCCGCTCGATTAAGTCCATAGCCGCGCGGAACCTAACATTGGCGTATTTGAGGTAAGTCTCCGGATGCCAAACAGTCATAGCGTCACAGTCTAAAGAAATTATTCGCGGCGCGGAAGGGTGGGTCTTCGGAGTCTGAATGAGAAGTGAGATGCTCCATCAAGGCATGGTCTTGTCAGGACATGAGGTTACATCTTGCTGAAAAATTCCAATACTTGTCATCCTGAGCGAACCGAGGGATCTGCATTTTCTTGCGTGCCAGGAAATCACCAAACTTCCCGCTCTTCTTCTTTCTCCCTCTTATTCTTCTTCCGCCGCTCTTCTTCTTCCTGTTTCTCGTACTCCGCGATTTCCTCTTCGCTCATTTGATATTCGCCCCGCGACGCAAACATCGAATTCCCACGCTGATCTTTCACCGCCTGCTGCATGCGTGCATGCCCGGTGGTCACGAAGCGCGACGTTCGCGTCGAGCGCGCGATCGCCCCTGCTTCCATCAGCAGATCGCTGATCTTCTCGAAGAAGTCGTGGAAGTGATAGGGAAGTATGGAATACGGCAGCTCTTGAGCTTCGAGTTCCATCACCACGTCAGCCGCATTCCCCGGCGGAACAAGAAACAGAACGCGCAGCCTCCGCTTGCGCACCTTGGTGACTTCATCGGGACTGCGCTTCACCGCCGTGCGCGTCAATTCCTTTTCCTCTTCTTCGGCTTCCAGCGTGACGCCTTCCGCGTGCGCCAGATCATTCAGAATCAGGAACAGCGGGTTGCCCGGGGGGCAGAGTTCCACGTTCGCAATCACCAGATGCCACGCCCCGGTAAGAAGCTGTTGCAGCGTTTGCTGCGCGTCGGTCACCACCTGCACGTGCCAGCCCTCCGCGCTCAGCAGCAGGCGCATGGCCTGCTGGCTGGCTGGCGTCGAATCCAGGATGAGGATTCCGACTTCGGGTGCCGCCTTCTTTGCCTCGGGGTTAGCCATCGCAGCCAGTATAAAAGTCCAGTTAAAGAACCCTGCTCTTTTCATCGGCCGGGTTTCCAGCTTCATGATTTGTTCTTGCGGACAGGCCCTGTTCACGGCCTGTACTAAGGTACAGGCGAAGAAAAAGCAAAATAGTTCTTGACAGGGCGAACAAAAGGCGAATACTATCCCGAACGTGCGGCGAGGCTTTCGATGGCCACTACACTCACTCTTCGACCGGCAGCGGATCTTTCCCGGATCCGTCGCGCCCGGCCGGAGCAGACCAGTCTCACCTTATTCCCCAATGCCGCTCGCCACGGCAACGATGACAACGCCTGCAGCGCTTCCGAGCCCACTCCGGTGCCTGACCGGAGCACGAAGCCTGCGGCGGAACTGGTCGGCATCGCGCGCCTCGCCGCTTCCTCCCCTCGCGCCGATGCCAAGCGGGGAACCGAATATTTCGTTCTACCCGTCCGCTCGATAATCAACCGCTGCGATTCCGAGCGCGTACCCTTCAACTACACCATCAACCCGTATAGAGGCTGCGAATTCGGCTGCCACTACTGCTACGCCCGCTATACGCATGAATTCATGGAGCTCGACGGTGGCGATTTCGAGAAGAAGATTTATGCCAAGCGCGATGCAGGCGCGCTTGTAGCCCACGACTTGGAAAATTCGCGGCTCGAAGGCGAGCACATTGCCATCGGAGCGGCCACTGATCCGTATCAACCGGCCGAGCGCGAATTCGGTGTGACTCGCGCGATTTTGCAGAAAATGGCGGAGCGTTCGGGCCTGAGCGTTTCGATCACCACGAAATCGAATCAGGTCCTGCAGGATTTGGATTTGATCAAGTGCATCGCGGAGAAATCCTCGATCTCGGTCAATCTCTCTATCACCACGATGAGGCCGCGCCTGGCCCGGCTCCTCGAGCCCCGCGCCCCGCGCCCGGATCTGCGCATGGAGACGGTGAAAAAGCTGCGCGAAGCAGGGATCGCCGCCGGCGTGCTGGCCATGCCGGTAATTCCCGGAATCTCGGACGCGGCGGCAGATCTCGAGACTCTAGTGCGAGCGGCGAAAGAAGCGGATGCGCAATGGATCGGCGCCCGCGTCCTGTACCTGATGCCCGCCGCCCTAAAACAATTCTTGCCCTTCGTCCAAGCCAAGTTCCCGCGCCTGGCCCGCCAATACGACGAATGGTACAGGCGCCACAACGGCGCGCCCAAGAGCTACACAGACAAAATCACCAACCGCTTTGCCGCGTTACGCAAAAAGTACGGCATCAATTCGCGCCCGGAACTGCCGGTGGGCCCGCCAGGCGGCCCCCCGCAAATGAGTCTGGGCTTGGTGCAACTGGAGAGTTCGGATGCCCCGGCCGGGCCGCAATTCAAGCACCTGCCGGGCATGCCGGTGCTGCGGCCGAACAATGCGGTGAACGTCGAGATGAGGAGAACGCGATGCGAATGAAATCGGTGAGCTCGCTGATTTTGCTGATGGGCACGCTGGCTTACGCAGCGATGCAGGTCGGCGTCCACGGTCCAGCAGCAACAATGGCAAGAACGGACCGCCAAGAGATGATTGCGGCGCCGCATCGAGCAGTCCGCGGAGACGCCCCTCGCCGCGAGAAATCCCCGGCCCGCCGCCCGCAGATCTATTTCGCTACGGCACGATGATCCGCGGAGCCTCAGCCTGAGCCTCCGCCGCACGCGGAAACTGCCCCCGCAGAAAATCCAGAAAAGCCCGCGAGCGCGGCCGCCCATTAGTCTCGTACTTCGCCACACGCAAAAGAAAAACCAGCAACCGGAATATCTCCGAATCCTTTACTCCACCAAACCCCGCCTGCTTCTGCTCCGCCTGCCGGTATTCGCCCAGAAATTGCGTCAATTGCATGTAAACCGCCCGCGCTACCGGCGCATCCGGCGGGCGCTCGTAATAGAGTCCGGTGCCCAGCGTGCGATAAGTCTCCGCCAGCGCCGTGAACGCTTCGATCGCGCTCGAATCATCCACGGCAGGAACTTCCGCAGCCGCCTTCAGGATCGTATATCCAAGCCCGGAAATCAGCGGCTGGTGCTCATGAATCAAATCCATCGGCAGCGACAAATCGGGATAAGGCACCTTCGCCGGCACACTAGACTTGCGATGCTCGCGTTCCCACCGCCGCGCCGCAACGAGATGCGAGCAATCCGAAGGGCAATCAATCGTAACTTCGCGCTTCTCCCCGCAACAAACCGCGCAAATCATCTCCGCCTTAGCAGGGCAATACCGCTTCGGCTTCCGCATCTCACAAAGTGAACAGGCCACGCACAATCCTTTCGACGATCTCTATAGCGTTAGCCAGAGTACGGGATATTCAACAACGTGCCAAGCGGCGGAACAGTGTCAGGAGTGAGTTGCTACTGCGGTGTTGATTCTCTCTGCCAAGGCAATGCCGTTGAGGATCGTCTCGATCACATATTCGTCGCCGCGGTCGGAATTGATCATCAAGTCGTAGAGCTGCCGGCAGGGCCAATCGGCCCCGAAGTAGCGCTTGATGAATTGCCCGCGCTCTTTGTCAATCGTGCCGACCAAATCGCGCGCCTCAGCCTCACTCTTCCCGAGCGAGCGCACCCGGCGCACCTTCTCCTCGATCGGCGCGAACACAAAAATGCTGAAGACGTCCGGGCGATTCCGAAGAATATAAGGCGACCCGCGTCCCACAATCACCGAATTACCAGTCTCCGCGACTTCCTCGATGACCCGCTGCAGCAGATCGACCATGCAATCGGTATCGAAGGGCTGTTCGCCGGAGAGAGGCAGCGCGCGCTCATGGCTGCCCCGCGCAAAAACTTTGAATAGTCGATAGAGGAGAGGATCGACGCGTTCGTCGTGCCGCGCAGCCGCTTCGGGATGCACCTTCGCGCGCCGCGCAATTTCCTGGGTCAGCTCGGTGTCCCACAGCTTCCAACCAAGCCGTCGCGCAAGTTTTTCGGCGATCCCAGCTCCGCCGCTGCCGTATTCACGCTCAACAGTGATGATTCGAATGGACATCGCCACTCATTTGATGCGCGAAAAACGCCCAAGTGCCAGCCAGATTCGTGGCGGATTATATCTCCATCCGGCGCTCCCGACGCAAGCGCATAGCTGCAGATTAGTGAACGGGAATGGCCGCGCCACCCTTGGGCTTCTTGACCAGGAACACAATCGGCACGAGGAACAGAATCAGCACAGCGAGAATGCGGAACGTATCCACGTAAGCCAGCATCAGCGACTCCCGCGAGACCATCGCGGAGACCAGTCCATGCGCCTGTTGCGCGGCGAGCCCCGGCGACGATCCGCGGGCCTGCAACGCCTGGGTCGCGCCATGGAGAATCTTTTGCAGCGCCCCGTTCGCCGACGATAGATTCTGCGACAAATAGGTCTGGTGGACCTGCGAGCGCCGCGCGAGCATCGTCTCCACAAACGAAATGCCCACGCTCCCGCCGATGTTTCGGGAGAGATTAATCAGTCCCGAGGCGGCGTTGTTCTTCTCAGGCGGCAGATCGGCAAACACGAGCGTATTAATCGGGACGAACAGGAAAGCCAGTGCAGCGGCCTGATAAACGCGCGCCATTGTGGCCGTATAAAAGTCGATCTGCAGGTCGAACCGCGTCATGTAAAAGAGCGACATCGAGAGCACGAACATCCCGTACGCCACCAACTTGCGTGCGTCGGCGCGCCGGCTGAGCAGGAATCCGACCACCGGCATGAACAGCATTACCGTGAAGCCCCCGGGCATCAGCGCGAGCCCTGCTTCCTGCGCGGTGTATCCCATCAGCGTTTGCACGAACTGCGGCAAAAGCACGGTGGTTCCGTAGAGCGCGACGCCCAACATGAACATCATGGCATTGCCGACGGCAAATCCGCGGTTGTGAAAGAGCCGCAGATCAATGATGGGATTCTTGTGGCGCAGCTCCCAGAAAACCGCAGCGATAAGTGCGCAAGCGGAAATGATGCTGAGGATCAGAATAAAGTGGGATTCAAACCAATCGTCGCGCTGGCCTTTGTCCAGCACGATTTGCAGCGCGCCGAGCCCGACGGCCACTAAGCCGAGGCCGAAGTAATCGATTCCGTGCGTCGTTTTCTTCTGTTGTTTGAGATATGGCGGATCGTGAATCAGCCGCAGCGTCAGCATCAGCGAAAGAATTCCGACCGGCACGTTGATGTAGAAGATCCAGCGCCAACTGAAATTGTCGGTGATGTAGCCGCCGATGGTCGGCCCGATGGCCGGCGCCAGAACCACGGCCATGCCATAAACCGCGAAAGCCATGCCGCGCTTGGCGGGAGGGAACGTGTCCGCGAGAATCGCTTGCTCGCTCGGCTGCAAGCCTCCGCCGCCCGCGCCTTGCAGAATCCGAAACACGATCAGCATGCCGAGATTCGGCGCAAATCCGCACAAAAAGGAACTGAGCGTGAACAGCGCCACGCAACCCATATAAAAGCGCTTGCGCCCGATCAGCGAAGAAAGCCATCCGCTCAACGGCAGCACGATGGCGTTGGAAACGAGATACGACGTAAGAACCCAGGTACTTTCGTCCGTGCTCGCCGATAAACTTCCGGCGATATGCGGCAGCGCGACGTTGGCAATGCTCGTATCGAGCACTTCCATGAACGTCGCCAGCGTCACCGTCAGCGCGATGATCCAGGGATTGACTGCCGGCCGCCAAATATCTTCGCCCGGCGAAAATGTCGCTGCCGCCGCGCTCATTTCACCTTGACCTTGGGTGTCACGGACATGCCCGGACGAAGCAGGTGATCATTGTTCTGGCCCGGCTCGAGCACGATTTTTACCGGCACGCGCTGCACGACCTTCACGTAATTGCCGGTCGCATTTTCGGGCGGCAGAAGGCTGAAGCGCGCCCCGCTGGCCCCGGCGATGCTATCGACGTGGCCGTTGTAGGTGCGGCCGTAGGCGTCCACCGAAATTCTTACCGGCTGGCCGGGACGCATGTACTTGAGCTGCGTTTCTTTGAAGTTCGCCGTAACCCACACATCGTCGAGGGGCACCACGGAAATCAATTGCTGCCCCGGCTGAACGTTATTTCCAACCTCCACGTTCTTGCTCACCACGCCGGCAACAGGCGCGACGATGGTGCAGTACTGCAGATTGAGCATCGCCTGATCCAGCGCAGATTTCTTCTGCGCCACCGAAGCGTCCGCCGATGAAAATTGCGCCTTGCTCACCAACACTTGTTGCGGCGCCGTCTCTGCCGCCTGGAGCGCGGCCTGGGCCTGCAGCAGCCGGCTTTGCGCCTGGTGGACTTGATCTTCAGCGGCGGCCGCGGAAGCCTTTGCCGCGACCGCGCCTGCGGCAGTAGCTTTCGCCGCGTCGAGCGCCGACTCGTACTGCTGCTGCGAAATTTCCTGCTTGGCGACGAGCTGCTTGTAACGCTCGACGTCGCTCTGCGCCTTGGAATCGTTCGCTTCCGCCTGCGCAAGTTGCGCGAGCGCCGCGGCGGCCTGCCCTTGCGCCGCGGAAATGCCGGCGCGCGCGTTTTCAACGTCGGCGCGCGCGGATTCGAGCTGGCTCGAGGAGTTGGCCAAAATAATCGGCACGTTGTGTTCGGCGGCCATCGCGCTCGCCTCGGCGGACTCGAATTCGGCCTTGGCACGCTCGACCGCGACCTGATAATCCTTCGGATCGATCTCCACGAGAACCGCTCCCGCCTCGACGGCTTGGTTGTCGTTCACATTCACTTTAGTGACGTAGCCGCCCACGCGCGCGCTGATGGCATTAATGTGGCCGTCCACTTGCGCATCATCGGTGGATTCCCACATCGCGAAATAATTCCAGACGAATATTCCAACTACGACGATCACCACGACCGCGCCGAGGATCAGCCAGCCAGGTATCGGCCGGCGCGCTGCCGCCGGACTTGCGCTGCGCGGCGGCGGCGCGGCCGAGTGATCCGAAACGCCGCTCGCGGGCGTGCTGGTCTCGATTTCAGGAGCGGCTTCAATTTCCGTCTTTTGTGGCATCGCTTTTGCCTCTCAGATAATTCAGCACGCCGGTTTCCGCGATTCCTTCGGCACGCGCGAGCGAAATTCTCGCGATGGTGTAGTTGAACAAACTAGAGATGTAAGAATCATTCGCGGCAGCTACCGAATCTTGCGCCTGCACCACTTCGATGTTGTCGGTGACGCCGGCGACGAAGCGGTCGCGCGCCTGATCGAGCGTCTGTCCGGCCAAATCCACGTTGCTCCGCGCCACTTCCACCTGCTCGGCGGCGGATTGCATGTCGAGAATCGCGTCGCGAACGTCCTGGTCGATCTGCCCGCGCAAATTTTCAAGCTGGTTGCGGCTGTTCGTAAGATCTGCGTCGGCTTTGAGCGTATCCGCGTGGACCTTGCCGCCCTGGAAAATCGGAATCTTCAGCGAGCCTTGCGCTTGGTACGTGCCGTCCAAGTGAGATGGCGTCGCTCCACCCGCGCCGTAGTTCGCGTCAAACGAAAGCGTCGGGAAATATTCGGCCACCGCCGCGCGGCGCGCGAGTTCCGCGGCGCGGACCTGCGCTTGCGCCGCTTGAAAATCGGGGCGCGCAGCGTAGGCTCTCTCAACAGCCGCCTCGACCGACATGGGCCCCGGTTTGTCGTACGGAATTTTCTCCGTCAATTCGAAAGCCTGCCCCGGCGGCAAGCCGATCGTGCGCGCGAGCGCGAGCCGCTGCTTTTCGAAATCATTGCGCGCGGCGATCAGTTGTTGCTGGCGCGTTTGAAATTCCACTTTCGCGCGCAGCGCATCGATCTGCGGAGACGTTCCGGCTGTCAGCCGGTCGGACGCCTGGTTGTAGAGCGCTTCGGCGGTTTTGAGCTGCGCCTCAGATGTTTCCACCCGCGAAGCTGCGGTGATGGAGAGCAGGTAGTTGTAGCCGACAGTGAGGACTACCAGCTCGCGCGCGTTCTTATACGAAAAATTAGAGGCCCGCAGGCTCTCGCTCGCGGAACGCACCTTTTGAATCGCACTCCAGTCCACCAGCGAGGTGCTGACGTAAGCGCGCGTATCGAAAAAGCCGAATGGCCCGGCGATCGGGCTGATGCCCGTGAACGGCGAGCTGGGAAGGCGAATCTTGGTGAACCCGTTTTGCTCGAGATTGATTTTCGATGCGGTCTCGGTCGTGTTCGTAGTCAGGTTCGGCAGCACTTCGCTCAATTGTTTCCAGCGCTCGCCGCGAGCCGATGTGATCCCTTGCACGGAGAGAAGCAATCCGAGGTTGTATTTCAGGCCGCGTTCGATTGCGTCCGAGAATCCTATTTTCAACACTTCCTGCGTGGCTTTGCCCTGTGGCACACTGCCGGTATAGGGGCTCGGGGGAGATAGCGCGCTGGAAGGACTCGAAGAAATTTGCCCGAAGGCTTGCGCCGCGCAGAGCAGCATCACGGCGCCGAAAAGCAGCGAGCGTTTCCCGATCATTGGCGGTCGCCTTTCTTGGCGCGCGCGCGCGGTTGCGCCGCCGCAAATCCCCAGAAATGCTCGAAGGAACGGTTCACCGCCGCCGCGAGGGTTCCCGCCGGTTCGAGCGACCACAACAAAAATGCGCCAAAGTGCGATTCCTTTAGGAAGCGCGCCAGGTCGGCGGCCGCGATGTCCCGGCGCACCTCGCCGCGTTTCTGCCCGAGTGCGAAAATCCGCGTAAACATCGTTTGCGCTTGCTTCAACCGCGCGCAGCCGCGCAGGCGCACCGTCTCACTCGACAGCAGTGTCAAAATAATGCTTCGGGCCAGCTCTCCCGAACGTCCCGGAGCTTCCGCCAGCGCCAGTTCCAGCCGCCGCAGGATTTTTTCAATCGACTCGCGGCCTTCCTCAGCCGCCTCCAGAGCCGCGCGAACTTTGCCCAGCCGGATTTCACCGAACAAATTCAGCAGCTCTTCCTTGCTCGGGAAATAATTGAAAAAGGTCCCCTTTCCTACATCGGCGGCCTGCGTGATTTCTTCGACGGTGGTGGCCTGGAAGCCGTGCTGGGCCACGAGATGCATGGCCGCGTCGAAAAGACGCTGGCGCACCGCGGCGGAATGGCGTTCGCGGCGCGAGAGCAGTCGGGCGGGGGAAGAATGAACCGGAGAAACGGAAAGTAAACGAGTGGTTTTCATCGAATTCGACCTCTGGTCAATTCTGACTCTAAGTCAGTAATTGCCGGCTGTCAAGCTGGGGATCCCCGAAAGCCGCGAAGCAATGGCAACACTTTGCCGATCGCCCCGCTCGACTATTTGATGTCGTCGGAAGAAATTGGATGCCGTGGGCGCCCGGTATTAGCTACCGGGCGTCCCGCAGCGGTGAATTCGCGATGGAAGATGTTACTTGTTGGCGGAATCGTTGCGCGGCGAGCGCTTGTTTAGAAGCGAGATCAATTGATGCGCCGCTTCCGGCGCCTTGACCTTGCCCTTAAGTACCACGTCGCGCGCCGAAATCTTCTCTCCGTACACGGTTTCGTTGCCGTCGTTGTCGGGCCGCACCGTCGAACCTTCGAGCGAAATTCCCGCGAAGAGCCCGCGCGCGCGCGAGTAGGAAAGAACTTCAGCGCGCATGGTCACGTCCGTGTCGGCCTCCGCGTCGCGGCCCTTGGGACCGGCGGCGGCGGACGCATCCGCGCCGAGTTTCACTTTGCTCGAGAGAATGGAACTCGCGCCGCGGTCATTCATGACCAGCAGAACGAAATCCGTGGCCTGGCCGCCGATCTGAAAGCCGACGCTCGCGCCTTCAAGCGCCATCATCGAAGGCGCGCCCCACGGCCCCTTGAAGTTTTCGCCGCTGCGGCAGGTCATCACACCGCGTCCATAGCTTGCGCCCACGCCGAACGCCGCCTTCAGCACCGACGGATAAACGATCACGCATTCCGCCTTGTCCAGAAGATTCTGCGGAATATCGTCGGGGACATCCAGAATTTCCTTGAGAACCACGCCGCTGTTCTCAATGCGGTCGAGGTACTTGCTCTTGTCCTCGGCCGATCGCGTTGGCTGCGGCGCGATGAGCGACACAAATCCTGTCAACAAAACCATGAGAACGAGGGATAGGAATTTTTTCATTGTCTTCCTCCTTTTCACCGGGCCGCAATGATAAAACTTCCCGAACCACGGCGCAACCTTATGAGATGCGCCGGGCTTTCGCGCGGTTAGAATATAATTCACCGTTTGCAGAATGTCAGCTGAGGACACCCGGATGCGCTTGCGGAGATTTCGTAGCTGGACGGCATTCTGCTTGGCCCTCGCGTGCGCCTGCGCGATCGCCGCGTCGTCGCCTCGCGCCGGAGCGCAGCAGCGGAAATCGCCTGCATCGAAGAGCGCGTCCGCAAAATCGACGAGGCCGCGCCCGGATATCGCGCGATTTCAAGCACACGTCCTGGCAGTTCTCGCGGCGCCCAACGCGCGCAAAGCCTTCTGGGGAATCGGCGTCACCGACGCGACCACTGGCCAGTCACTCTACGAATTAAATGCCGACAATCTTTTCACTCCCGCGTCCAACGCCAAAATCTTCACCAGCGCCTTCGCTTTCGCCACTCTCGGCTCCGACTACACTTTTCGCACAACCATCGAGACGCAGGCGCAGCTCGATGCCAACGGCCGGCTGCACGGCGATCTCTCTCTGATCGGCCGCGGCGATCCGGATCTCTCGAATCGCAAGCTGCCGTTCGTCGAAAAGGAGGAGCGCGATGGTCCCGCCGAAAAAATCATCGCCGAGCTTGCCGATGCCGTCGTCGCGCGCGGCGTGAAGCGCATCGACGGCGACATCATCGGCGACGACAGCTACTTCGCCTACGATCCTTATCCCGAGGGCTGGACCACAGGCGATCTCTATTTCCGTTTCGGCGCGCCGATCAGCGCGATCGCCGTCAACGAGAACACCATCACGATCAATATTCAGCCCGGCGAGCATCTCGATGATCCCGCGCAGATCACCATCGAGCCATCCGCAGGATACGAAACGTTCGCGCACGAAATCACCACCGCGCCGAGCGCCTCAAAGCCGAAATTCTCCGTTGTGCGCGAACCTGGCGACAAGCCGATCCTTCTCCGCGGCTCGATTCCTCTAGGCGGCGCGCCCGTAAAAATCGATCTAGCCATTCAGGAGCCGGCCGAATACGCCGCGGCGTTGCTGAAGCGCCTGCTCGAGGCTCGCGGCGTAGTGATTTCCGGCAACGCGCGCGCGAAGCACGCCCCGCCTCCCGAGCGCGAAGCCGACGGCGGAAATGTGCTCACGCCCGCGCCCGTGCAATCTCCCCCGCCCGCTGGCGATCCGCCGCTGGTGCTGGCTGAACATAAATCGCTGCCGCTCATCGAATCCATCCGCCTGCTCAACAAAATCAGCCAGAATCTTCACGCCGAATTGCTGCTGCGCACGATCGCGCGCGAGAAAAGCGGCGCGGGCACCACCGATGCCGGGATTGCCCTCGAGAATGAATTTCTGCGCGCCGCGGGAATTGCAGATGGCGATGCCGTGCTCGTCGATGGCTCGGGCCTTTCGCGGCAAAATCTGGTGACGCCCCGCGCAGTGGTGCAAATGCTCGCCTACGCATCGCGCCAGCCCTGGGGAGAAAGTTTCCGCTCCACGCTTCCCATCGCCGGCGAGGACGGCACACTCGAAGATCGCCTGAAGGCCTCACCCGCCGCAGGCCGCCTCCACGCAAAGACAGGTTCTCTCGAACACGTGCGCGGAATTTCCGGCTACGCCACCTCGCTCCACGGCGAGAATCTCATCTTCTCGATGTTCACGAACAACAACACCGCGCCCTCGCACGAGCAATCCGCAGTCCTCGACGCGATCCTAACGGCCATGATCGAAGATCTGCGGCTTCCAGCGAAACGCAAATGAGCAAGCGCGCCGCTGCTCGCGTCGTCACCGTGTTTGGAAGCTCCAGGCCGCGCGAGGACGATTCCGTTTACGTAGAAGCTCGCGCGCTCGGCGCCGCGCTCGCTGCCAAAGGATTCATCGCCTGCACCGGCGGCTACGGCGGAGTGATGGAGGCAGTATCGCGCGGCGCGAAAGAAGCAGGCGGCCGCACTCTCGCCGTTACCGCGGAATTTTTCTCAAGCAAAGCGAATCGCTGGGTGGACGAAGAAATTCGCGTAAAGACCTGGCAGGATCGTCTCTTCGAGTTAATTCGCCGCGGCCATGGATACGTTGCCTGCACCGGCGGCACGGGCACACTCGTCGAGTTGGCCGTCGTCTGGGAAATGCGCAACAAGCGCGTCATCAATAAAAAACCGCTGATCGTCCTCGGTGAATTCTGGCAACCAGTGATCGAACGCGTCCGCGAAGTCGAGACAGCCCATCACTCCGCATGGGGCGAAGCCGCCGAGCGCCTCATCGAAACCGCGTCATCCCCAGCAGCCGCAGCCGAAATTCTGAGCACGCATTTCGCCATCCAGTAGCACAGGCACTCCTGCCTGTGTCTCCGTGCATCGTAGAAAACAGCCGCCCATCGCCCAGCGACTCCGCTCAGAAATCACTCAACCGCGCCTCACCATCCGCATATTTCCAAGCCTCAACGAATTGCCGGTGAACCCACTCCGCATCCACGGACTTTTTCTGCGCCTGCAGCGCTAGCCACAGCCCGAAGAGCGAGCGCGGATTCCGCGGATTGTGCTCGAGATCCTCGCGAAATGTTTTTTCAGCTTCAGCCGCCTGCCCATTGGCAAGCAAAGCCGCCCCAAGCGATTCGCGCACCGAATAAAACCACTCAGGCGGATCGTCGTAACTCATCGCGTCCTGAATCGCCACCGCCTTCTTCCACGATGCAATCGCAGCGCCGCGATCTCCCGCAGCATCAGCAATGCGCGCATCGAGCGAATTCGATGCGAGATCGAGCAGCACGCTCGCGTCGTTGTAAAGCATCCCGTAAGCCGCCCCGGCCGGAACGCTTTTGCGCGCGTCATCCAGCGCAGCGCGTTCAGCCCGCGCCCGATCGATCTGATGCGTCGCAGCGTAAGCCGATCCTTGCGCGAAGTGCCACACGCACGTCGACATCACCAGCTTCGCATCCGGCGCAGGCAGCTTCTTGATTTCCTCCCATCGCGCGAATCGCATCTGCACGAAAGTGGACCACGGCAGAAACGCCTCAACCATCGGCACCATCGCCAAGGCCGCCCGCACCGCCGCATCAAGTTGCGCCGTCGCGTCCTTCGCCTTGCCGTAATTTCCTTCCATCATGGCCGCATACGCGAGGAAGTGGAGATTGTGGCCGAAGTACATCGCGCCATACATTCCGCCGGGCGGGGCGGTGGCCAGAAAAGCCTGGTCGGACGCGACGGCTTGCTCGTTCACGATCACGGCCAAATGGAAGAAGCCCGTGTTTTCATAAATGTGCGAAGGCATGTGCACCAAATGCCCGGCGGCGGGAACCATGTTCTCGAGCCGCTTGGCGCTCGGCAGCGCGCGCTCGGGATAGGGCGAAGCTTCGAGCGCATGAATGTAAAAATGATTCGCGCCGACATGATCCGGCGAGCGCCGCAGCACGCGTTCGAGCGTCGCCACGATTTCCTCGGTGCCCGGCGCCGGCTTTCCGTCGTTGCTCCACAAGTGCCACGGATTCAAATCCATCATGCTCTCGGCGAAAAGCGCCCCGGCATCAGGATCATCCGGGAATCGGCGCGCCAGTTCGCGCATCGCGTCCGAATAATTCACCGCCAGATGCTTCAAATCAGCTTTCGGATCATTCGTGAATCGCTTCGCCAGCGCCTCGACGTAAGCGCGCTCGCTCTCCGGCGCGCCGGCGGCAAGCTGCAGCCCCTTTTGAATCGCATCGTAGGCCTGCTTTTCGCGCTCCGGGTCTACGTCCATGTTGTAATTAGGCCCCACCGCCATCGCGATTCCCCAAAGCGGCATTGGCGATTTCGGATCGAGATCCGCAGCCAACTGAAATTTCCGTCGCGCCTCCTCATGATTGAAGCCGTAAATCAGCGTCAGCCCTTCATCAAACCTCTGCTGCGCTTCATGACTGGAAGTAGCGATCGGATGATGCAAATCGCCCAAACTAAGCGGCGCAGCAGTCTTCGTCTGCGCCAGCGCAGTGGGAACCGCCAGAAGAGCAACAAGTGAGGTCACAAAGCGTTTCATCGGTAGCCTCCGTTAATTTCCAGCAAGTGGCTAAGCCAGCATTCAGTACGAGCCGCGAAACGCGCCGTATTCTATCCAAATTCTCCGCACCTCGCATCGTCACGCGCTAGTGCTTGGGCGCTCCTATACGTTTGTCCGGATCCGAGCATTTCGGTGGCAGCCCCCGCATTTATGCGGGGGAGGAGCGCTTTAGCGCTGGCTCCGCGTAGGGGCCGGGGCTCACCACCGGCCCGGTGTGGCTTTGGGTTTTGCGCCGGACGCCCGACGTTGACGTTCTTTCTGGCGCCCGCCTGCACCATCGCCTCGCGAAATCAAAACACCACCCGCAATCACGCAAACCACGCCCGCCTCCTTGACACGCGCCACATCCTCCGCCATTTTGATCGCATGAGCCGCAGCGCCGAAGAACTCCTCGAATTCCCCCGCCTCCGCGAAATCGTCGCAGGCCGCGCCACATGCGTCCCCGGCCGCCGCGCAATCCTCGCTCTCGCGCCGCGCTCCGACGCGGCCGCTCTCACCGAAGAATTCGCATGGATCCTCGAAGCGGTCGCCTATCTCCGAGCCGGATCGGAACTAGGCTTCGGCTCGCTCGCCGATCCCGAAAGCTGGCTGGCCGCGCTCGAAATGCCCGCCTCAGTCCTCTCGGCCGCCCAACTCCTCGATGCCGCATCGCTAGCCGACACAGCCGCAGCCCTGCGCGCCACATTCAAAGGCGACGCCGCAAAATTCCCGCGCCTGGCCGAACGCTCCTCAGCCCTCGGCGATTTTCGTCAGCTCTCCGCAAGCATCCGCAAAGCTGTTCTTCCGAACGGCGAAATCAGCGACAACGCCTCTCCCGCGCTAAAACGCATCCGCGCCTCCAGCGCCCAAACCCGCGAAAAAATTCAGAAATCCCTCGAAGCGATCCTCCGCGCCCGCGGCGACGAGGCGGGCCATGATTACGTCACGCTCCGCAACGACCGCTTCGTAATTCCCGTCAGCGCCTCCGATCGCCGCGCCGTCCCGGGCGTAGTCCACGCCGCCAGCGCCACGGGCCAAACCGTCTTCGTCGAGCCGCTCGAGACCATCGATCTCAACAATCGCCTCGTCCAGCTCGCTGAAGACGAAGCCGCCGAAATCGCCCGCATTCTCGCCGCGCTCACGGATCAACTTCGCCTCGATCGCGGCCCGCTCGCCTTCGCCGCCGCCCGCATCGCCGAATTCGATTCTGTCTTCGCCCGCGGCCGCTTCGCGCGCGAATTTGATTGCGCCATCCCCGAATTCATCCCCGAGATCGCGATCCGCCTGAAGAACGCGCGCAATCCGGTGCTCGAAGCCTCTTTGAAGCCGCAAGGCCGCAGCGTCGTTCCTGTCACTCTCGCTCTCGGCGGCCCAGCCGACGGCGCCGGAAATACCGGCACCGGCAGCGAATCAATCGGCCGCGTGATGGTCATCAGCGGCCCAAACACCGGCGGCAAGACCGTAGCGTTGAAAACGCTAGGTCTCTCCGCGCTCGCAGGCCAGTCGGGAATTCCCGTCGCCGCCGATCGCGCTGAGCTGCCGATTCTCGACGCAGTGCTAGCCGATATCGGCGATGAGCAATCCATCACCGCCGATCTCTCCACATTTTCCGCGCACGTGTTGAATCTCAAGAGCATGCTCGAGCGCGCTACCGAGCGAACACTCGTTCTCGTCGACGAATTGGGAACCGGCACAGCTCCCGAGGAAGGCGCAGCCCTCGCCGTCGCTCTGCTCGAAGAATTTCGCCGCCGTGGCTCACTCGTTCTTGCCACCACACATCACGACCGTTTGAAGTCCTACGCCTCAACCACCCCCGGCGTAATCAACGCCGCGGTCGAATTCGACGAGGAGCAACTCCGGCCCACGTATCGCCTGCTCGTCGGCGTCCCCGGCGTCTCGAGCGGCATCGAAATCGCCCGCCGCCTGGGCCTGTCGGACGAAATCATCGAACGCGCCCGCGCCGGACTCTCACCCGAAACGCGCGAAGCCCGGGAATTAATCGCCTATCT
>Ga0208827_1000276_pt1 | contig 27873 bp, 32 predicted proteins | sample Sb_taG_5_FD_187709 | JGI IMG/M metagenome (GOLD analysis project Ga0208827, IMG submission 187709) | Peat soil microbial communities from Weissenstadt, Germany - Sb_50d_8_FC metaG (SPAdes) (version 2) | ecosystem: Environmental > Terrestrial > Soil > Wetlands > Peat | place: Germany... | reverse complement strand
TCGGGGCTGCCGACGTCGGCGCTGCTGGAGCGGGTCCGCCGGGGCGTCATCGGTGAGGGTGAGCTGATGGACGGGCCGTTCGGGCCCCGGCGGGTGACCTATGCCGACTACACGGCGTCCGGGCGCCAGATTCAGGGCAGCAGTGTGCCCCGAAATCCCGGCCCCGAGGATCACCACACGCGCCATGACCTGCCTCCTGCCGGCAGTCCGCAGGCTCGACGTCGAACCTGCTATTCAGCATACCCCATGGGGTATCACCGTGAAATCTTCTGATTTCCTTCCGGCATTGCGCCGCCGGGGAGGCGCTACGCCGGTGGCCGTTACCGCCCGGTCCCGGCCAGCTCGGCTGCCGGCTCGCCCGGGTCGAGTGCCAGGCGGGGGAGTTCCAGCTGCAGCGTGGACAGGCCGCCGGACAGGGAGCGGACGTCGGGCCAGCCGCTTTGCCGCAGCAGCCGGAGCGCGAGGTAGGACCGGAAGCCCGACGCGCAGTACACCAGCAGGGGGCGCTCCCGGGGGATCTCGCCGAGCCGCTGGCGCAGTTCGGTGTGCGGGATGTTCAGCGCGCCGGGCAGGTGGCCGGAGCGGAACTCGGCAGCTGACCGGACGTCCAGCAGCACTGCCTGGGGGTCGGCGCCGAGCAGGTCGTCACCGCGCCACAGGGCCAGGGTGCCGGTGAGCAGGTTGCTGGCCATCATGCCGGCCAGGTTGACCGGGTCTTTGGCTGACCCGAACGGCGGTGAGTAGGCGAGTTCGAGGTCGGCCAGGTCATCGACGGTCAGGCCGGCCCGGATGGCGGTGGCGATGACGTCGATCCGCTTGTCGACGCCGTCGCCGCCGGTGGCCTGGGCGCCGAGCACCCGCCCATCGGGGGCGAAGAGCAGCTTCAGGTGCAGCGGGCGTGCGCCGGGGTAGTACCCGGCGTGATTGTTCGGGTGCAGGTGCACGGCGTGGTGCGGGACCCGGGCCGCGCGCAGCGCCTTCTCGCCCGGGCCAGTGGTGGCGGCGACGGTGCCGAAGACGCGCACGATAGCCGTGCCAAGAACGGGTGAGCGCCGTCCGCCGCGGCCGAACAGGTGGTCAGCGGCCGCGCGACCCTGCCGGCTGGCCGGCCCGGCCAGCGGCACCAGGGCCGGGCCGCCGGTGACCGCGTCCGCGACCTCGATCGCATCACCCACGCCGTAGATGGACGGCACTGAAGTCCGCAGGTGCTCGTCGACGAGCAGGGCGCCGCGGGCGCCCAGCGCCAGCCCCGCGGCCGCGGCGAGCGAAGTCTCCGGGCGGACCCCGGCGGCGAGCAGGACCAGGTCGGCGAGGACCTGGGATCCGTCCGAGAGGCTGGCGGCGACGGTGCCGCTGCCCGTCTCCCGTAGCGCGGTGACCGACGTGCCCAGCCGCACTACGACGCCGGCGCGGAGCAGCTCGAGTTCGATGCTGCGCGCCATCTCCGGGTCCAGGGCTGGCATGACCTGATCGGCTAGCTCGACGAGGGTGACCGCCAGGCCGCGGTGCCGCAGCGCTTCGGCTGACTCCAGGCCGATGAACCCGGCACCGACGATCACTGCCCGCCGGGCGCCGCCATCCACTAGCTCACGCAAGACGTCCACATCCGGTACGGTCCGCAGCACCCGGACCGCAGGCAGGCCGGCTCCCGGGATCGGCGGGATGACCGGCGCGGCCCCGGTGGACAGCACCAGCACGTCATAGGCCTCGTGGTAGTCCCGGCCGGTCGCGCGCTCCCGGACCAGCACGGTCTGTCCGGCCGGGTCGATGGCGAGTACCTCGTGGCCGGTGCGCACGTCCAGCGCCAGGCTCTCGGCCAGCGACTGCGGGGTATGCAGGAGGAGGGCATCCCGGTCACCGATCTCGCCGCCAAGATGATAAGGCAGGCCGCAGTTCGCATACGAGACGTAGGGGTCCCGCTCGAGCACCACGATCTCCGCGTCCTCGGCGAGGCGGCGGGCCCGCGCCGCGAAGCTCATGCCCCCGGCGACCCCGCCGACCACGACAGCCTTCATCCGCGCACCCCATCTTCCTGGTGTCACTCACGTGCCCGCGGCCTGGCCGGCCTTGAGGCTGGTTAACGGCAGGTACAGCGGTTCTCGGGCGGGACCCCGGCGAGGGCCTGCTCCGCATGCTGGCCGCAGCCAGTCCAGGTGATCTTCTTGCAGCGGTCGCAGACAGCTGGGCTGCACATGGGTACTCCTGACGCTTCGGCGATGATACCTAAACATACCCCAGGGGGTATGTTTAGGTACAGGCCTGGCGGCTGTGACGCTGCCCACGCCCCGGTGAGGGCACGCGGCCGGTCAGGTGAAGATGATCTGGCCTCCGCTCCCGCCCCCCTTGGCTCCTGCGCGACGGCGGAGAGGCATGATCTGTTCATGAGCACGAAGGATGGATCCTGACATGGCGGCCCCGGCCGGGTACCGCGTGTCGGCCCTCGACATCCGCCGGCTGAGCCTGTTTCTCGCCGTGGTTGAGCATGCCGGGTTCACTCGCGCCGCGCACGCGGTGCACATTTCCCAGCCCGCCCTGTCCCAGGCGATCGCCGAGCTGGAGGCCGAGCTCGGCGGCCCGCTGTTCCACCGGCTGGGCCGGACGGTGGAGCTGACGGACGCCGGGGCGGCGCTGGCCGGCCCGGCCCGGGCGGTGCTGCGGGAGATCGACGCGGCCCGCCAGGTCACCGCCGAGGTCAACAAGCTGAGCCGGGGGCGTCTTGACCTGTCCGCGCTGCCCACCTTGTCCACCGACCCGCTGCCCGCGCTGCTCGGCGCCTACCGGCAGGCCTACCCGGCGGTCACGGTGCACATCGCCTCGCCGGGCGATCCGGACGAACTGGCCGAGCAGGTGCGGACCGGTGCCGCGGAGGTGGGCGTCACGGACGCCAGCCGTGCCGCCGACGGCCTGGTGACCGTCCCGTTCCGCGGGCAGCAGCTGGTTGCCGTGTTCCCGCCGGGTTCGGCCGCCCCGGCCGGCCCGCTGCGGCCGGGGAGCCTGGCGGGCGTCCCGCTGATCGTGACCCCGCCGGGCAGCTCCGGCCGCCGCCTGCTTGAGGCCGCCCTCGGCCGGGAAGGGCTGCGGCCGGTCGTGGCGATCGAGACGAGCCAGCGGGAGGCGATTCTCCCGCTGGTGCTGGCCGGCGCCGGGGCGGCGGTGATGCCGGAGGCGATGGCCGCGCTAGCCGCCGCGCAAGGGGCGGTTCCCGTTCCGTTCGACCCGCCGCTGATGCGGGACCTGGTGATCGTGCACCGGCCGGGCTCGCTTACCCCGGCGGCCGCCGCGTTCCTCGCGGTGGCCGCGCGTCTCGCCGCCCGCCCGGACGGGTGAGCGTGGATTAGGCAAGCGCGGGGATGCTGCGGGCCGCGGTATAGAGGGCGATCGCGATCATGAGGACAGCGAAGGCGACGGCCAGGCGCTCGGGCCGGACCTTCGAGGCGATCCGGCTCCCGGCGACAGCCCCGGCGACAGCGGCGACGGTGAACGTGATCAGCAGGGCGTCCCCGATGCTCACGTGGGTGCCCAGCCGGGACAGCAGCGCCGAGGCGGAGTTGATGGCGATCACCAGCAGAGACGTGCCGACCGCCGTCGGCATGTCGAAGCCGAGGGCGAGCACAAGCGCCGGGACGACCACGAAACCGCCGCCCACGCCGAAGAACCCCGTCACGAGCCCGACGACCGTCGCCGCGATCACCACGCGGACCGGCGACACGGACGAGGTGGTTTGCGTCAGGGAAGCGGCTCGTGGCGGCGAGTGGCGCACCGCGACACCGCCGCCGGGGCCGGCGCCGTGGTCATCGTGGTCGTCATGGCCGCTGGAGTCGCCAGGTGCGTGCGCCTGAGCCAGCGTCCGGCCCGCGGCCACCGACTCAGGCACCTGAGCGGATCTGGTCCGCTGGCGGTAGAGCATCGTGACCGCCGCGCCCGCCATGAGCACGGAGAACGCGGCGAGCAAGGCTTTGGGGTCGATGCTGGCCGACAGGCGGCTGCCGGCGAAGGCACCGCCCGCCCCGAGGATGCCGAACACGATCCCTGAGCGCAGCCGGACCCGCCCGGCGCGCAGATGGACGGCCATGCCCACGATCGACGTGACGCCGACGATGATCAGGGACGCGGTCGTCGCGCTGTGCGGGCTCTCGCCGAGCAGGTAGACAAGCGCGGGCACGGTCAGGATCGACCCGCCACCGCCGAGCGCGCCGAGGCTGAGGCCGATCAGGATCCCGATAGGCAGCGCGAGCAGCACGATTTTCCTCCGTAAAACGACGCCGACGACGGCACCGGCGCAGTGAATTCATGCTCAATTGTGCGCGCCAGGAACTCGCGATGTCTAACAGTAAATTCTGATCTACCGATAAGCATTTACCTATACCGGCAGCTCAGAGGAAAGTAAATAGCGTATAAAGCAAGGTCGGCCACGACACGGGAAGGATGGCCGCTTGACATATTAGCCGGGCCTTGGATAAAGAATGAGGACATCATTCATTGCCCGCACTTGAGGGGAAACCGGGAATGAATTCAGCGAATCCGCCTGGCGGCCACCACGAGGTACTGATCGTGGGCGGCGGATCCGCCGGCCTGACGCTGGCCGCCCGGCTCCGCCGCTCCGGCCTGCCGGACGTCGCCGTGCTCGAGCCCTCGGCCAGCCACTACTACCAGCCGCTGTGGACCCTGGTCGGCGGCGGGCGGGCGCCGCAGCGCGCCTCGGTGCGGCCGCAGGCCCGGGTCATGCCGGAGGGAGTGACCTGGATCCGGGGCGCCGCGGCCGCCGTGGACCCGGCGGCGCAGCAGGTGACCACCGAGTCCGGCCAGCTCCTCGGCTACGACTACCTGGTCATGGCCCCAGGGTTGCAGCTCGACTTCGACCGGGTTCCCGTTCGGCTACGTGCGGGCCGACAAGCACAGCTTGCGGCATCCGCAGTGGCCGAACGTGTTCGCCCTCGGTGATGCCGCCAGCCTGCCGACCTCCAAGACCGGCGCCGCGATCCGCAAGCAGTCACCCGTGGTCGCGGCCAACCTGCTCGCGGCGATGCACGGCGGGGACACCAAGAGCTACGACGGATACACCTCATGCCCGCTGGTTACTTCACGGAACAAGCTGCTGCTCGCCGAGTTCAACTACGACCTGGAGCGCACCCCCAGCATCCCGTTCATCGACACCCTCAAGCCGCGGCGGGACATGTACCTGCTCAAACGGCACGGGCTGCCCGCGCTCTACTGGCAGGGCATGCTCAAAGGCCGCGCCTAACCCGAACCCCTCCTGGAGACCAGCGTGTACTTTGCCCAGTACTACCTCGACTGCCTGTCCCAGGCGTCCTACCTCATCGGCGACGAGACCACCGGCCGCGCCGCGGTCGTGGACCCGCGCCGCGACGTGTCCGAGTACCTCGCCGACGCCCGCGCCCGCGGGTTCACCATCGAAGCGGTGATCAACACGCACTTCCACGCCGATTTCGCCGCCGGGCACCTGGAACTCGCGGCCGCGACCGGCGCATGGATCGGCTACGGCCGACGTGCTGCCGAGGTCGAGTACCCGATCAGGAGGCTCGCCGACCACGAGCGGATCAGCCTGGGCGACGTCACCCTCGAGATCCGCGAGACGCCCGGCCACACACCGGAATCGGTCAGTATCCTGCTCTACGAGCACGCGGCGGATCAGGTCGCCTACGGGGTGCTGACCGGTGATGCCCTGTTCATCGGCGACGTCGGGCGCCCCGACCTGCTGTCCTCGCTCGGCCACCAGGCCGGCGAACTCGGCCGAATGCTGTACGACAGCGTTCAGCACACGCTGATGGCCCTGCCGGACGAGGTCCGGGTGTTCCCCGCGCACGGGGCGGGCTCGGCGTGCGGCAAGAACCTGTCCACTGAGCGGCAGTCTACGATCGGCGCGCAGCGGCTGACCAACTACGCGTGTGCCCCGATGGGCGAGGACGAGTTCGTGGCCCTCGTCACCGAGGGCCAGCCCTCGGCACCCAGGTACTTCGTCTTCGACGCCGTCCTCAACCGCAAGCGGCATGACCTCCTCGACGTCGGGTCAAGTGCGAGGCCGCTGCCCATGGCGGAGTTCCTTGATCGCCGCTCCCGCGGCGCGGTCGTCGTCGACGCACGCGACCCGCACGAGTTCGCCGCCGCCCACCTGCGCGGCTCGCTCAACGTGCCGGCCGACGGCCGGTTCGCCGAACGCGCCGGGATGGTGATCGAGCCCGGCAGCGAGATTCTCGTAATCGCGCCGCCCGGCACCGAGCAAGAGGTCAGAACCAGGCTCGGCCGGATCGGATTCGACACGGTAACCGGTTACCTGAGCACGCCCGAGGCCGCGTTCCTCGTCATCCCCGGCGAGGTAGACCAGGCGAGCCGCCTGACGGCAAGCGACCTGCGCGAGGCGCTCGGCCGGGACCAGCCGCCGGTCATACTGGACGTGCGCAACGCCGGCGAGCGCGCCGCGGGCGCCATCGACGGCTCCCTGCACATCCCGCTCGCCGAACTGCCCAGCCGCCTGTCCGAGGTGCCCGCCGACACCCCGGTCGTGGTGTACTGCGCAGCCGGCACCCGCTCCTCCATCGCGGCCAGCCTGCTGCGCCGCTCCGGCCACACCGACGTATCCGACCTGATCGGCGGCGAGGCAGCCTGGCGGCTATCCCTCACCCCGGCTCCGGGTAACTAGATGCATGCTGCGGTCAGCTTCGCCCAGGGGCCTCCCTGGGCAGCCTGACCTGAGAAACGCGCTGCCGCTCGGTGATCAGTAGCTGAGGTTTCGACAGTCGCCTCAGGTCCGTTCGGGATAATGAACTTGATCTGGCTGAACGAGCCGCTTCCCCGCCTTAACCGCCCATGACCAGGTCAGGCGGTCGTAACCCCGTCCCGGCCGTATTAATGGGGGAACCGCACCTTCGGCAGGATGCGAGCCAGCCACTTTGGCTGGTGCCACGCCGCGTGGCGGGTGACGGCCAGCAGGGCAGGGATGAGCACGAGGCGAACCACGAGCGCGTCAAGTGCCACGGCGACGGCCAGGATCACCCCATCTCATTGGGGGCCAGCGGTCCCGACAGCGCGAACGTCAAGAACACGGCGATCATGACCACGGCGGCGGACACCACCACACGGCCAGACGTGCGCACGGAGCCCGACCAGGGAGTGCTCAGGATCGGCGTGGGTCTCGTATCGCTCCTAGCGGCGGTGGCCAGGAACAGGGTATAGTCCACCGCTACCCCGAACACCATCGCGCCGAAGAACAGCGGCCCCCAGGTGTTGACGGCCTAACTATCTGAGCGTCCTGGGCGGGTGCCCGGCCGTGTTCTTTGACGATGTCGCTTCCCGGCCTGCGGGCGGGTCAGGATCGTGGTGTCCCGTTGAACGTGAGGGATCCCCTCCGCGCCTTCGGCCCGGCGATCACGCGGTGGAACCGGTCGCACCGGGGGAGGCCGGAAGGGGGGCCTGACCCCTTCCGGCTAGCGTTTTGTCCCGGGCCGAGAGCGACACCCCGGCGGCGATAACGACGTGCTGGTGAGCACCACGACGGCGACGCCGGCTCAATCGCGAACGAGTTTCAGTGCCAGCCTGGGCACGGCAAAGGATGCGAGAAAGATCGGCAAGAGCCTCTTCCCGGTGCACCGGAAGGCGACGATCTCTTCCCCGGCGGCGTCGAAGGTCTGAGTGCTGCTCGAGTTTCGTCCATTGCGAACTTGCAGGGTGTGACGTCCAGGCTCGACTGGTATCTCGATCGTGTGGTTCATTTCGACCGACCCGGCCCGCTCACCGTCGACCACGACATCGTACGTGCCACGACGGACCTCCGCCCCGATTGCCTTATGCGTCAACTTCAGCGTCGCCGGCATTTGCTGATCTCCTCTTGTTCCTGAACGGCGCTTCCCTGGCTGCCCGGCGACGAACGCAACGTGCCGCCGGCCCGGGGCAGCAGGCCGGCGTGGTGCCGGTCGTCGCAACCGCTGGCGGCACATCCCCGGGGTCGGGAACGCCCGTGTTGCGCCGACCGAGAGAAGGGATCCGAGGCGGTGTCGCCCGTGGCCATCGTATGGCCGTGCCCGCTTGCGGCCGGTGCGTACACGGCGGCCGGCCGTGATCTGGGGTTCCCGCGCCCGGACTGCCCGTCGTGTGCCGGGCCGCTGGTGTTCTGGCCGGGGTCCCGGGTCCGCCAGCTCGCCGCCCAGGCCGAGCACCGCCGCGCCATCGCCGAGTTCCGCGCCCGCCGCGCCGCCGACCAGCACGCCCGCCTCAACGCCCTGCTACTCGAAGCCATCGCCGCACTCGCCAGCCTCCTCGGCGCGCCCGGACCCCACCCCAGCCCGGCAGCCCCGCCTCACGTCGCCACCGGCACCTGCCAGAACATGAACACCGAATGCTGCCGACTCATGTGCAAACATCGTGGCCGCTAACACCAGGCGTCGACGAACCCCTGCGGGGTGAAGTTCAGCAGCCCCGCAAGATGCCCGTCCTGGAAAATCAGCCGGGTGACGCCGAAAGCCCCGGCCACTGACAGGCCGGTGACGACCACGCCGGGGAAGGCGATCAGGGGAGCGCCGAGGGCCACGAGAAGCAGGATGAAGCCCAGTGCGGCGAGCATCCCGAACACGATCGGCGTACGGCTGGCCAGCACCTGCTCAAGGTCGTAGTTCTCCGCCGCAGCACCGCCTGCCAGCAAAGGAGCAATGCGGGATGTGGCGCGGGCCCGCCGGGGACACCACGGGTCCGTGCGGATGGTGGGTGTGATGCGGTGGCGGTTCAGCCGCGGCCGAAGAGCTTGCGCAGCCAGCCGCCGCTGGCGGCAGGGTCGCTGGCGTGGCCGGCGCAGCGCTGGGAGGCCGGGACGCCGGCCATCACCTGCTTGACGTGCTGGCCGCAGCCGGCCCAGGTGGTCTTGCCGCATTTCCTGCAGGTGACTGCTCGGCACACGATGGTTCTCCTTAATAGTTTGGGTGTGTCATGCGGGGAGTCGGCTGGCGGTCAGGTGAGCGCGGGCAGGGCCCGCCAGGCCGTGTAGCCGGCGACCAGCAGGAGGGGCTGAAAGGTGACGATCGGGTCGTCGACGCGGCTCTCCGGGCATGCCCCTGGCCGTGGTGTCAGTCATGCCTGTCTCCCGGGGAGTCTCGAAGCGGACGTTGCCTAGTGTCAAAATACCCTATGGGGTATTTACGATGGCCAACTATAACACCCGGGGGTATTCCAAAACGCGGGCCTTCTCTGCGGAGACGCAGGGAGCGGGGTTCCATGGCCGCCGCCGAACGCACGACGAGCGGCTTTGAGGCCATGGTCACCTTGGTGCAACGCTGGCGATCGTGCCGGTGCGGGGCCAGGCCAGCAACCTGCAGGCTTTCCAGCGCGAGCGGGGCGCCGCGGCATCGGCGACGCCGCGGGATCCCTCATCACGGCGCCGGGCCGGCCTGCCGCCAGGCTCCGGGCCCGCCGCTTAGTGTGCTGGCCTCGGTGAGCCGCCCGGCGATCAGTGCCCGGTGAAGAAGATCTCCCGCACTTCCCGCGCAGCGTAATAGACCAGCACGTACCCGGCAGCGGGGTCGGCCTGCCACCAGCCGGCCGCCGCGTTCAGCACCAGGCCGGCTAGCACGGCGACGGCCAGGATGCTGTCGATCAGGGTCACCCGGCCCTCGGTGCACAGCACCGGGTTGCCCAGCGCCCGCCCGGTCCGGGCCTTCCCGCCCGCCAGCGCGAACATCACCACCGCGGTCACCGCCGTCCACACGATCCCCGCGAGGGAGTGACGGGGATGGTACCCGGCCGCCAGCACGACGGTCGACTGGACGAGCAGGTAGACGGCCAGGCCGGTGAACGCGTACCCGATCAGCCGCAGCCCCCGGCGCTGCCGGTCCTCGCTAGTCCCGGACAGCTCCCAGATCACCACGGTCGACGCGCCGATCTCGATCAGCGAGTCCAGGCCGAACCCGGCCAGCGCCACCGACCGGGCCGCGACCGCCGCGATCGCCAGCACGATGATCCCGGCCACGTTCCAGCCCAGCGTCACGTACTCCAGCGTGAACCCCCGGCGCAGCAGCCGGGCACGCACCGGATCATCAGCGACCGTCACGCCAAGATCATCACCGCGCCGGTGCCCGCATGCCCAGCCCGGCCGCCCGCTGTTCACGAACAATCCGCCGCACGGAAACAGGGGATTACCCAGGCTGGCAGTTCGCGCGGAGGCGTGACCGCCGTGGGACGCGGCGCCCCGCGAGCCGGCAGCGCGGGCGAAGCGAAGCCGCACGCCCGCGGTGGCCAGCACCGCGGCCAGGCCCGCCCAAGGTGCCGGCGCGCAGTTCCCGGACCTCTCGTTTCGTCCCCGGCTACGAGGACGCTACGGGCCGCCGGGCCGCACTCGCCGCATGTGCCTGGCATTCTCGTTCGGCGGCGGCCGCCTGGGCCAGCACCGCCCGGGCGAGCTGCCGCGCCTCAGCCACCGTGAGGCCTGCCCACCCGGTGCCTTCGCAGCCCGGGCACTCCCCGAGGCCGACGAAGACCCGCGCGGCGGGATGACGCGCATCGCCGAGCGAGAGCCTGCCGACCGTGAGTTCCCGCCCGCAGCTCGTACGCAGGTACTCGTGCCTTCCATCAGGACCCGTGCCCGCATCTGGACCTGGCCTCATCACGCACCTCCTGGCTTCCGCCCAGCCGCCGCTGCCTATACCCCTGCGGGTTTAGGCAATAACCGGGGCGCCGTTATTCCTGCCTGCGCCAGGCATTCGCCGAACCGGCCCGGTTCCCCGGCGACCATCCCGGCGGCGGCCAGTTCGCGGAGGCCGCCGCGGACCCGGGCCGCCGGCGGCCCGGTGACGCCCCCGGCGGCCTCCCCGCCGGCGCGGGGGGGGCACCGCCTCGAGGATCGCCCGGCCGGAGGTCGTGAGGTACCCCGCAGGCCAGAGCGCCGGCCGCGGGCAGGGAATGCACCCCACCGGACGGCGTTATACCCATAGGGGTATATTAGGCAGCAGCGAGCCGAAGGAGCGAAGATGAGTACCGTCGCACTCACCGAGGACACGTTCGAGGACACGGTCACCAGGCCGGGGATCACGCTCATCGACTGGTGGGCATCCTGGTGCGGCCCGTGCCGGATGTTCGCGCCGGTCTTCCAGGCCGCCAGCGGGCAGCACCCGGACATCACGTTTGGCAAGGTCGACACCGAGGACCAGCCCGGCCTGTCCGGCGCCGCGGGAATCCGCTCGATCCCGACGCTGATGGCCTTCCGGGACGGCATCCTGGTGTTCTCCCAGCCCGGCGCGCTGCCCGCGGCCTCACTGGAGAAGGTCATCCAGGCGGTCCAGGAGCTGGACATGGACGAGATCCGCAGCAAGATCGCCGCGCGGGAAGGAGCGGGCCGGTGAGCTACGGCACCAGCGTCACGATCCGCGCGCCGTTCGCGGACACGGTCGCCCGGGTCCGCGCGGCCCTTGCGGGGCAGGGGTTCGGCGTGCTCACCGAGATCGACGTCACCGCCACCCTGCGGGCGAAGCTAGGCGAGCAGATGGAGGACTACGTGATCCTCGGTGCCTGCAGCCCGCCGTTCGCGCACCAGGCACTCGGTATCGACCGCAGCATCGGGCTGCTGCTGCCGTGCAACGTCGTCGTCCGCGCCGCTTCGGACGGCACGATCGTGGAGGCGCTCGACCCGCAGGTCATGGTCACGCTGACCGGCCGGCCGGAGCTGAAGCCGGTAGCCGGCGAGGTCGCGCGCAGGCTCGCGAGCGCGCTCGCCGAGCTCACATCGGGAGGCACCGCGCGCTGACCAGCGCGCGGAACCCGATACCCCGTCGGGTATAGTGGGACGGTACAGAGAACGTGCGTCACCCGGATTCACGCGCCGGGTGCGCGACGCCCGAGGGAGCCGGCATGGACGTGGACAGCGAGACGATGGCCAGCGTGCTCAGGCGGCTCCGGCGGGCGCAGGGCCAGATCGGCGGCGTCATCAAGATGATCGAGGACGGGCGCGACTGCGCGGACGTGGTGACGCAGCTCGCCGCGGCGTCCCGGGCGCTCGACCGCGCCGGCTTCAAGATCATCGCGACCGGCCTGCAGCAGTGCGCGCTCACCAGCGACGAGGCGAGCGACGCCGAGCGCGCGCAACTCGAGCGGCTGTTCCTGTCGCTCGCCTGAGACATGGCCGTAAGGGGGAATAGTGGAAACCACGGAACAGGCGGTCTGGGACCAGCGTTACTCCGGCCCGGACCTGGTCTGGGGCGCCGGCCCGAACCGCTTCGTCACCGAGGAAGCAGCCGCGCTGCCCGCCGGGCGGGCGGTCGACCTGGGCACCGGCGAGGGGCGCAACGCGATCTGGCTCGCCGAGCGCGGCTGGCAGGTCACCGCGGTGGACTTCTCCGCCGCCGGCCTCGCCCGGGCCGCCCGGCTGGCCGCGGAACGCGGGGTGAGCGTGGACTGGGTGCAGGCCGACCTGCTGGACTACCAGCCCGCGCCAGGCAGCTGCGCCCTCGTCCTCATCGCCTACATTCACCTGCCGGCCGCCAGCCTTGCGCGCGTCTTCCGCGCCGCGGCCGCGGCGGTCGCGCCGGGCGGCACGCTGCTGGTGATCGGCCACGACCGCGACAACATCACCCGCGGGCACGGCGGCCCGCAGGACCCTGACCGGCTGTACACCCCCGCGGAAGTCACCGCGGAACTGGACGGGCTGGCCGTCCGGCGCGCGGAACAGGTCATGCGGCCCGTGCAAACCCCTGAGGGCGAGCGGACCGCGATCGACACCCTGGTCCGGGCTGAGCGCCCGGCATAGCCCCGCGCGGCCGGCGCCTACGCCGGCACCAGGCTGTCCGCCAGCATCCAGCCCGGCCTGCTGCTCAGCCTGTTCGCCGGGCTCATGCTCGTGGCCGCCGCGGCCATACTGCGCAGCCGGCGCGGGCGGCCGGCCAGCACCTGCCCGCCGCTGCGAGCCCGCCTGCCCCGCGCGAGGCAGCCGTGCCGGATGACCTGGGTGCTTCCCCATTGCGGGGCGGGGCCATCACCGCCACCCTGGACAAGCCGGCGGCTGCCGTGCGGGCGCCGGCCTCGTCCGCTGCCTGGCAGCATCCAGGCGGGACCGCGGCGGTCCGCCAGGGTCTGAAGACCGCCGCCGCGGCGACGGGGGTCGGCCTGCTCACCGGCTTTTTCGGCATGGGCGGCGGGTTCGTCATCGTCCCAGCGCTCGTGCTCGCCCTCAGCTTCGACATGCCTGCCGCCGTGGGCACCTCGCTGCTGGTCATCGCGATCAACAGCGCCGCCGCGCTGGCCGGGGCGCTGGCCGGCAACCGCGTCGCGTCCCGGGTCGATGCCTCCCGGCTCACCGCCGCTTTTACCATCCTGCTCATCGCCGTAGCCGCCTGCTCGCTCACCCGCAGCCTGCCCGGGCTGGTGTAACCGCGAGCTACCCGCGCTGGGGTGCGCACCCCGACTGCGGGCGTGTATCGCCGGAGGACCTTCGGCTCTATGCGCAGCGGAGGCCGCGGCGCTGGGATGGGGCCAGCTTCCGGGGGAGGCGTGCCGATGGTCACGCAGCCCGGCGATAGCGATCCGCCTGTACAGGCCGGTGAGGAGCAGCCATGTGTGAGATCGGTAACCGTGCCGAGGTCACGCCGGTCGAAGCGCTGCCGGCGACCTTGGAGTGGAAGGGTGAGGTCCTTCCGCTGGAGCCGGTCGACGAGCTGTCGGTGCTGACGGTCTGCGACAACGTCACGGACATACTGCTGCCGGACGAGGGACCGGCCAAGCGCCTCCCGCTGGCCGCGATGGCCCGGCTGGCACCGATGCTGGAGGCCCCGACGATAGTCGGGGGCAAGGCGGCTGACGTGCCGCTGGCCCAGCACGGGTTCTCCGCGCTGGTGGAGATCCGCAAGGGCGGCCGGGTGCGCCGGCTGCTGTTCGACACCGGGATCACCCCCGCCGGATGCGCCGGCAACCTGCGCCGCCTGGGCCAGGACCCGGCAGGCATCGAGGCGATCGTCTGCAGTCACGGCCACTTCGACCACACCACCGGACTGTCCGGCCTCATCGGCCAGCTCGGCCGCGCGAACCTGCCGGTACTGATCCACCCCGAGGCCTGGGCCCGGCGGCGCCTGGCCATTCCCGGCGGCGAGCCGTTCGAGCTCCCCACCACCAGCCGCCGCGCGCTGGAAGACACCGGCTTCGACGTCATCGAGCAGCGGCAGCCGTCGTTCCTGTACGACCGGTCGGTGCTGATCACCGGGGAAGTCGACCGCGTCACCGGATTCGAGAAGGGCTTCCCGATCCACCAGGCCTGGCGCGGCCAAAGCTGGGAACCCGACCCGCTGATCCTGGACGACCAGGCGCTGATCGCCCACGTCGCCGGGCGCGGGCTGGTCGTGCTCACCGGCTGCGGGCACGCCGGAATCATCAACATCTGCCGCTACGCTCAGCGCCTGACCGGCGTGGAAAACCTGTACGCCGTCATCGGCGGCTTCCATCTGGCTGGCCCGCTGTTCGAGCCGGTCATCGGGGACACCGTCAGCGCCCTGGAGCAACTCGCCCCCCAGGTCATCGTTCCCGCTCACTGCACCGGCTGGAAGGCCACCCACGCGATCGCCCGGCGCCTGCCCGGAGCGTTCCTCCAGAACAGCGTCGGCACCACCTTCCGCCTCTCCGCCGCCGCCGCCGCGTAAGGGATCACTGGTACAGCCGTCCGCAACAGGCAGGCCTCGCCGCCATGAGCCGACGGCGGCCTCACGCACCTGATCGCCGACCGGATCGTCCGGGCCGTCCTGGCAGCGGCCGCGGTCTGGCTCGCGATCGCGGTACGCGCGGGGACCGTCGGCGCGGTAGTCGCCCTGGTCTTCGCGGCGATCATGGCGGCCACGGCCAGCAGCGGGTTCTGCCCGCTGTACCTGCTGCTGGGGCGGCTCAGCGGGCGCCGGAAGCTGGCCTGAGCCAAGCCGGGATGGCCGGGCTCCGCGTCGGCCCGGCCATCCCGTGGGGATGCGGCCGACGTCCGTGAAGGACATGAGAAGCACCTGCCGGCCTGGTTGATAGCCGCGGGCATTACCGTCGGTGTATGGCGGATACAGACGTGACCGCCCCGCCCCGGGTGACGCTGCTCTCCCGGAGCAGGTTCGCCGGGCGCCATGCGTGCGCGGTTGCGCGAAAGGGCACGGCCCGCGTCCCCGGGCGCGCATCCCGGCGCCGGCCGCCAGCCGCGGACTCGGTAGGTGACTACCTGGCTGCCCGGGAGCTACCCGCATGACCGGTCCCGCCGGCCGGGCACGCCACCCCGTCCCACCGCGCTGGCTCAGCCTTTCGCGCGCCCGGCGGCCGGGCCGGGTCAGCGAGCGCCGGCGGCGCCCGCAGCCGCTGCTGAAGCAGCGCATGCCTTCCGGGCGCGGGGCGATGGAGCAGCCGAACATCACCAGCGGCGGCGCCGGCGTCCTCACCCCGCGGTTCTGGGTGATGGTGGTGCTGACCGGCATCGCCGCCGGCCTGCTCGGCGCGCTGATGATGGCGATCTTGTTCAACGTGCAGTACGCGGCGTTCGGCTACCACGCGGGCAGCCTGCAGCACGGCGTGGAGCAGGCATCCGCGGCGCGGCGTGTCGGCTCCTTGCTGATCGCGGGCGCGTTCGGCGGGGTCGCGTGGTTCCTGCTGCGGCGGTACACCAAGGGCGAGCCGTCGGAGATCGACGAGGCGGTGTGGAACGGCGACGGGCGGCTGTCGTTCCGCCGCTGCCTGGGCACCTCGGTGATCTCCGAAGTCGTCATCGGCATGGGCGCCTCGATCGGCCGGGAAGCCGCGCCCAAGCTGCTCGGCGGCGCGTCCGGGAGCGTCCTGGCCGGCTGGGGCGGCCTGTCGGCGCAGCAGCGGCGGCTGCTGGTGGCGTGCGGCGGCGGCGCCGGGCTCGCCGCGGTCTACAACGTCCCGCTCGCCGGTGCCCTGTTCACCGCCGAGATCCTCATCGGCAGCATCACCCTGCCCGTCATGCTGCCGGCCATCGCGTCCTCGGCGATCGCGACCGCCACCGCGTGGATCTACCTGCCCGATCACGCCGTCTACCCCGGGATCCCGGACTACCGGTTCACCTGGTCGGTGATGACCTGGGCGCTGCTGGCCGGGCCGGTCATCGGGCTGATCTCGGCCGGCTACATCCGGCTCATCGGCTGGGTCTCGCACCACCGTCCCAGGGGAACCAGGGCACTGTTCGCGCCGGTAATAGCCTTCGGCATCCTCGGCGTCATCGGCATCTGGTACCCGCAGCTGTTCGGCAACGGCCTGGACATGGCCCGGGACGCGTTCCTCGGCATCGGCGGCTTCCCCCTGCTGCTCGCCCTGTTCGCGCTCAAGCCGCTGGTCACCGCCCTGTGCCTGGGCAGCGGCGCATCCGGCGGCCTGTTCACCCCGACGCTGGCCACCGGCGCGGTCCTCGGCGGCGCGCTGGGCATCGCCTGGAACCTGGCCTGGCCCGGCACCCCGTCCGGCGCGTTCGCCATGGTCTGCGCGGCCGCCATGATCGGCGCGGCCATGCAGGCGCCGCTGTCCGGTCTCGCCCTGGTGCTCGAGCTCACCCACAGCGGCTTCGGGCTGATGGTCCCGATGATGGCGGCGACCGGGATCGCCACGCTCGTCGCCTTCCACGTCGACGGGTACTCCATCTACTCCGCCCGGCTGCCGGCGGATACCGAGGACAGCGCGTCCGTCGCGCCACCGGATAGCCAGACGGACCATCGGCACTAGCGGGACTGGCGAAAGGCCGGCCGGGATGAGGGAATGCCCTTCGGGTAACGGTTGCTGCACCGCCGCCGTGCACTGCTTCCTGCTGGCCGCACGGCACGGCGACGGCATCCGCCAGCACAACTTGTACCGGGACATGCGCACCTGCCACCCGAAGCTGCGGCCGGTCGGGACCGCCGTGGAGGGGGTCACGATCGCCGGCGCCTGCCAGGGCCCGAAGACGGCCGAATCCGCGGCCTCCGGGCTTGCCGCGGCCGCTGGCGACGTCGGACTCGTACCGGTGCCGGCGTGCCAGGGCTCACCTCCGCCTGCTCGCCGTCGGCTCTGTGCACGAGGCGCGAGCCAGCCTGCGCTCATCGCGCGGTTCCGGCTGGCATGACCGTGTCATGCACGGCGGGACGGAACCGGCGCAGCCGCAGGCTGTTGGTGACGACGAACACGGAGCTGAACGCCATCGCGGCGGCGGCGATCAGCGGGTTGAGGAACCCCAGCGCGGCAAGCGGGATGGCGGCGGTGTTGTAGCCGAACGCCCAGAACAGGTTGCCCTTGATCGTGGCCAGCGTGCGGCGGGACAGCAGGATCGCGTCGGGGATGGCGAGCAGGTCGCCGCGGACCAGGGTCAGGTCGCTGGCCTGGATCGCGGCGTCGGTGCCGGTGCCCATCGCCAGGCCCAGGTCGGCCTGGGCCAGGGCGGCGGCGTCGTTAACCCCGTCGCCGGCCATCGCCACCACCCGGCCCGCGTCTTGCAGCCGCCTGACCGCCTCCACCTTGCCCGCCGGAAGCACCCCTGCGATCACCTCGCGGACTCCGACAGCATCGGCCACGAACCGGGCGGCACGGTCGTTGTCGCCGGTGAGCAGGACGGGCCGCAGGCCCAGGCCGCGCAGCCGCCGGATCGCCTCCGCCGAGGTGGGCTTGATCGTGTCGGCGACCATCAGCACACCGCGGACCTGCCCGTCCCAGGCGGCGAACACCACGGTCTGGCCCGCGGCCTCCGCACCGGCCGCACGGGCGGCCACATCGGGAGGGACCCGCAGCGCCCACTGCGATTCCAGCCAGTCTTTCCGGCCTAGCGCCACGGCGTGCCCGCCGGCGACGCCTGAGACGCCGAGCCCCCGGGCGCTGGCGAAGCTCTCCACGGCGGGCAGCTCCGGGCCGCGCGGGTCTTCCCGCAGCCGTTCCCTGGCGCCGGCCGCGATGGCCGCGCCGATGGGATGTTCGGAGGCGTCCTCCACCGCCCCGGCCAGCCGCAGCAGCTCGCCGGCATCCACACCGGGTACGGCGGCCATGTCCGTCAGGCTCATCTTGCCGGTGGTGATGGTGCCGGTCTTGTCCAGCACGATGGTGTCGGCGGCCCGGGTGGACTCCAGCACCTCCGGTCCGGAGATCAGGATGCCGAGCTGCGCGCCGCGGCCGGTGCCGACCAGGATGGCGGTCGGGGTGGCCAGGCCCATCGCGCACGGGCAGGCGACGATCAGCACGGCCACCGCGGCGGTGAACGCGGCCCCGGCGGGCTGGCCGGCCGCCAGCCACCCGGCCAGCGTTACGACCGCGACGGCGATGACGACGGGGACGAACACGGCGGAAACGCGGTCCGCCAGCCGCTGCACCGGCGCCTTGCCGGCCTGCGCCTCGGTCACCAGCCTGGCCATCTGCGCGAGCTGGGTACCGGCACCCACCGCGGTGGCGCGGACCACCAGCCGCCCGCCGGCGTTCACGCACCCGCCGGCCACCCCGTCGCCCGGGCCCACCTCGGCCGGGACCGGCTCACCGGTGAGCATCGAGGTGTCCACCGCCGAACTGCCCGAGGTGACGACGCCGTCGGTGGCGATCTTCTCCCCTGGCCGGATCACGAACTCCTCGCCCACGGCCAGCTGCCCCACCGGGACCCGCACCTCGCGGCCGTCGCGTAGCACGGCGGCGTCCCTGGCGCCCAGCGACAGCAGCGCCCGCAGCGCCGCGCCCGCGCGCCGCTTCGCCCGGGCCTCCAGATAGCGGCCGAGCACGATGAGTACCGTCACCCCGGCGGCGACGTCCAGGTAGATGGCTCCCGTCCCGCTGCGCTCTGCTAGCCCACCCGGGGCCAGCCAGGCGGCGCTCATGTGCGCGCCCGCCCGGCCCGCGGCGCCGAAGAACAGCGCGTACACCGACCACAGGTACGCCGCGGTGACCCCGACCGACACCAGCGTGTCCATGGTCGCGGCGCCGTGCCGGGCATTGACGACCGCGGCGCGGTGGAACGGCCACGCTCCCCACACGGCCACCGGGGAGGCCAGCGCCAGGCAGGCCCACTGCCAGTTCCGGAACTGCAGGGGCGGGATCATCGCCAGCGCGACCACCGGGATGGCCAGCGCCAGTGACACCAGCAGCCGCTTCCGCAACGCGGATGTCTCGACGGCGCCGTCCTCTTCTGCCGCACCCCCGGCCGGCTCGCCGGGTGGCGCGGGCAGCGCCGCGGTGTAGCCGGCCTGCTCGACCACCGAGATCAGGTCGGTGGCGGGCAGCGCGGCCGGGAAACGCACCCGGGCGGTCTCGGTGGCGAAGTTGACCGTCGCGGTGACGCCGTCGAGCTTGTTGAGCTTCTTCTCCACCCTGGCCGCGCACGAGGCGCAGGTCAGCCCGCCGATCGCCAGCTCCACGGCGCGCACCGCACCTTCCGGCGCGGCGGCGGGGCTCACGCCCGTGACCATGCTCATCCGCGCATCGCCCCCTTCCTTACGCTGTCGCGTGCACCACGGCCGTTCGGGAAAAGATCTTCAAGCCGAACGGACCGGGTATCACGCCCGGCCCGAGGCTTGACCTGGCTGCCGGCATGGCCGCCCGGCCGCCTGCTCAGCTCCCGGCGAGCTGGTAGTCGCCGGCTTCATCGAGGGCGTCCGTGACGGCCTGCCGTGCCAGCGGCCGGCCGCTGGTGACCGTCACCGCGGAGGCGCCGCCGGGGACCAGGACCGCCGTCACGTCGCTGACGCCGTCCAGGGCCCTGAGTTCACCGGACACCGCACGCATGCAGTGCTCGCAGGTCATCCCGGTGACCCGGTACGTCACCGATGTCATGAGCCGCCTCCCTTCCTGCGCACCCCTGCCAGACAGCTTTCCATACCCCGGCACGGTATCCATCAGGCCGGACGGCCCCCATGACCAGGACCTTCGTAAGTACTGCCAGCCGTGCTTCAACCGCGGCTGGAAGCGGAGTGCGCAGGTCACCCGGCTCCAGCTGCGCCAGGCGGACGCACGAGCCAGCGCAGGTGCTCGACGTCTCCTTGCAGCTCCAGCCGCCGCCAGAGCGGCGATCCGGGCGATATCTGGCTGGCATGCAGCAGCGCGGCCTGCCGCTGCCGGGCCCGGCTGACCCGGATGACGAAGTCAAGCCGCCCGGGCGCCTGGCCGGCGAACGGCTGGCCTGTCTCGGCTCGCAGGCGGCCGGCGATGCCGGCAGGCAGGGCCCAGGCCAGCACGGGCAGGCTCAGCGGTCCGGCGGTTCGGACGGCAGCGGCTGTGGCGGCCCGGTGGTCAGGATGACCGGTGATGCCGGTGTCGTCGAAGACCAGCAGCCCGCTGGGATGATACCGGCCGGCCAGCCCCGCGGCGTGCGCGGCCAGCTCGGCGGCAGGCACCGCGGCCAGGCGGCCGTCGGGATAGTCAAGCAGCGCCACGGTCGAGACACCGAGCGCCGCCCCGGCCTGCCGCAGTTCCCGTGCCCGCTGCCGGATCAGGTCGGCGCCGGCCTGGTTCAGCGTGGACGCTTCGCCGCGGGTGTAGCACAGAACGTGCACCGCAGCTCCGGCCGACGTCATCTTGTCGATGATGGCGCCGAGCCCGAACGACTCATCTTCGGGGTGGGCGACGACCGCCAGCACAGCAGGCCAGGGCGGCAGCAGCCCGTGTGGCTCGCGGGCAGGGCTGCCGTGCAGCCTGGCGGACGATCGCGATTGGCCTGCGCTCATCCTCGCCAACCTCCTGTCAGGCCGCCCGGCCTCGGGAGGCGCCGACGCCTGTCCCCTATACCCCCAAGGGTATACTAAGGCCTGAGACCCGAGAAGGAGGCGGCGATGGCGGCCGCTGAGCAGACGCCGGCCTGGCCCGGCTGAGGTCCGTGCTCGCGGCTTGTAGCATCGTGCCATGGCGATGATATCGGAGGAGCACGACCCTTCGTGTTCGGCCGACTTGTCGGCGGCGGTGGCGTTGTTCCGCAGCCTGGGGGATGTGACCCGGCTGGTGATCGTGCATGAGCTGGCGCGGGGGGAGCGGCGGATCGTGGACCTTACCCGCGCGGTGGGCCTAGCCCAGTCGACGGTGTCGGCGCATGTGGCGTGCCTGCGTGATTGCGGCCTGGTGGAGGGGCGCCCGCAGGGCCGGCAGATGCTGTACCGGCTTACCCGCCCGGAGCTGGGGGCGGTGCTGGCCGCGGCGGAGCGGCTGCTGGCGGCGACCGGGAACGCGGTGGCGTTGTGCCCGGTCTACGGCGACCCGGGTAAGCAGGTGGCGGGCGGGTGAGCGGCGGTCATGCTCACGGCGTGCCGCCTGCGGGGCAGCGGCGTGCGCTGGCAGTGGTGCTGGGGATCTCCTCGGCGATCCTGGCCGCCGAGGTCGCCGGCGCGTTCCTGGCTGGGTCGCTGGCGTTGCTGGCGGATGCGGGGCACATGCTCAGCGACGTCGCCGGGCTGGGCCTGGCGCTGACCGCGGCGGTGCTGGCGGCCCGCCCCGCCACCGACGAGCGCACCTGGGGGTATCTGCGCGCGGAGGTCCTGGCCGCCGCCGCGCAGGCCGCGGTGCTGCTGGCCGTAGGCGGGTTCGTGGTCGCCGAGGCGATACGCCGGCTGGTCCAGCCGCCGGTGGTGGAACCCGGGGTGATGGCGGTGTTCGGCGTCATCGCCCTGGCCGGTAACGCCGTCTCGGTCCTGGTGCTGTCCCGGGTCCGGGACGGGAACCTCAATACCCGGACCGCCATGCTGGAGGTCGCCAGCGATGCGCTGGGTGCGGGGGCGGTCCTGGCCGCAGCGGCGGTGATCGCGCTGACCGGCTGGATGCGGGCGGATCCGGTCGCCTCGCTGCTGATCGGCGTGCTGATCATCCCGCGCACCTGGAAGCTGCTGCGCGAGGCGGTCGGCGTGCTGATGGAGGCCACTCCCAAGGGGGTGGACCTGGCCGCCGTCCGCGCCCACATCCTCGCCGTCGACCACGTCCACGGCGTGCACGACCTGCATGCCTCCGCCGTGGCCACCAACCTGCCGGTCCTCACCGCACACGTGGTGGTGGACGACTCCTGCTTTCACGACCGGCACTTGCCAGGCCTGCTCGACCAGCTGCAGCAGTGCCTGGCCGGGCACTTCGACGTGGAGCACAGCACCTTCCAGTTCGAGCCGGCCAGCCACGCCGCCCACGAACACGCCGCGCACCCCTGAGCCAGGAGGCCGCCATGGGCGAGCATCAGCCAGGCAGCCCGCACGCTCCGGCTGCCACCACTGGCCCCGCCGGCTGGGACGGCCCGGCCCTGGCGGGCCCGGCCGGGCGTGACGCGGCCTGGCATGCCCGGGCCCGCACCGCCCGGCTGCTGGCGTGGGTGTCGCTGGCGTGGATGGCCGGTGAGGGCGCCCTCGGGCTGGTGGCCGGCGCCCGGTCCGGGTCGATCTCGCTGACCGGCTGGGCGGCCGGGTCGGCGATCGAGGCACTCGCGTCCCTCATCGTGATCTGGCGGTTCACCGGCAGCCGCACGCTGTCGCCCACCGCCGAGGACCGGGCCCGCAAGGCGGTGGCGGTCTCGTTCTTCCTGCTCGCCCCCTACCTGGCCGCCCAGAGCGTGCAGGACCTGCTCACCGGCCACCGGCCCGCCGCCAGCATGCTGGGCATCGCGGTGACCACCGCCAGCGTGCTGGTCATGCCGGTACTCGGGATCGCCAAACAGCGCCTGGGTGCCCGCCTGGACTCCCGTGCCACCGCCGGGGAAGGCACGCAGAACCTGCTGTGCGCCGCCCAGGCCGCCGCCGTGCTCGCCGGCCTTGCCGCCACGGCCACGCTGGGCTGGTGGCAGGCCGACCCCGTCATCGCCCTTGCCCTGGCCGCCCTCGCGGTCCGAGAAGGCCGGGAAGCCTGGCGCGGCGAAGACTGCTGCTAACTGCCCGCCGCAGCACGCTGGGCCGGCGTGTCAGGTGCCGGCCACCTGCCCGGCCATTATGCGATGGGCAGGCATACCGAACTCGGCGTCCGCTGACAGGCCCGCGGCCCGCCAGCACGCCCCGGAGCAGCAGTTTCAGGTGGCTGGCGCTGCGGCCGGGTGTGGGACCGGCGCTTCTGGTTGCGAGGGGTTGCGCTCAGCCCATCATGCCCATCTGCCCGTCCTGGTGCCATTGCTGCAGCTGGGCGAGTTCGGATTGCCGTTCCGCCAGCATGGTGCGGGCCAGTGCGCGGGCCTGCGGGCTGGCGCCCGAGCCGAGCTCCTGCCGGCACAGCGCGATTTCGGCGTTGTAACTGCTGATCATGGCGTCCAGCCAGTGGCTGTTGAACGACTGCCCGTGCTCGTGGCTGATCTCGGCCCAGTCGGCTGCGTGCATCATGCCGGTGCCCATCATTCCAGCGGGCAGGCTGGCGCCGGGTGAGTAGGGCGCAGGCATGGGCTGGTGCCAGTCGCCCATCAGCTCGCGCATCCGCTGGGCATCGCCGGCCTGCGCCCGCATGCGGGCGGCGAACTGCTGGAGCTCCGGCGCTGCCGTGTGCCCGGTGACGGTGGCGGCCAGAGCCGTCGCCTGCCCCTCCAGCCCCAGCATCCTGGTGGTGAAGGTGATATCGGCGGTGCTGAAAGCCGTCGGCGTGGCGGCCGCCGAGGTCGCTGCGCTCGGCGTGGATGACGCTGGTGCGCCGGGGCTGGCGCTGGTGCCGCAGGCGGCAAGGGCTAGGGCGGCTATCACTGCCGCGCCGGCAGCGGCGGCCTGGTAATGCCTGGATGTCATGATGTTCCCCGTTGCTGGAAGGGGCTAGGCCAATGAGCTGCCCGGACTGGTCAGTTGTGGTGCGTGCGGAACGCGCCGGAGGCGATGAGCGTGCCGGAGCGGGTGCGGACCTGGATCTGATCGCGCCAGCGAGTCGTTGCGTAACACCGTCTGCTTCTCCCTCCAGCCCGGCCAGTCCGCGGCTGTCAGTACCGTAGGGCGGTATATCGCGGAGCCCCACCGGCGAAGGGCACTTCCGGGCAGGACCGAGGTCCCGGGCGGCAGGCAGCGGCCCCGACCTGGTGCTGCCGCCTGGTCCTGCCCGGCCGCGGGTGGCTGGGCCGGGGCGCGGTCGCAGGTGATTGCTAGCCGGTAGCCGGTACCGGTCACGGTGTCGATGAGCCCCGGCGCGCGGGGATCGGCGCCGATCTTGCGGCGGAGGTTGCGGATGTGGGAGTCGATGGTGCGTTCGTAGCCTTCGTACTCGTAGCCGCGGGCCCGGTTGACGAGTTCGTAGCGGCTGAACACCCGGCCGGGGACGCTGGCCAGGGTGATGAGCAGTTTCCATTCGGTGGCGGTGAGGCCGGCGGGCTGGCCGTGCGCGGTGACCTGGTGGCGGGTTTCGTCGATAAGCAGCTGGCCGCCGCCGTAGGAAGCCGACTGGTCACTGCCGCCGTCGCCGGCGGCGTGGCGGAGGATGGCGCGGACCCGGAGGACGACTTCGCGGGGCTGAACGGTTTGGTGACGTAGTCATCGGCGCCGAGTTCCAGGCCATGGATGCGGTCGGCGGTCCCGGTCTTGGCCGTGAGCATCAGGATCGGGATAGCCGCCTGGGTGCGGACCTCGCGGGCGACATCCTCACCGGGTACATCGGGCAGCCGCAGGTCCAGCACGATCAAGTCAGGATGCGCCCGGCCGGCCAGGGTGATCGCCTCGGCTCCGGAGGCGGTGGTGATGACGGTGAGCCCGTCATGCTTGAGATAGGTGCGCAGCAGGTCACGGATTTTGCGCTCGTCCTCGACGACCAGCACGCACTGCGTCACTCTCATCACCTTCTCCCTCATACCCGATCCGACCACGCGAGCGTGCCTGCCTGCAGGGGCAGATGTCCCTGCAGGCAGGGGCCAACGCCCCTACCAGCGGGCCTGCCGGCAGCGTTGCCTGGGACCGTAGAGAAGTCTCGCGGGCGGCTGCTGGGGCCGCTGGGTGGCGGCTGTTCGCCGCGTTCACCCTCGTCGGGGTCGGCGCGGTGGCGCTGCTCGCGGTGCTGGCGGTGATCTCGGTACGCAGCCAGACCACCGGGCTGGTGGCATCCCAGCGCGACCAGGCGCGCTACGACATCGCGGCTGCCCTGTCCGCCGCCTACGCCAAGGCCGGGTCCTGGCAGAAAGCAGACCTCGCCGGCGCGCAGGCGCTCGCCGACAGCACCGGCGCGCAGCTGATCATCCTCGGCACCTCCGGCGGTCAGGTCACCACCATCACCCCGGCCCACATGCCAGCCCACGAACCGGGCCACGAACCCGGGCGGCACGAACACGCCGGGCATGGATCACGGCGGGCACAGCACGGAACCGCCGCAGAGCCATCACGAAGGTGACGACGTTGCCGCGGCTGCCCAGGCCGCCGCGGCTCCGGCGGCCGCGGCGAACCCGGGGGCTACCCCGAGTCCCGCGGCCGCGGCAGCCCTGGCGGGCTCAGGTTATGGTGCGTCCTCCATGACGCAGTCGTAGCTGCGGCGTGCCCTGGCGCTGCGGGCGCTGGCGCCGTAGCGGCGGAGCATCTGCGGGGAGGTCCAGCCGTTGAGCTCCATGAGGTCGCCCTCGGCACCGCCCCGGTCGAGCCAGGTGTGGCTGAAGTGGTGCCGGAACCGGTGCGGGAACACGTCGATGCCGCACTGGCGGCCGCGCCGGACGATGACCTGGTAGATCCCGCTGGCTGTCATCGGCCCCCGGTTGCCGGCCCCGAGCCACAGCTGCGGCCGGGACGCCTGGGCGTGCCTGGCGCGGACGCGGAGGTACCGGTCGAGGCTGCGGGCGGCGTCGAAGCTGATCTTGACGGTCCTGGTCTTGCGGCCTTTGCCGTGGACGGTGAGCTCCCGCTGCCACAGGTCGATGTCGCTGCGCCGCGGGTCGTCGGGGTCGTAGCGGATGCCCGCAAGCTCCGACAGGCGCATTCCGGTCGCCCGGAACACGGCGATCAGGGCGGCGTCGCGGCGCTCCGCGAACGCGCGGCCCGCGCAGGCGCGCTCCAGCCGCGGCAGGTCCGCTGCGGTGAAGACCGGGACGGGCTTGTCGGGGACGCGGGCCGGCTTCAGCCCGGCCATGGGGTCGGGGACCTCTTCCTCGGCGGCCAGCCACTTGAAGAACTGCTGCAGGGCACGGTACTGGTTGCTGGCGTATGCGCTGCTGTACCGGTCCAGCAGCCAGGCAATCCACCGCTGGATGTCTTGCTTGCCGACCTCTTCCCAGCTGGTGAGGTCGGTCTCCCGGCGCAGGTGGGCGGCGGCGAACCATTGCACTGCCTCGGTGTAGGTCCGTACTGTCTTGCAGGCCTTCCCCTCGGCGGCCAGGTGCAGGCGGAACGAGCTGATCTCTGGCTGGAATCCCCCGGCGTCCAGCTGCCTGGGCTGCCGAGGCCGCGGCTTCAGTGCGGTCATGGTCTTGCCCTTCTCGTGAAGCGCACCATCCTCAGCTCGTAGTTCTCGAAAGCCAAGGATTCCAAAGCACCACGGGGCACCGGTTCAGCATGGGCTCACAGCAGCCCAGCCGAAATGACCGGACCTCGGCGCAGCACCACAGCGGGCTCAGCCGCTCAGGCCGGGTCATTGAGGCACGGCCATGGTCAGGGCTCGCCGTCCATGATGCGGTCATAGGTACGCCGGGCCCGGGCGGCGCGGGCACTGGCACCGTACCGGGTCAGCATCTGCGGGGAGACCCAGCCGTTCAGCTCCATCAGGTCCCCCTCAGGCCCGCCGCGATCCAGCCAGGTGTGGCTGAAGTGGTGCCGGAAGCGGTGCGGGTAGACATGCACGCCGGCCTGCTTGCCGCGCCGCTTGATCATCTCGTAGATTCCCTTGGCGCTCACCGGCCCCCGGTTGCTGACGCCGAGCCACAGCCATGACCGGCTGGCCTGCTCGTGCCTCGCCCGGACCCGCAGGTACCGGTCAACCCTGCGGGCGGCCTCGTAATCGATCTTGACGATCCGCTCCTTGCGGCCTTTGCCGAAGACCTTGATCTCCCGGGTCTGTAGGTCTAGGTCCCCGCAGCGGATCCCCGCCAGCTCGGACAGCCGGATCCCCGACGCCCTGAACACCGCGATGATGGCAGCGTCGCGACGCTGTGCGAACGTGTTGCCCCGGCAGGCCTTCTCCAGTCCCGATAGTTCTACGCTCGTGAAGAAGGGCACCAGCTTCTCTGTGATCCTGGGCCCCCGCAGGTTGACCATCGGGTCCGGCAGCTCTTCCTCGGCGGACCACCACCTGAAGAACTGCCGGAGGGCCCGGTACTCGATGTGGGCGGTGGCTTCGCTGTACTCAGCCAGCATCCATACCATCCACCGCTGGACGTCCTCCGCGAGCACCTGCTCCCACCTGGTCTTTCCCGTCTTCGTAAGCAGGTGGGCGGCCGCGAAGTAGCGCACCGCCTCGGTGTAGACCTTGATGGTCTTCGGCGACTTCCCCTCGGCCGCGAGGTGCAGCCGGAACGAGGCAATGTCCGCCGAGAACGGACCCGCGTCCAGCTGCCTGGGCCTGGGCTTGCGCCGCTCCCGCAGGGGCATAGTTTTACTCTCATGCCCCGCATCCGCCCCTATGGAGCCGCCCGATTTGCGGCTTTTGGGCACGGCGGAATCGTCCTGGAGGTCGGGCGCAGACACTTTCGAAAGCCCCTCTCTGCCTGCTACTCTTGCAGGCGAGAAGGCGAGTCCACGCCCTTAATCCGGTGGTCAGGGGCAGGGTCGAACTGCCGACCTTCCACTTTTCAGGTAATGCCGTTTCGTCCGTGGGATTTCTGTGGGGAGCCATCGCCGTGGACCCGGACTTGTGGGGATTCTGTGGGGACGCCCACAGCCCGGGATTGGGCTATCCCGGCAGCCCCGGAACCGGGGTCGCCGGCCAGGCGGTCACCGGCGTGCTCGGCTGGCGCGGCGGTGACTGGCTGCCCCTGAGCGCCGAAGCGCGCGTGGCAGTCGCCCGCCGTGACCCGCGCGGCATGGTCACCATGCCGACTCGCGCGTGCGTCGCGATCCCTGCCATCCTGCGCCGCCGCGCGGCCTTAGG
>Ga0208827_1000275_pt1 | contig 27897 bp, 23 predicted proteins | sample Sb_taG_5_FD_187709 | JGI IMG/M metagenome (GOLD analysis project Ga0208827, IMG submission 187709) | Peat soil microbial communities from Weissenstadt, Germany - Sb_50d_8_FC metaG (SPAdes) (version 2) | ecosystem: Environmental > Terrestrial > Soil > Wetlands > Peat | place: Germany... | reverse complement strand
AGTTGCCGCCGCCCCAGCGGTGGGAAGACAGAACGTCGCCCGCAGCTCCGAACTGCCGTCGCTGCCGTTTGCGGTTGCCGCGGGCCCAGTGGTCGGAAGACAGAACGTCGCCCGCAGCGCCGTATTACCGCAGCTGTCGGATGAAGGTGCTGCCGCCCGCGCTGGTACGGTCGTCGGCACTGCACGATCGCCCGTGGTCACCTATCAGAATGGCCAACTCACGATTGATGCGGAAACCTTAACCCTGGCCGAGGTGCTGAAATTGGTTGCGGAGAAAACTGGGGCCGAGATCGATGTTCCGTCCGGAAGTGGCCTTGACCGCATCATTGAGCACGCGGGGCCGGGACGAGCAGAAGATGTGCTGGCGTCGCTGCTCAACGGATCTCCTTTCGATTTCGTCATCGTGAGTTCTCCGCAACCGCCGCACGATCCGACGCAGGTCTTGCTGTTCCTCCATCGAACGGACACGCCTGCAACCGATCAGACAGTCAGCGCGTCTGCGAAGCCGACGACACCCAGCTCTCCTGCGCTTTTTAAACCTCCAAGCACATCTGTACTTTTTACACCGCCAGCAAATGCGTCGTCCGCATCGGTCGTAGCCCCGCCGCCGCTAGTTATGGGGCCTCCGGCGGAGCCGATACCTCCAGAAGTTCGCGAACAAATGATGAGAGACTTTAGTCGACAGTTACGCGGGCAGCCCCCACAATAACGACATTATCCGCGCGATGGCCGCGGCCACAAAGCGCCACTTATATATCCCGGAGCCTTCATTAGCCGATTCGAACCTGACGGCGACTGAACTCGCTAACCTTGGGACCCTGTGTTCCTATGGGCTAACGATTGGCAGCGGCTACGGACTCTGCCCCTGCACGCTGGAAGACTACGACTTCTAGTCTTTCGGCTTGAAGGGCTGTAAAGCCTGACTAAAGTTGCTTTTTGGGGACTTCGGCCGGGCCAAATCCAAACATCCCGGACGCCAGGTTTACAACTTGGCGTCCGGTCCTTTACACTTATTTCATTCTGACTCCCCCCAAAAAGAAGAGAGGAAATCCACGATGTTAACCAAGCACACTCTGATTGCGCTTGGACTGGGAATCGCTATCAGCGCTTTTTCCATTCCAGCATTGGGCCAGAATGACTCCAGCGTAGTAGCCGAGATTGGCGGTCGCAAGGTGACCGCAGACGAGCTGGCGGAAAAAGAAGCGGGCAAACTGCTCCAGGCCAAATACAAATACTACCTTGCCGAACGCGATGCCCTCGAGCTTTACATTGAAGATCAGCTATTGGAGATGCAGGCGAAGAAGGAAGGCGTGACGCTTGACGAATTATACAAGCGTCATGTTGCCATCAACGTCCCAGAACCGACGGAGGATCAGCTCCGCTTCTACTACGAGGGCGTACAAACCGACGAAACTTACGAGTCGGCGCGAAGCCACATCATCGATACGGTACATCAGCTGCGCACGAAAAAAGCGCGGGACGCGTACCTCGCCGAACTGCGGGCGCAGTATGGCGTGGTCGTTGAGCTGAGCCAGCCCAGCGCTCACGTCGAGGTTGCGAATGCTGAGAGGCTTGGTTCTGAGAACGCTCCGGTCCAGATCATCGAATTCGCGGACTATGAGTGCCCTTACTGCCAAAAAGTGAACGACGATCTGAGACGGCTGCGGGAACAATTTGGCGATCAGGTGTCACTGGTTTTCAAGGACTTTCCGCTTCCCAGTCACCCGCTTGCGGCCAGAGCCGCCGAGGCGGCGCGCTGCGCTGGCGTACAAGGCAAGTTCTGGGAGTTTCATGATGCCTTGTTCCAAACCAAGAGAATTCAAGTCTCCGAACTGAAACTGCAGGCTCGCACACTGAAACTCGATACCGCCCGTTTCGATCAATGTCTCGAAAGCGGAGAACAACTTGCCGTCGTGAAGAAGGATGCCCAGGAAGCCAGGCGCCTCGGATTGGAGGGCACACCCAGCTTCTTCATAAATGGTCATTTCATGAGTGGTTCAATTGGATACGAAAAACTGCGGGGAACGGTGTTGCAAGAACTATCGGGAATGATTGCCGCGAAAAAACAGGGCGCTGCATTGCCGCCGTCCAAGGATGAAGAGAAGAAGTGAAACGTTGGTGGCCCTCCCACCTCCCCCACGGTCATGCTAACTAAAAGCAGGTTCATGCTAACTAAAAGGAGGATTGACGCGTTGCCGGATCTAAGATTAGAGTTGGTCGGGATGATTGGCGCTATGCAAGTGCCGATTGCCTGAATCCGGCTGGCTTTCTCAAGCCGAATCGCGGAACTAAAATATGACGATTATCAGAACCCTTATCGTGATGATGTGTATGACGGTCGTGTCGGCTCTCGCCTTTGCTCAGAGCGCGCCACCGCCACCGCGCATAACCCCTACCGAGGCAAAGAGCCGCGCTGGCGACACGGTAACCGTATGCGGAAAGGTTGTAGACACGAAAGTTTCCAGGTATGGACTCGCGGGCCGCGGAAAACCGGTAACCTTCGATCTCGATCAGCCTGAACCGAATCCGGTGTTCTACTTCGTGACCTTCGGGACTACAGGGCCAGAAGAGGCAATTGCCGCCTACAAGGGCAAGAGCGTATGCGTGACCGGCAAGATCACGGTGCAAGCTGGCGTGCCATACATTATGGCAGCCGATCGTACCCAGATTAAGGTGCCAGCGGAAAGTAAATAGCAAGGCAATCCCAAGTGGCTTAACCTGAGAGCCTAACTCCTGCGGCTAAGCCACTTGGAGTCTTGTAAGCAGATACTCTAAGAAGTAATTCCTATTAAGTAGTACCTGAACCGGACGCTGCTTGAAAGCGAAGCAGCGTCAGTTCATGAATTGTGCTATTTGGTTTGCGCGGAGAACGGCCCTCCCCAGCGCAGGGGAAATCTTGACCAGAACGATCTCTTGCGGCGCTTCAAAACGTCTCGCCTTACGATCATGCCATTTCCGTTCCAATAAGAGGGCGAAAGCGACCACGGATCGATACCCCTACTGTATCGCGTTGCCGTACGTCGGCACTCCTTGCTGCACCAGGAACAGCAGCGTTTGCGCACGGGACGACCAGTCGCTTTGCGGATACTTGGAGACTAACTGCTGGGCCAGCGAGATGGCCAGGTCCTTGGATTGGTCGGACTTCTTCGGCTGCTCTTCAGTTCTATAAATCTCGATCAGGGCGGCTCGGCGAGAAGCGGCGCTGTACAGCGCCTCGGGAGCGGCGGGAGATTCGGGGTGCTCCTTTACGTACTTTTCGTAGATGTCGGCTTCCTTGTCGGGACACTTGGAAGAGCCCTGCCAGTCTCCGCAGAGTTTGTTGTCGAGCAGGTGGAACGCGGCGAGTTGGGCCCACTTCGTGTCAGGAAACTTTTTCATCACCTGCTTCATGAACCGATCGTCGATGCCTTCGCGAAGGTAGGATTGTTTCTCGCGCGCGGAGGGGCGGGACTGCATATCTGATTTGTCGATCTGCCATCGAATGTCGGCGGCACGGTAGAGGGCTTCGGCGGCAAGGGGCGCGCTGGGGAACATATCGTAGACGCGGTGATAGAGGCGCAAGGCGTCCTGCGCCGCGCCGCGGCGTCCGTGGCGGCGGCTGGCCTCGTCCTCGGAGTCGACGGCGGCGCCGAACAGGATGCGGTCGCCGCCGGGAGTGGATGGCCAGACGACGCCGGAATCGAGAACCCAGCCGCTGATGGTTTTGCCCTGGTCCTCGTCGTCCAAAACGAAGGCGGGATCGGGAGTTTGCGCTAAGCCCAGCAGAGCTTCGACGTGCAGCCAGTTGTGGCTTTTGTCGAGGAGAATCAGTTCTCGTCCGCGTTCGACCTGGGCCAGCTTGCTCGAAGTTGCGTCGGGAGACAGGTAGATAACCGCCTCGCGGACGAGCGTGCCGCGATCGGCGGCTAGCAGCAGGGAGTTTCCCAGCACGATCAGGACGGTCAAGAGCAGAAGCTTGCTAATCGGTTTCACGGCAGTGTTCGTCTCCGGCTTCGAGGGTAGCACGTAGAGTGAGATGCGTGGAACGGGCGGTCCAGGCTGAGACGGCCAGCGCGGGAAAGCGATAACCACTAAGGAACACGAAGGAAACCTTAAGCGACGAGACCTCGTGTTTTTTCGTGTCCCTAGTCGTTGATGAATTTTGAACCCTCGCCCCTTTGATTCATGTTGACAAAGATGCAACCGGTGCTGTACACGATGGGTTCTCTTCAGCGCCGAACTTCTGCGCGGAGATTGCCTTGGCCGGAAAACAGAACTCGAAGCGCGCGCAGGACCAGCCATGACGTCCCGCGGTGGCGCGCAACAGATTGGAATTCGCGACCTCAAGAGCATCGACGACCTCAGCCAGTTGAAAGCGGTGGAGAAGGAAGTCTGGGGCATGGCGGACGAGGACACTTTGCCCCTGACTCTGGCCATTGCCTGCAAGGCGGCGGGCAATATTTTCGTAGGGGCCTTTGATAACGAGAACGACAAGAACAAGCTAGTCGGGTTCGTCTTCGGATTTCTCGGCCGCGCAAACGGGCAGACGACGATTCACTCGCACCTGCTGGCGGTGCTCGATGCGTATCGGCATCTGGATCTTGGCTTCCGGCTGAAGCAGGCGCAGCGCGAGCGGGCGATGGCCATGGGTGTCCGTGAGATGACGTGGACCTACGATCCGCTGCAGAGCCGCAACGCTCACTTCAACTTTTCCAAGCTGGGTGTGGTTTCCGATGCTTATAAGGTGGATTTCTACGGGCCGGAAACTTCCAGCATGCTGCATCGGAACGGAACGGACCGGCTGTGGGTGCGGTGGATGCTGAATTCACGGCGGGTGCGGGACCGGCTGGCGGGCAAGAGTACGAGTGCAAATGCGCGCGTGGAAACCATCGATGCCATGCGGCTGCTGGCTCCGCTGGTGCGCTTCGATCCCAGCGGGAGACCGGGACGGGCCGATCTGGCGGAATCACTGGCCCGGCAGCGCGTGAGCATTGAAATCCCGGGCGACATTCTGGAAGTCGAGCGCACTGACATGGGATTGGCGCGAGAGTGGCGCGACGCGACGCGCTGGGCGTTCCGCGAGGCCGTACAAGCGGGATTCTTTGTAGCCGAGTACTGCCGCTCGGTTCGCGGACAGCAGGGACCGGGGGCGTACTTGCTGCAGCGTGGAACGGTGAGCGAACTTATTCCCGAAGCGTAAAACACAAAGAGAATCAGCCATGAGCCATTATCCCGTAGCTCAAACCCAAGGGATTTGGCTAACTGCTAAGAGCGAAGAGCGAAAGGCGAAGAGCTGAGACCTAAGAGCTGAGACCTAAGAGCTGAGACCTAAGACCTGATTCACTCAGCGTGAGTGCGATTCAATGGACACGCGCTGTGCGCGCAGCTGCTGCAGGAAGGTTTCAACCGGCACCTCAAACTTGCGCCGGAACAGATCGACGAGTGCGTCTTCGGTTCCAGAGACCTTAGCTGCGGAAGCCTGGAACGCATCCACGCTGTCGTCGGGAGATGACGTTTCCAGTCCGTCGGGTTCGACCTGAAGCTCGGGAGACTTATCTGCGTTGGCGCGCAGAGTCTTTATCATGCGTTGCGCCTGTTCGCGCTGCTCGGTCGTGCTCTGGAGGAACTCCATTCCCATTCCGAATTCTGGATGCGCGACCAGTACGACGCCCCCGGCACGGACCACAAGGTCGGCGGTCTTTATCGAAAGGATGACCCGCGTGCCCCTCGGGAAGGGTGAGTTGGTCGTAAGATAGCAGCCGCCGAGGCTGAGGTCGCTGAGACGGCAATTCACCGGGGGGTCGTCCGGCTCGGGCTCAAGAAGCTGGCTGTTCAGCCACTGGCGAAGAATCCTGCGGTCCTCGTCGGTGGCGTCTTTGAAACGGACACCGGCTTGATCTTCGTTGCCTTCCCATGCCAGATCTCCATGGAGTTCGAGCTTCCCGTGCATCCCCGGCAAATCGAGCGAGAAGCGGAGCGGGCTCTCTTTCGCGACGCGGCCGGAAAACTGAATTGCCATGCCGCCTTCGCAGAGGTCGATGGTCTGGGCTTTGTACCGGCCCGCCCCAAAACACTCGACCGGAATTTGCACAGCGACCCGCAACTGCAGCCGCCGTTCCCGCTTCATGAGCGCTCGCACCGCACGAAAGCTGGCTTTGGCGCGCTCGACCGCGAGAGGCTTGTGGAGGACGAAATGGGCCCCCATTTCGAACCCGCCCTTGAGCCCGACTGGAGCTTCCACCAGCACGATCCCGAGGGCTCGCTTGTTGACCGGAGCGGCTTTAGCTCCCCGCAGCACGGCGCCAGCATCTTCAGAATTCGCCCCGTCCACGATGATGGCCTCGAAACGCTGGCGGGTGATTCGGCGGATGGCATCGTCCGGGTCGGAGCAATGTTCGAGGTCAATTTCAAGGTCGCTGAGGACCCGGCGCAGGATGCGCACCGTTCTTTCATCAGAACTCAGTAGTAGAGACTTCAGGTTCATGGTTCGAAGCACGATCCAGATCGTTGGTCTCGCGCCGTCCCGGTTTTGCCCGGGCGGATGACGGTAAATGTCTCGCGCAGCGCCTTCGCACGCGCGTCGGTCGGGGCAGATCGCCACTCCCCAATTGGGCGGATCGAAACTCCCCCCTCGCAACTCTAAGTCTATGGGACTCCAGGGTCAACGCAATGGCCTGGTGTTCCGGTTACTGTGGTCACCTTTTGCTCCGGGCAACTCTCTGGACGATGCTACTGCTGGCCCAAGTTCGTCTCTTGCTGTGGCGTAAGTCTTTGCGGCTCAGCGTGTGGGTTTTGAAAACTCCCTGTATTGCAGATCTACGTAGTGCAGATCTACCCTGTTGATTCTCTGCTGGACCGGATTAGTCCCGCAGTTGGTGCGGGAGGTGGTCCGTTGTTAAGCTAGGTGGGCAAGCTTGGTGAGCTATGTACCCCAAGACCCTTCTTCGAATAAGACTTTTCTTCCTGCTGGCTGTGCTGCTAACCTTTCCGCTGCAACTCGCCTCGGCGCAGCAGAAGCAGGTTGTCTGGAGCGCGAACGAGCAGCCCCTCGCCGACCAAATCCATGGGCTGCGCAGCCTCGCGGATGACGTTCGGGCGGGGACTACGAAAGATCTTGCGCTGAAGATCCGGAAGCTGCCCGCGACCGAGAATAAGCTGCGGCTAGCGGTCGGTTTGGCGGGTCTTTCCACCGAAGGCGATTTCGGACACGACACGCTGCAGGAAGGCGCGACGACGCTGGCCGAGACGTTACGCGAGCGGCCCGTGCCTTGGGCGGAGCCGAAGGATTCCGAAACAGGCAGCAAAGCCGCCGCCCGCGAGCCGGCGTATCCATATATTGAGCTCGCCTCGCTGGTGCGTTACGAGCATGTCGAGGTGTCGCTCCATGATGTGTCGCTCAATGATAATGATAATAACGATGAGCAGTTTCGGGCGGCAATGGCGCGGTTGGAGGAGGATGATCGGGAGCGGGAGCATCCGCAGTTTGCGCTGCAAGATCTTTCCGGCAAGACCTGGACGTTTGCGGAGTTGCGGGGCAAAGTTGTGCTGGTGAATTTCTGGGCGACCTGGTGTCCGCCATGCCGCAAGGAGATGCCGGATCTGGAGACGCTTTTCGAGCGCTTCAGTTCGAAGGGACTGGTGGTGCTGGGCATCTCGGATGAGGAGACGGCGAAGGTCGAGCCCTTTATTCGCGAGCGCAAGGTTTCGTTTCCCGTGCTGCTCGATCCCGGGCGGAAGGTAAACGAAATGTTTGTGGTGGAAGGGATTCCGAAGAGTTTTGTCTACGACCGGGAAGGGAAGCTGGTAGCACAGTCGATCGATATGCGCACGCAGAAGCAGTTTCTTGAAATGCTGGGGAAAGCTGGACTGGAGTGAAGACAAAAATATTGGAGGGATGGACAAAATGAAAACGCAAATCGTCAGCGCAGTTCTCGCGGTGGGGATTCTCGGAGTGCTCGCAGTCGCGCAAGACACAATGAAGAAAGACGCGCCGCCGAAGCCGGCGGTTGGGCCGTCGCAGGTTTTGCTGGAGAACTGGAATGACATCGGGCGCAAGTTGATTGCGATGGCCGAGGATTTTCCCGAGGACAAGTACGATTTCAAGCCAACCCCGGCACAGCGTAGCTTTGCCGAGCAATTGCTGCACGCGGCCTATGCGAATTATTTTTTCACCAACCCGGCGATGGGGCTGAAACCCCCACCCGGAGAAGATCCCAAGCGCGAGCAATACAAAACGAAAGCTGCGGTGGTCGAGTTTGTGAAAAAATCTTTTGCCGACGGCGCGGCGGCGATCAAGCAGAAAGGCGACAAGGGGATGAGTGATTTGCTCGTCGATCCCTTCGCGAATCAGCAGACGCGCGTCTCCGATATGGCGTGGGGCCTGCTCGAGCACTGCGGAGAACACTACGGCCAGTTGGCGGTGTATTACCGCGTGGCCGGATTAGTGCCGCCCGAGTCGCGGCCAAAGAAGTAGCATCGGCGCTGATACCATACTCTTCGTGAGCCCGCTGCTCGACGTCCGCGACCTGACCATCGAGTTCCCGCAATCCCGCGCTGGGCGGGCACTTCCGCCCGCCCAGCAGGCAAAGCCTGCCCCAGAGACCGCTGCCCCCGTGGCCGCCGTCAGCAGCCTCTCATTCTCTATCGCCCCCGGCGAAGTGCTCGGCCTGGTCGGCGAATCCGGCTCCGGAAAATCCATCACCGCGCTCGCCATCATGGGCCTGCTTCCGCCCGCCGCCATCGTCAAGGGCGAAATCACTTTTCAGAACGGTTTTCAGAAAAACGAAGGCGTCCCCACGCATCTCACCACGCTGCCCCCCGATCAACTGCGCCAACTTCGCGGCTCGCGCATTGCCATGATCTTCCAGGAGCCCATGACCGCTCTCAACCCGGTCATGCGCGTCGGCGACCAGATCGCCGAAGCCGTCCTCGCTCATCATCGCGTCTCCAAATCGGAAGCACGGCGTCAAGCGGTCGAAGGCATGCGTGACGTTGCTATTCCCGATCCTGAGCAGCGCGCCCGCAGCTATCCGCACCAGCTCTCCGGAGGCATGCGCCAGCGCGTCATGATCGCCATGGCCATCGTCAACCGCCCGCAACTGCTCATCGCCGACGAGCCCACCACCGCGCTCGATGTCACCATTCAGCAGCAAATCCTCGACCTGCTCAACGACCTTCGCTACAAATTCGGATTGGCGATGCTCTTCATCTCGCACGATCTCGCCGTCGTTTCGCACGTCGCCGATCGCGTAGCCGTCATGTACGCGGGCAACCTGGTAGAACTCGGCGCCAAGGCTGACATTTTCCACGCCCCCGCTCATCCCTACACCCAGGGCCTGCTGCACGCCATTCCTACTCTCTCGACTGATCGCGCTCTGCCCCTCTCGACCATCGAAGGCACGGTCCCGCCCATCGCCCAACTCCCTCCCGGATGCCCCTTCGAACCCCGCTGCCCATACCGCGTCGCCAACTGCGCTGTCCAGCTCCCTCCGCTGGTCGAAGTCGGCCCCGGACACTGGGCCCGCTGCCCGGTCGTGAATCCGCCAGGAATCTAATAAACATATTTGAAATTAGTCGGCGCTATCGGCGGTCTCGTCATCGATGGGCGGCAATTTGCGATACGCCGCGATAATCTTTTCCGCTTCGGACGCGTCTTCTTCGCGCACAAGAATGACTGTTCCACCGACGCCAGGAAACATGTCTTGCACCGCGTCAATGGATTTCAAATCCGATTCGATGCCGGCAGATTCAAGCAACCCCTGCACGACGATGGCTTCGTTTTCCTGCTCGGCGTCGAAAATCTTGACCAGTTTCTCGTTGGGCTCGGGTTGAGGCGAGGCGTTAGTCGGCTCTGGCATGTCGTCCTCCGCAAACTTTCTGTCAACAGATTACGGCAGTCACCATGCCTCTGTCTTGCGGATCGCAAAGGTGTACGCCCAAGGGAAGCTTGCTTCGCGCGCAGAAGCTGGCACAATGGCGACTGGGGCGCAACGCGGAGGACCCGGTCAACATCCAATATCCGACATCGAAAGCCAAACGGGGGCAGTATGGAAGTGCAAAGGGCCGAACCGCCAGACGGAGAACACAATGAGCGCAAGGACACTAACAAAGAAGAGGCCCGAAGACTGCGCCGCCTGCAGGTGATGATGAGCATGGTGATGTCGGTGATCAGCCAGGATCCCGACATGACGCTCGAAGAGGCGGCAGAGATGGCCGCGAATGCCCGCCGCGCCGCCCTGAGCATGTTTCCCGACAAAGAACTAGCCTACGATCTCATCTACCGCCCGCGCTTGCAGCGCCTGATGAATGAACGCTTCCGGCTGCAGTAGAAACATCGGGGCAAAGGCGCCTTCTCACCTCTCCACCAGTTGTCATCCTGAGCGGAGCAGAGACTTCACGAAGTGAAGTCACTGCGGAGTCGAAGGACCCCTGCACCTCCTCACGACCTAAGAAGCGTCAGGGAACTCTCCCCGTGTAGCCGGGTGCGGCCGGGTGCCCCATACATTCGCGTTCTTTGCGAAGGTGTGGGTGTGCGCACCGCTACATTCAGGGTGCTCTTTTTCATCACAATCGACCTGTAAGCGCCATCACAGACTTCCAACCCGCCTTCCCCGACAATGGAGATCGACCTGTGTGTCAGGGCTGAGGTGTGTCCGTCAGCCAAAGCGGCCCTCGAAGCCCGCCCAGCCCAACTCGCTAGTGGCTCTTTGATAACTATATTCGAGGCAATTTGTGGCAATGAGCGGCCGTCGCCGAGCCGTCGAAACTATGAGTTTTGAGAGAAAAAAGCGAAGAATCGAGCTAACTCCTTATTCCGGAATATTTTGAAAATAAGGACGAGTATGCCTTTGACGCAGTACACTGCCTCTAGTCGGCTCAGGCCGACCCCAAGTGGCAGTTCTTTACAAATCTAAGGATTTCGTTGCTGATTGCGGTGTGCCGCAAAAAGGTGTACTCCAAACGCCATACAAAAGCCATACAGGTACATTCTCCCTTTACAGGGAAAGGATACTAGTCAATAATATTTTCTTGACAGTATTTTGTTGACACGCCCTATCAGGAGGCGGGCGTGAGCAAAGGACAAGCATTCGTACAGGAGCAAGAGCAAAGCGGACCCGCATAGAAAGCAAGCGGGGGGGGGATTCTCACAGAGCTTAAAATAGCGAGAATGACCTGCCAGACCGCTTCTCCCTTCCCCCTGTCAGTCCGAATGGAAATCCTTGATTAAAAAAGTGTGAGCGGAGCGGGTGGGAGTTGAACCCACAAGACCCGGTCAGGGAATCGGTGGCTTATAAGGCCACTGGGCTTAACCACGTGCCCAACCGCTCCGATGTAGAAACACAAAGGGCGCTGTAGCAGCGGCAGGAGTCGAACCTGCGAACCATCCGGATTAGTTTCCGGTGCCGGTCGGCAAACGGGGGCCTGGTCAAAGGTAGTTCACCCGATTGCTCTCCACGTGGCATTCGCGGCCAAGCGTGGTTCTAGTTTCGGATGCAGTGAATCTTGTGTCAAGAGAGAAACATCACTTTAAGTGGTCACGGTTGCTTTTTGCACAGGATTTCCGAAGGGTTTTCGATGGCAATGGTAGACAAGGATAAGTTTGACGATCTCCTCCGCCGGATGATTGCAGCGAAGCCTACCAGGACCGCAACGGTTCGGGATCGTCGCCGCAAGAAAGCTGGGAAGGTTATATCTCAGGCGTCAGGGTCGGATCGGCCGTCAAAGTAGCAAACGGCATCGGCTTTACGCGGGCCATCTTCGCAAGTGTTTCCTCGAACATACTGGGCTGCTGTCTGCGATTAAACCTGTACTCAAACTCCGAACAATAGCGCGGCAAGTGCTTTATGCTGATGCTGTGGAAGCTGCCCATAATGCCGCGCTTGAGCAGTGAAAATGCGCTCTCAATCGTATTCGTGTGAGTGTCGATTCCGTGCACGTACTCATCCCGATGGCAAACGGTTTCGTGCTTGCTTGCAATGTAACCATCGAACACACGTGGATAGATCACACTTTCGTCGGTAATGACACGTTCCACATCACGCGATACGTTTTCCAACACAACAGGCCGCACTCTGTCAGCAGTTGCGCTGCCCTTGCCGATGTGCCGGAAACGGAGCCGACCGCCGCGCTCCACCATGCCAACAACTGCATCTTTCATTTCGTATCTGCGGTTGCCGCGATTCGAGCGCCGTATGCTCTTGCCACCCACGTAGGTTTCATCAATCTCAACCGTGCCAGTGAGCGGAGCGCCTGTTTCTTCCATTGCCTTGCGGATGCGGTGCGCCAGATACCATGCGGCCTTATACGAAGTGCCGAGATGACGTTGCAGTTGCGCGGCGCTGATTCCTTTTTTCGCGTCGGTGATGAGAGCTAACGCGGCAAACCACTTCGTCAACGGCAGGTGAGTGTCGTGGAAGATCGTTCCAGCGGTCGCGGTGAATTGCTGTTGGCAGGTCGGCTCTGAGCACTGGTAAACCTTGCGGTTCGGCTGTTTCTTCGTCGGGGAGACGTACTGCTTAATCTTGTTTGCTCCACAGGTGACGCAGCGAACGCCATCTGGCCAGCGGAGTTTGGCTAAATATTCGAGCGCATCATCGTCAGTCTTGAAGGTTTTTTGAAGGTCTATCAGGTTCATGGCAGCGTTCCTTAACTGCCACTATTATCCCCTATACGCAGTTCTGTGTCAAGGGAATAATCGTCAAATAAGTCCTTTGCGTTCTAGATTTTGGCGGGAAGACTCCCCCTAACCCCATGATTTCAAAGATTAGGGGGAGGGGGGTAGTGGTAAACACGGATTAATACCTTAACAGTAAACAGGAGACCAAAGTCAGGCTGGTGCCCCGAAGCAGGTTTTACTTCTCGATCCGCTGCAGGCGAAACAGCAGCGTGCCCCATCCCAGCTTGGCGCGCATTTGCACCGGAGTGTGGCTCGGATCCTCCGAATACCACACCCACACCTTGCCCTTGGACTGCAGCGGGCCAGAGGTGGCTTCGGCCGTAACCAGCACGGCCGGGAATGTTCCGGCCGGCACTTTGATCTGCTCGCGCTTGTCCACGCTGGCGCGGACGATCGTCGTCTTCCCGTCGCTGATCGGGAATTCGTAGCTGGCGCCGAGCTGCAGCGGCAGCGACTGCAGGTAGTAAAAGCCGGTGATGACGTCGGTGGTGCAGCCGGCAAGGTCGTTTTCGACATGCTTGGTCTCGCCCGTCTTCAGGTTCTTTTCATCGAGCGTGCTTTTCTTGCGCGCGTAATCGAAGTGGATCGAAGTCTCGCGTTTGTGCGAGCCTTCCTCGCTGTGCTTGAAGATCGAGAGCGAACAGAACGTCCGCGGATCGAAGCGCGATTCGAAGCGGTCGTGCACCGGAAAGATGACGTTGACCGCTCCTGAAGATTCGGCGGACGCGGTGACTTTGCGTTCGTTCCCGGCGGTATCCATTCGCACTACACCGGTCCCGGCGGTGATCAAATGCCACTCCGCCGAATAGACGTAACTCCGTCCATCGGGAAAAGGATAGTTGGGACGTGGAGGCTCTATCTGCACCGGAGCGGGGCCGATGGTCGCGGTAGGCGGCCCTTGCTGCGCCGTCAACCAGGCCGCGATCGGGAGGATCAGGCAGCAGAGCAGCCCAACCAGCGCCCGCACGCTGCGGAGGCTTTGAAAGGGCGCGGCTTCAGCCGCGCCGCAACCCGAACCATGGCCACTCGAATGACGACAGACGGGCTTTAACCCCTGAGGTAAACGGCTCATGCTCCACGGCAGACTACCACACCAGCTTGACGACGAGGACGGCCAGCACCACCACACAGCCAATGCTGGCCTCGTATTCGCGGTGCTTCCAGTAGCGTGCGAAAGAGTACGCACTGTGCCGGCTGCCGTAGGGCGAAAGCCGCGGCCACATGCGCGGCACGTGGCGGGAATAGTCGTCGTAGTCTGGAAACGTCTGACGCAGGTAACGTTCTTCGCCGGCGATGACCGGGATATAAATCACGGCGAACATCAGGAGCATGAGCGCGACGATCCACGAATTGCGCGCCGCGATGGCGAAGCCCGCGGCCAGCACCAGCGAGCCCAGGTACAGAGGGTTGCGAGTGTAACCATACGGGCCGCTGGTGGTGAGCTCCTTGTCTTTTTGCACGTGGCCGGAAGCCAGTCCGCGCAAGACCAACCCGGGAAGCAGCACCAGTGCGCCCGCGATGAGAGAAGTTCTGGTAGGCCGCGCCAGCCAGACGTATACAACCGCAAAAATAAATCCCAGAGGCACGCGGATACGACGGGCCACGCACGACCAGGTGACGCCCTTGGTCTCGGAGGGTTGCGCTCCGGATTGTGAAACTTCACTCACGTGGTTCCGGAGGATGAGGATAAGGTTCCGCAAGATAAGGCTCTGCGAGGTAACCCTGCAACAGCTTGCGAGTTGCGGCGACGACCTCGCCGGCAGTGATTTCGAGCAAACCTTGTTCCGGCTCACGCCGCCGGGTGTGGTCGGTCATACTGCTCGCGCTTCGCAGCACAGTCGATCGCGTCCCGAAGGGGCCGTTGCGCGCCGGGTTTGTCGGACCAAAAATTGCCACCACCGGAATTTTCAAAGCCGCCGCCAGGTGCATCGGTCCGGTATCGCCGCCGATGAAGAGGCGAGCCCGGCGCGTAAGCGCGATCAACTCAGAAATCGAGCAGGAGATTTTTCGCGCCCCTGCGCCCGCGGCTTCCACGGCCACGGCCAGCTCTTCTTCTCCCGGTCCGTAGTTTATGAGCGAACATAATCCATCTTTCGCGAGTTCTTTCGCAACCTGTCCGTAACGCTCGACTGGCCACCGCTTCGCCCCCCAGCCCGCGCCGGGATTGAGAATCGCGAAGTCGTTCACCTCCGCCGTGAAGGCAGCGATTTTGTTCTCTGCATCCTGGTCTACGGGAAACTCTGCCTGAGCATGCGCCGCCGGTGGGATGATCGCAGTTGGAGCTATCGCAGTTGGAGCTATCGCACTTGAAACGACCGCACCTGACACGACCGCTCCAACCATCGCCAGCGCCTGTTCGACAACGTGCGTGCCCTGCGTCTTTAAAAGTACGTTTCGTGTGTAAAACATGCTGGCAGCATTCTCGCGCGGTTGTGCGCTCCCATACACAATGGGCGCGCCCGACCAGCGTCCGAGCAATGCCGAACGAACCGCGCCCTGAAAATCAATCGCCGCATCGTATTGAATTCCGCGTAACTGACTCAAGCCCGAGGCCATCTGCTGCCAGGTGTTGAACGAGAACGGCGCACGCCGCCATTCCGCCGTGTTGACGGAATGGACGCAGTCGACCAGCGGGCGTTGCGGAGAGCGCCGTCCCGCTCGCGGATGGCGCAGTGTGCACAGCAGTTCCGCCCAGCGCTCTTCGACGAGCCATCCCAAGCTGGCGTGAGGAAAAGCCTGGCGCAGCGCGGCCGCCGCAGGCAGAGTGTGAATGATGTCTCCCATGGCGCTGAGGCGCACGACCAGCAGGCGTTCGAAGCGCGGCGCGCTGGCTGGGAGAGAAAAAGAGCCGGTCATTAAAGAGCCGGTCATTCTGGTCGCAGCCCTCGCCGCCATTCGCACCGCCTCACGATTTTCGCGGCCCCAGCCGCGAGCGCGAATGAATGATCTCGCTGGCCGAGTGATTCTTAGGATCACCCACAATGACGACGCGGCCTCCACAGGCTTCGACCTCGTCACGCTCGGGGACGCTCTCCACCGTATAGTCCGTGCCCTTGGCATGGAAATCGGGACGGATTTCGCGAATGATGGCGCGCACGTCCGTTTCTGGAAAGACTACGACGGCGTCCACATCGGCCAGCGCCGCCAGAATTTCCGCGCGTTCTTCGGCTGGCATCACGGGCCGCCCTTCACCCTTCAACGCGCGCACGGACTCATCGGCGTTCACCGCGACAATCAGTTTGCCGCCGAGCTCCCGCGCCGCATGCAGGTAGCGTACATGGCCGACGTGCAGCAGATCGAAACATCCGTTGGCCAGCGTCACGCGCTCGCCGGCGCGCCGCCATTTCGCCACATGTCGCTGCAGCTCGTCGCGCGAAACAATCTTCCGATGGAGTGATGTGCTCAATGATCCCGATCTGACGTGTAGAAGCGGGGCTATGCCCCGTCCCCACACTCTAATGCTCGCGAGCCACTGGCGGCGTCTTATCCAGCGCCTCCAATAATTCCTGCTGGCTGACCGTGGCGGTGCCGCGTTTCATGACCACGATTCCGCCCGCGTAGTTCGCCAGGTGCGCAGCCTCTTCGGCGGTTGCGCCCGCAGCCAGGGCAGCGGTAAAAGTCGCTATGACGGTATCGCCGGCGCCGGTCACGTCGGCAACTTCATCGCTGCCATGGATCGGAATATCCACCGGCTTGTGACGGCGCGGAAAAACGACCATGCCATCCTTGCCGCGCGTGATCACGAGCGATTCCAAATCCATCTCGCCTGCGATCTGTTCTCCGGCGGCCAGAAGGCGCGCCCAGTCTTCGTCTTTGCCGTTGCCGATGCGGATGCCGAGAGCTTCTTCCACCTCAGACTCATTGGGCGTTGCCGCCGTAACCCCGGAAAACTCGAGCATGCGATGGCGCGAGTCAAGCGTCACGGGAACCTTGTCGAGTCCGCGCTTTTCCCGAATCGCATTCAGCAGGGTCGGCGTTGCGGCGCCGTAACCGTAGTCGGAAACCAGCAGCGCATCGGAAGCGCGCGCGAATTCGCGGGCCGCAAGCACGATTTCGCGGCGCAAATGCGCATTGGGGCCTTCGCTCGGCTCACGGTCAAGGCGCACGACCTGTTGTCCGGCGGTGTGCGCGAATCCGGCCAGGATGCGCGTTTTGGTGACGGTGCTGTAGCTCTTGTCTTTGAAAACACCGCTGACCGGGATGCGTTTGTGGCGGAAAGCGCGCAGCAGCAGCTTTCCCGGCTCGTCGTCGCCCACCACCCCGACCGGCAAGACGTTCACTCCGAGGTCGGCAAGGTTGTAGATGGCATTGGCGCCGCCGCCGGGAACCACCTTGCGATCGCGGTGCGTCAAAATCAGCACGGGCGCTTCGCGCGAGACACGCGAAATCTCGCCAAACACGAACTCGTCGGCGACCAGATCTGCGAGGACGGTTACCGTGAGCTTGGGAAAAGATTCAACGATCTTTCGTAGGCGCAGGCGACCGTTTTCCTTAGTATGTTTTGTCATCAATCGTGCTTGATCACAATATTCTGGTTCATCGGATGCAACCCAAGATTTTCTCACGAGCGGGGCTTCCGTTCCTCGATCATTGAGAAATGATGCTTGCGAAAACGGTTCTCGCCAAAATGGCATCTACCACGTCAGCGGGATGATGTAGCGTTAGGCTGAGCGCGGCGACCGCGAAGGGCTTGAGACCCGCCTGCAATGACCCCAGATTGACCGCATCTTTTTCCGTGGTCAGAAATCCGCCGGCGCCGAGCTTGCCGCGCATGGCAAGCAGTCGCTCGATGTCACCTTTGTCATAGGCATGGTGATCGCGAAACTCGATTTCTGCCGCAGGCCTGATTCCGGCGGCGCGCACCTGGGCAAAGAACTGCTGCGGTCTTGCGATACCGCAGAACACAATCGGTGCGACGAGTGCGGCGGGCATGACGATTTCCCGATTCATCCGCCAGATGAGCTTCCCTTGCAGAGCGAAAGTCTTGATCGCCGAATTCTGCGCAGAAAGGTCGCGCACAAAGAATTCCTGCGGTAACACGATCGCATCGGCGCGTCGCAGCGACGACAGCGGCTCGCGCAGACGCCCCGCGGGCAGCAGCCTGTCGCCGAAGTCGCGCTCCGTTGTCAGTACAATGTCGAAGTCGCGAGCCAGAGAACGGTGCTGAAAACCGTCGTCGAGGATGTGCAATTGCGGCTGGAATTTCAGCTCGGCGACTCGGCCCGCCTCATAGCGGCTTTCACCGACGATCACCGGAACGCCCAGCCGCCGCGCGATCAGCAGCGGCTCATCGCCGAAGTCGGCGGCGTTGCCATCGGTCTCGACTATTCGAACGCCGCGAGTCTTGCGACCGTATCCGCGTGTGAGCACGTCGAACCGAATGCCGCGAGCCTTCAACAGTTCCCCGAGCGCAATCACGAACGGGGTCTTGCCCGAACCACCCACGGACAGATTCCCGACGCTGACCACAGGTTGCTCCAGCCGCCGTGAAGGTAGCACACCGCGATCGAACAGCGTGTTTCGAAGAGCGGTAGCGGCGCCGTAAAGTCCGGTGAGCGCATTCATGCGGAGCCCTCGCCCGGGGGCGGCCCGTTCTTCGATTGAACTTTACATGACGAAACGCTCATCAGTTGGAGTAGCGCTGAGACGGTCCTGGCCGTGGCGCCGCGCTGCGATTCGAGCGCTGCCAGCGCGTTCCGGCCGAGCGTGGTTCGCTCGCCGCCGTTTTCGATCAGCTCCATGAAGACCAGTGGCATCTCCGCCAGTCCAACTATTCGGACCGCATTGCGGCTGGCAAAGAAATTGACCACGTCGCGAAAATTTTCGTAGTGGTTGCCAGTGACGATGGGAACGCCGTAGAGTGCAGGCTCAAGAATGTTGTGTCCGCCGCGCGGCACCAGGCTGCCACCGACGAACGCGACCGTGGCCAGCGAATAGAGCGCAGCCAACTCCCCGATGCTATCGACCAGAAACACGCCGCCAGCGAGTGGTTCGCCGCTCCACAGAGAACGCCGCCACATCCGGAAGCCGAGTTTCTCGACGAGCTCGGCAACCTCCGCAAAACGCTCCGGATGGCGGGGCGCAAGGACCATCACGGCCTTCGGATGATTCGCCAGAATATTGCGAAACGCCGAAAGCAGAGAGCCTTCTTCGTCCTCGAGCGTGCTGCCGCACACCAGAACCGGCCCCGCTCCGGAGTGGCTGAAGCCCTCATGAAGACTCGCAACGATTGCCGGCGATGGCGGCGGCGCCACATCGAACTTCAGATTGCCGGCAACCTTAACCTTCGATTCGCTCGCTCCAATTTCTATCAGCCTCCGCCGGTCTTCTTCGGTCTGGGCCAAAAAAACATCGACGTTTCCGAGCGCCTTCTCCAGCAATCTCGGAAGCCAGAAGCGGAGCCGCTTGTAGCCGGGAAGCGAGCGGTCGGAAATACGGCAGTTGATCACGGCGATGCGGGCCCCGCTGCGCTTGGCAAGCCGGAGAAAATTCGGCCAGAATTCAGTTTCGGCGACGACCACCAGTTCGGGACGCAAAGCAGCGAGGTACGGCCGGATCGCGAATGCGAAGTCCAGGGGAAAATAAAACACGTTCCCCGCGCCGAACCGGCGAGCGGCGAGTTTCTGCCCGGTGCTGGTGGTCGTCGAAATCATTACGCGATGGGAGGGGAATTTCTGTTGCAGCGCTATTACGACTGCGCTCGAAGCCACAACCTCGCCCACCGAAACCGCGTGAACCCAGATTGCGGGTTTCTCGCCGCGGCCAGCGACGGCGGGCAAAATCGCGCCGAACCGCTGGCGCAAACCCGCCCGATACTTGCCGTGCCGCATCATCTGCAGCAGCCAGTAGGGCAGCGTCAGCACCAGAAAAAAAGCGAGCAGCGCACTGTAGAGCACGTACATGAAGAGAAGTCCCATTCTAAATGGCGGCCCACAATCCGATCTTCGCTCGGGACGGGGCGGCACGGATTGCGCTGACGGCATCCAATTAAAAACCACGGCTTCGAGCTGCTTGCCTCGGGCTGCGAGCGAACACGAATCTGTGGCTCGCCGCCCGCAGCTCGAAGCCATCTCCTATAATCCACGTATGCATAATGCACGTCGGCAAGAATCACCTCGTGCGCCCATGCCGCAAGCCCCGCGATTTGCGGCAGTCTGCGCTTCTATGCTGCTCTGCTGCCTTGGCGCGATTGCGGCCAAAGAGTTTGTGATGCCCGCGGCGCGGCCCGCTCGCACCTACCCGGCACACGACGATCACCCCATGGAAAAAGTTGTGGTCGCAGTCGATCCTTATGACCTGGAAGACAAAGCTTCGATCTTCACCGTGAACTACCGCAACTACGGTTACATGCCGGTCTTCTTCGTCATCACGAATGACGGCGATCAGCCTGTCTCTCTCGTCGGCATGAAGGCCCAGTTGAATACAAAAGATCGCAGCAAGCTGTTCCCCGCGACCATGGACGATCTGCTGCGCAGGCTCTCACATCCCTCGCGGAATGACGGCGCGAATAGGTTGCCGATTCCGGTTCCGCTGCCAAAGAAAGAGGTCAAAGGAGGCGTGGGCCGCAAGACCTGGGACGAAATCGAGCAGGCTCAGTTTGGCGCGAAAGCCGTCGAACCGCACTCCACTGCGCGTGGTTTCCTGTTTTTCGATATCGCCGACATCTCGAATCCGCTGGCCGGCGCCAACTTCTACCTGACCGGAGTCCAAGACGCGAAAGGCACTGAGCTGATGTATTTCGAAATCCCGATGGAGAAGTATTTGAGCGCACCGGAAGCGAAGCGACCATAACGATCCTAGATGGAGCGACGGGCGTCTCGCCCGTCCCGCTTTCGTGCTGAGAACATCCGAGGTCGGCAACGTCGTGGCCGGGCGGGGACGCCCGGCGCTCCACCAATGCCAGTTATAATCTCTCGATATGGCGACCACTCCAGCCCTTTCCGAGGATCTCCTCGCGAAATACGAACCGGTCATCGGGCTCGAAGTCCACGTACAGCTGCTAACCGCGTCGAAAATCTTTTGCTCATGTTCGACTCGTTTTGGCGATCCGCCGAACACGAATGTGTGCCCGGTGTGCCTGGGACTTCCCGGAGCCTTGCCGGTGCTGAACCGCAAGGCCGTGGAATTCGCGGTTCTGGCGGCGATGGCTTTAGAGTGCCGCATCAACGAAGTTTCCATCTTTGCGCGGAAAAACTATTTCTACCCTGACCTGCCCAAGGGCTATCAGATCTCGCAGTATGACAAGCCGTTGGCTGAGTTCGGATTCATCGAAATCGATCTGAACGAAAGCAAGACGAACGGCAGCAAGAAAAAAATCGGCATTACCCGCCTGCACCTGGAAGAAGACGCGGGCAAGAGTCTGCACGAGGGCTTTGCCGACGCTGCCTCGAAGACCGCGATCGATCTCAACCGCACCGGCGTGCCCCTCGCCGAGATCGTCAGCGAACCGGACATGCGCTCGCCCGAGGAAGCTTACGAGTACCTCACCCGGCTTAAGGAAATCATCCTCTACACCGGCGTCAGCGACTGCAACATGGAAGAAGGTTCGCTGCGCTGCGATGCTAACATCAGCGTGCGGCCCCGCGGACAAAAAGAATTCGGCACCAAAACCGAAGTCAAGAACGTCAACTCGTTCCGCTTCGTCAAGCAGGCGCTGGAGTACGAGATCGAGCGCCACATCGAGGTCCTCGAATCCGGCGGCAAGATCACGCAGGAATCGCGCCTCTACAACGCGCACGAAGGCAAGACTTACGGTATGCGCTCGAAAGAGCAGGCGCACGACTACCGGTATTTTCCCGAGCCCGATCTACTTCCCCTGGTGGTGGATGAAAAATGGCAAGCCCTCATACGCGCCAGCTTGCCCGAGCTTCCGGCAGCGCGCCGCCAACGCATGATGAAGGAGTACGCCATCACGGCAGGCGACGCCCACACCCTCACGCTTACGCGCGCGCTGGCCGATCAGTTCGAGTCCGCTGCCCGCACGGCAAAAAATCCGAGGCGCGTCGCCAACCTCGTGCAGAGTGAACTGCTCGGACGCCTGAAAGCGCAAGGCCTCGAACTCGAGCAGTCGCCAATTTCGATGGCTGGGGTTACGGCCTCGGCCGATCTGGTTGAGTCGGGCGCAATCTCGGGCAAAATGCTGAAAGATCTTTACGAGCTCTGCTTCGAACGCAACCACGACTTCCCTGCCGTTTACGAAGAGCAGGGACGCCCCGAGCAGTCCCGCGACACGTCGGCCCTGGAGAAACTAGCCGATGAGTTAATCGCAGCCAATCCCAAGCAGGTGGAGCAATATCGCGCGGGCAAGAAAACCATGATCGGATTCTTCGTCGGCCAGGTCATGAAGGCCTCGAAGGGCCAGGCCAATCCCCAGTTGGTGAACGAAGTGTTGACGAAGAAGCTGGACGGCAACTGAAAAGTCAGGTGTCTAGGGCTTCGTATCGGGGCATCGTTTTAGCGATGCCGAAATCCGTTTGAATCAATGTCCCCTTTAGAGGCTGGGGCATCGAATCGCGCCACGACTGCGCGGCTCACAAATTCTTCAGCACTTCTTCCGCGTAGTAATTCTTGACTTTGGCGTCGTCGCGGAGGCTCTCATAGTACGCCGCTTTCAATAACTGCTCGCGGCGATCGCGCAATTGTTGGCGGATGGCCTGTTGCACCCGTGGATCATTCAAGTCCCGCTGCCCCGCAGGCTCCTTCGAAATCAGTTTCACGATCATGTAAGCGACGGGCTCATGAGTGGTCGGATTGATCATGGGAATCACCGGCGTGTATTGCCCCGGCTTGAGCTTCATCACCGCTTCGCGGGTTGCCGGATCGGCATTCTTGAGCGCGGACTCGGGAGCCATTCCCAAATCGCCGCCGTTGTTGCTGGTCTCCGGGTCTTCGGAATAATTCATGGCCATAGTTGCGAAGTCGTCGCCACTATCGAGGCGGTTGGCGATCATCTGGATTTTCTTGCGCGCCTCGGCATCGTTCTGCGCCTTGCTGTTCTGCAGGTTATGCACCTGCGGGCTCTGCATTCCAGAGACCATGATTTTGGCCAAGTGGTATTGCGCTTCGATGAGGTTGAATTCGGCCTTGTGCTCCTTGTAATAACTGGAAACGTCCTGGTCGGTGATGTTGATGCGCGAGGTAATTTCCTTGTTCAACACCTTGTCGCGGGTAAGTGAGCGCCGCAGGTCGCGCTTGAAGTCGTCGAGCGTTATCTTCTTGTCCTGCAGCCGCTTGTTGAATTCTTCGGCGGTGTAGGGCGACTTGATTTCGTTCAGCTTGCGGTCCACTTCTTCGTCCGTCGCCAGCAGCCCTAGCTTCTCCGCGCGCTGCATCAAAATTTCCGTCTCGATCAGCTCATTCAGAATGCTCAGCCGCAGGCTCACCGCCTGCTCGCCCGTCGGTTGCTGATCGGAGCCCGCCGTCTGGTTGGCGTAATACTTGTCGACTTCGCTGCGATAAATCTTCCGCCCATTGACCGAAGCCATGACGTCGCCGCCGCTGCTGTTGCGGTTGCAAGCCGTCAGCCCAATCAACAGTAGCGCGCTGACCGCGACTAGGCCCGCTCGCCGAAAGCAGTTACGATTTTTCAAGTTCTTCCCTCAAGAAATTGGTAATTGGTAATTTGTAATTGGCAATTTGAATTCGCCATCGCCAGGTGTTCAATTACAGATTACAAATCGCAAATTACAAATTCGTTACTTGTGCTCCGGAGGCGCCACCCCGGCATCCTTCAGCGCCTGGTCGAGCGCCAGTCGCACCTCGTCCGCGGGCACGGCTCCATCCAGTTTCTGTCCATTGATAAACATCGCCGGGGTTGCATCCACGCCGACGGCTTCTCCTTCGCGCATCGAGGCGCGCACCGCCTTTTCATCTTGGGCCTTGACGCACGCCTGCAACTTCGGAACGTCGAGATTGTGCCTCTGCCCCTGCGCGCTGGCCAGCCTGTCGAGTTCCGCATTCCAACCGTCGCGGCCTTTTGCTTTGATCGCGTCCTGATTCCCGTGCAGGGTATCCGCATAGTCCCAGTAGGCATCGCCGTTTTGCGCACCCAGGCAATTGGCGTTCACCGCCGCGTGCACGGCCCAAGGATGAATCTCTTCGAGCGGGTAATCCTTGTAGATAAAAAGGACGCGATCGCCGTATTCCTTAAAAAGCCCGGGGAAAAGTGTAGTGTGCATCCCGGAACAGAACGGGCATTCGAAATCGTCATAGTTGACGACCGTCACCTTGGCATCTTTGTTGCCCCGCGTCGGACGCCCGCTGACGTTAATCTTCTTCATGATCTCAGCGTACGGATCGCTGGTCAGATCGAATTTGCTCATGCGCAGCAGCGTCTTGTGGTCGCGAGAGAGCAGGAACTCGAAGTCCTGCTTTTTAGTGCGGCTGGCAAATGAAACCGTGAGCGCGTCATAGTTCGGAAACTCACTCGACCGCAGCATCCCCACAATAACTTTTACGTCGGGTGGCAGCGAATACTGTGCCCGGACCCGCCGCTCGACCGCGCGCACGATGTCCGCAGGAGGGGAAGGCGAAGAAGAAGTCGGTGGAGGAGGGGACTGGGCCGAGCAGCCCAAACAGATCATTAAAAGAACCACAAACGCGCGCCGCAGAATCATTAGCCGAAACCACCTGAACAGGAGCAAGCCGCTTGATTATCTCATGGCAGCAAGACTCACTGCGCGATGACGCAGGGGCTCGCGCCGGTAGAGACGCGGCAAGCCGTGTCTCGACGCGAAATCACGATGTCATTTTCAGATGCGTCCGCGCAGCAACTGTTCGGCAGTCAGCAGTTGATTCATCGACCCGGAGCGGAATCCCTCCAGGTCGAGAGTGACGAACTTGAATCCAAGTGCTTTGAAAACGGCAGTGAACTCGCGCGCCATCTCTGCGGTCAAAGCGCGGGGAAATTCCTCGAGCGCAATCTCAATGCGCACCATTTCCCCGTGATGGCGCACGCGGAATTGCCGGAACCCCATGGCCCGCAGTGCGTCTTCGCCCCGCTCGATAACACTGAGCGCTTCGCGCGTAACCGCGCGTCCATATTCCATTCGCGACGAAAGACACGCGGAGGCCGGCTTGTCCCACACCCGCAACTCCGCCTGCCGCGCCAGTTCCCGGATTTCAGCCTTGTTCAGGCCGGCGTCGAACAGTGGGGCCAGAACATGATGCTGGCGCGCGGCCTGCTGTCCAGGGCGAAAATCGCCCTCGTCGTCGGCGTTGACTCCATAGGCGATGGCGTCGAATCCGCGGGCCTCGCGGTAGCGCTCGAGGACGGTGAACAATTCCTCCTTGCAGTGAAAACAGCGCATGGCATCGTTGCGGATGTACGCCGGATTTTCCAGTTCCTGCGTTTCCACAACCTCGAGCGGAATTTCGCGCTCCCGCGCCAAGGCAAGCGCGTCTTCGAGGTGAGTCCGCGCCAGACTGGCGGAATCGGCAATCACGGCCAGCATCTGGTCGCCGAGGACTTGGTGCGCAGTCCAGGCAAGAAAAGCGGAGTCCGCGCCACCAGAGTAGGCGACGATCAAGCGACCGCAGCCTGCAAGGATCTGCCGCAAGCGCTCAGCTTTCCGATCGAGCATGGCCACAGTGTTCACGATCTCCATTATCCACGAAAAAAGTTCCCAGTTCTCGGTGGGCGGCGCGGGATGTTTCTGAGAACTTGGAACTGAGAACTGAGAACTCATAGCTAGTAAAGCCGCTCCTGCCGTTTGAGGTTGCCGAACGCTCCAATATTCGCCAGGGTAAACATGAAACGATATTGATTTTCGTTGCGCACCGCTCCCAGCGCAAAGCGCCGGAATTCCAGACTCAAGCCGCAACAGTCCCAGGTGTAACTCGTCTGCGCCGTCGCATACTGCAGCGATCCATTGTCCGCGTCAAAACCGAAACTGCTGGCGGCGCTCAAGCCGCGCTTGTTGAGTTGCCCGTAACCAAACAACAGCCGAAACTGGTTGAACTCGCTCGTCGGCGTCGTTCCCGCTCCAGTGTCGATCACGCGCAAAAAGGCGTCGCCTCCCCCCATAATAAACGCGCCGAAACGGTAGTTCACCAGCGCCATGCTGGAATTGATGCGGCCGTCCTTGAGGTCGTAGTCCAAATCCCACTCGGTGTTGGTGCGCGGGCTGGTTTCGATGCGCAGCCGTGAAATGAGCGGAGCAAAGCGCCGCGCCGAATCCAGAAACGCGATGCCCGTGAAATCCGCGGTGGTCGTAAATACGTTCCGCTGCCCGGCCACCAGAGCATTGCCAAACGTGGAATCGAAAAAATACTTCTGTCCGACCTCCCAACTCAAAATCTCGCGCGGGCCCGAGGCGCAGGCTTGCGCGTCAGGGTTCGGAGGCACTTCCCAGGGCACCGAGCCGACTTGCGGGGCGCCGCCGATGGTGAGCGTGCTCATGCCCAGCGCAGCGCAATCCTTGGCGTTCGGATCCAGATGCTTGGCGTAAAGACGATTCACCAGCGAGTATTCGACTTCGTTCGTATTGGTCAGCACATCGGTCGCGTCGAAATGCAAAATGTCGGCAAAGTTATTCACGCCGGTGACGTAGTCGTACTTCATGCGCGGCTCAATCACGTGCTTCCACCTGCGTCCCATCCAGGGATGATCGAATACCCGCGACAATGCCGGCGGCCGCACCTCGAACGAAGCCTCCAGCGACTTGCGATTCAGAATGTCGTCGGCAGCGGTTGTGGAATTTGCCGGATTGCCCTCCTCCGTGTAGAACGTATCCCGCAGCGTAAGGGCGGGTCGAAACGACCATCCCTGCCATTGCAGCGGCATCGTCAGCGAGGGCGCCAGGTCGAACCTGCCCACCAAAGCACCGGTGCGGAACCCGATCTCGCGCCGCTGCAAACCTTCGGCCGCGCTCTCGAACGACCAGTATAGTGGCGTATTTCCCAGTTGCCGCTCCTCGCCAGAGATGAAGAAACTTGGCGTATGCAGAATCCGGACCAACTCCGCCTGCGTAATTGTGCTGCAGGTCGCGTTCAATTGCGTATTCGGATTGCAGACTTCGAAGTTCTGATAGCGCTCCGTCAGTGCATTGAAGTGAAATCCGTTGGTCGTATTGGAAAGGAAAATCTGTGACCTTACTTCCGAATCGATCGCCTGCGTGTACACATCGGTGAAGGCAATGCGGAAGACGAACGAACTCAAATAATCGACATTCGCGACTCCGCGGAAGTCCCCAAAAGAGCGCTCGGCAAAAAAATGCGCGTCTTCTCCGCCTTGGTCCTGCCGATTCGGTGGACTGCCGATACCGCGATCCACTATCCCCACATAGGTGAAAAACACGTAAGAGCTGTCGCTCGGACGAGCGCGGAGTTCTGCACGTTGAAACCAACCGCGTTTGGAATAGTATTCGGCCCCCAACGTGGCGTCGGTGCTGCGATTGAAGACCCAGAATGCCGATTCGCCGGCAATCATTCCCTTGGTGGACGAGTTGCCGAAACTCGGGATCAACAGCCCGGTGTGGCGCTGCTCTTTCTGAACCGGAAGCGCCACAAACGGAAAATAGAACACCGGCATGCCCATCAGCCGGAAATCGCTGTTGTAGATTTTGGCGGTTCCGTCCACATCTACCACAATGCGCCCCCCGCTGAATAGCCACTTCGGACGCGGCAACTCGCAGGTGGTGACCGTTCCGTAGCGCACCAGGTAATGATTGGGCCCGTGCTTTTCCACAATTTTTCCGGCAAAAGCAAATGGATTGGACGTGGTTAGCACGTAGCGGGAATACCGCATCCGAAATCCCACCGTTCCGATCGCGCTATAGAACGTTCCGATTTGCGTGCGGATGTTGTAAGTGCCGTGACTGGCCACGATGTGCTCGTCGTAAGGGCCGCCGTCCAGCACGACGTGGCCCTCCAGTTCACTATCTCCCGTGTCCGCGTTGTAGGTGATTTGATCCGCGTGCAGGATGTAAGTGCGGTAGTCGATTTCCGCCGCGCCCCGCAGGTGGTAAACGGACCCATCTTTCTCCTGTTGCACCGCCCGCATCGTTACCGGTTCTTCCGTCTGGCCGGCAGGGGCGGCAGGGGCTGTCGGCAGATCCGGGGCCGTCGCAGCGGCGCTCTCTGGGGCAGAGACCGTGGCGGCGGCAGGGGGCGGCGTCTGGCTGGTTACTATCCCGGGAGCGAGAAGCAGATGACAGACCCATGCGGTCGTGATAAAGATTCGAGAGCGGGTGATCATTAATGGATGACCATTAGCGGGTGATCTGCCAGTGCGCGTGCGCTCC
>Ga0208827_1000269_pt1 | contig 28362 bp, 28 predicted proteins | sample Sb_taG_5_FD_187709 | JGI IMG/M metagenome (GOLD analysis project Ga0208827, IMG submission 187709) | Peat soil microbial communities from Weissenstadt, Germany - Sb_50d_8_FC metaG (SPAdes) (version 2) | ecosystem: Environmental > Terrestrial > Soil > Wetlands > Peat | place: Germany... | reverse complement strand
CGGCGCCCGCGCCACCCAGTGTTGTTCCAGCCGCACCGACGAGCGCGAATAAGCTGGCCGCGACGACGCCTGATTCGGCGCCGTACACTGCGAGCGCACCGCTAAGCGCGCGGTCCGGCCCGCAAGCGGCCGTGCAAGACGAGAGCACGACACGCGGGCCTGCCGCAGTTCGTCCTACCCGACGCGAGACGATCTATAAAGAGTGCGTGCAAGCTTACGGCAAGTGTGACGACGCCACCCTGATGAAAATCTATGAACTCAACCCGTGGTTGTCCGAACCCATGAATTTGCACCCGGGTCGAGAGATTGTTCTTCCTTTGGCCGCGCGTGCCTCCACAATTGTACGAACACAAGCGGCACCTGCCCCGAGCCCCCAGCTCAGTCAGGCTAGCAAACCATGAGTAGAAACTTTGAATTGTTAGAGCGCGCTGGGGTGGCGCGAGAAATTACTTCCGTAATCGCCCCGAAGCCGGCGCCGACGTTGGTTCCGCAAAGTGGAAATGGCCAGCGCCATGAAGCCGGCCTCAACCTCGATCGCATCGCTCGTGAAGAATGTTTGAAGCTCGTTCAGCGCGTATTCCTGATGCAAACCGATAGTTCCTCGCGAGCTGTTGTGTTCGCTGGAATCGATCGCGGAAATGGCTGCAGCCGCACGTGCGCCAGCGCTGCTCAGGTTCTCGCCGAAAACGTGCCGGGATCGGTTTGCGTGGTCGATGCAAATCTCCATGCACCGGCCCTCGCCCGGTTCTTCGGAGTTGCGAATCATAACGGCTTGGCAGACTCAGTGTTGAGCCAAGGTCTAATTCGGCGCTTCACCCAACAGCTTAGGCCTGACAACCTCTCGCTGCTCTCCTGCGGCGCAGCCTCAGGGGAGAATGTGAACTTGCTGAACTCAGATCGGCTGACAACCTGGATGAAAGCACTGCGCGAAGAATTCGATTATGTATTGATTGATGCCCCACCGCTCAATCAACACTCCGACGCGGCAGTTTTCGCACAGCGAGCCGACGGCCTCGTGCTGGTGGTGGAGGCAAATTCGACTCGGCGGGAATCCGCGGTGAGAGTGATGGAGCGCTTGCGCGAAGCGCAAATCGTCGTGCTTGGCGCGGTCTTGAATAAGCGTACGTACCCGATTCCAGAAGCTCTGTACAACCGGCTTTAGAACTTCAGGATGACGCCCAGCGGGCAGTCACGAGAGACAGGAATCGTTATAAGCGCCACGGAAGATGTGGCCGTGGCGAACTGAGCCTTTGAACTAAAGAGAAGGAAACTCTAGTGTGACTGAGAATGGCGGAGCCATGTCTGATCTAGAACTCACTGCGCGACTGGACACTCTTAGTCCAGTTATGCCGACCGAAGAACGCGAAATGTCCTGGTATGCAGTATTGACACGGCCGCGTCACGAAAAGAAGGCCGCTATCGGAATCGAAGAAAAGGGCCTTCAGGTTCTTCTTCCCCTATGTTCCTCGATTCACCAATGGAGCGACCGGCGCCGAATGGTTCGGTCGCCGCTCTTCCCGGGGTACCTCTTCGTCCGAATACTTGCTTCGCAGGAGACCCGCATCGCGGTCTTACGTACAGGCGGCGTACTGAGTTTAGTGGGTAGTCGCGGGATCGGAGCCGCGATTCCGGATGAGCAGATTGAAGCTGTGCAAGTGCTAGTCGATCAGGGTATCCCGCTGGCGCCGCATCCATATATCAACGTCGGGCAGCGGGTGCGCATTCGCGGTGGCTGTCTCGAAGGTCTCGAGGGAATTCTCGTGGCAAAAAACGGAGACCAGAGTCTCGTCGTTTCCGTAGAAATGATCCAGAGATCTCTCGCCGTTCGAGTCTCGGGGTACCAGTTAGAGCGCATCTAGAAACTAACCGTCTTCGATCTCTCTATGTCCTCCCAGTCAGATAGATAGTGCATTCAAATAAGACAGGCGCTTCAACCGAGCTCTCATGAATGACGTCAGACGCCGGGTTCTCGTGACCCTCTTCAAGCTTTTCGATCTCGGCTTAATACTGCTGGCCTTTGGTATCGCGACTGTCCTGGTTGTCTCCAAAGGCGGCACATCGCTGATCGGATTCTTTTCGATGAAGGTCAAGCTATGGAATTTCGCCACTTTTGCTCTGATGTTATGCGCGTGGCACTATCTCTTCGTTTTCTGCGGAATGTATGGCTCAAAAAGACTGGTCACGCGTCAAACCGAAGCGATTGAAGCGATGAAGGCAACGGCGCTCGTGGCCGTGAGCCTCGCGCTGTGCGCCAGACTATTCACAATCAGAATGGTTTCACCGATGTTTCTCATGGTCTTCTGGCTCGCAAGCTCCGCTTTCGTTGTTACCGGCCGGCTTGCCGTTCGACATCTTCTCGGCACGATGCGCCGCCGCGGACGAAATCTGCACAACATCCTGATCCTAGGCACGAACCCGCGCGCGGTGGCGTTCGCGAGCAGGATCGAAGCAAGCCCGGAGCTGGGCTACCGAATTCTAGGGTTTGTGGACGAGGAGTGGGAGGGGATGCCCGGTTTTCTCGGGTCATGGTATCCGCTTTGTTGCAATTTCGATGATCTTTCGGAGTATCTCCGCCGGAATATTGTCGATGAAGTAGCCATCTATCTCCCCCTCCGCTCGTACTACGAGCAAGCTTTGCGGTTTACGGCGATGTGTCAGCAGCACGGCATCATCACCCGGTTTGATCCCGATATCTTTGATTTGAAGACCGTCCGGCCGCATGCGGAGGACTTCGACGGCGACGCCCAATTTGCCGTTTATTCCGGCGTACTCGAGGGATGGCCGCTGATCGCCAAACGGATTCTTGATTGTACAGTTTCGTCTCTGCTCCTGACATTGCTGGCGCCGTTGTTTGTCGTAATCGCCGTGCTGATCAGGCTTACTTCCGAGGGGTCAGTCTTTTTCCGGCAGGAGCGGGTAGGGTTGAACAAGCGAAGATTTCGAATTTACAAATTTAGAACGATGGTTCGCAATGCCGAGGAGATCATGTCGCAGGTCGAGGCGCTGAATGAAGTTACAGGGCCCGTTTTCAAGATTAAGAATGATCCGCGCATCACGCCGCTTGGAAGGTTCCTCCGGCGCACAAGCATTGATGAACTCCCGCAGCTTCTCAACGTCTTGAAGGGAGAGATGAGCCTGGTCGGACCGCGTCCGATGGCGATTCGAGACTTCGAAGGATTCAGCGAGGACTGGCAGCGACGCCGTTTCAGCATCCGGCCGGGCATCACGTGTTTGTGGCAGGTGAACGGACGAAACTTGATCCCGTTCCAGCAGTGGATGGAGATGGACATGAAGTATATCGAGGAATGGTCGCTGTGGCTTGATCTCAAGATACTCGCGAGAACAATTCCTGTGGTTTTGAGAGGTACGGGCGCCGCGTAAATCGCGGCGACCGCGATGTTTCTGCCATGACTGATACGATCCGACAGACTCCGACCACCGCAGCGAGCGGCAGAACCACGATTGCGAGTACGGCTCGTTCTGCAACCTTGCAACTCAATTCCAATATGCGCCGGAGCGTCGCGGATTTCCTGGGCAGCTTGTTCCGGATTCTGGATGAATCGAAAGTCCGTTATTGCGTACTGCACTCTTGGGAATGCCTGCCTGAAGAATTGTCGAGCGACTTGGATCTGGCGGTTCACCCGCAGGATAAACACAAACTTCTCTCGGTAATCGAACGGCTGCAAGGGCAAGGCTACGTCTGCTTTCAGTGTTTAAACCATTCGGTTAATGGCCACTTCTTTGTGTTTTATTGGCCCGGCGCCACAGGCATGAAAACAGTCGCAGTTGACCTGGTTTTCGACCACCGGCGTAGCGGATTGATTCTTGAAACCAGCGAGAAGATGGTGGCCGGACGTCAGCGTCACAAGGAATTCTGGATACCATCCGCCGAGATAGAATTCGCGTACTTGCTGGCGAAGAAGTCTTGGAAGGGTGGGGCTTCGGGACGCCAGTCGCGCCGATTGCGAGAACTCGTCGAGAAGCTTGGTCCTGCCGAGGCTGAAAGGATAGCCGGAGAGATTTTTCCCAGAGGATGGAGGAAGCGGGCTGTGCAAGCCTGCCTGCGAGAGTCAATCGCAGAAGACCTCGCGAGCGCACGCGCGAGATTCTGGGAGACAGGGTGGTCTCGACGGCCGCTCAAGCTGATCGAATATCTGGCCGCGCAGGTCAAATGGGGACTGCGGCGCTGGACTCAACCGACGGGCATCCTTGTGGCGATCTTAGGCCCAGATGGAGTAGGAAAAAGCACTGCGATCACCGGGCTCACGGAAGCGCTCGATCTCGGCTTTTGGCGCAGGCATCGCCTATTTCACTGGCGGCCGCAGGCGCTCTTTCGCAAAAAAGACACCGGGATCAACACAACTCCGCACGCCAAATCTCCCCGGGGCGCTCTCATGTCGATGGCGTATCTCTCGGCTTTCTTCTTGGATCATTGGATCGGCTACCTTTTCGTGATCCGTCCACTGTTGGTGAGGTCAAACTTCGTAGTGTTCGACCGCTACTTTCACGATGTGCTGGTGGATCCGCGGCGCTACCGATATGGGGGGCCGTCGTGGTTTTCCCGGTTCCTCTCCCGTTTTGTTCCCGAGCCCGACCTCGTCATCGTTCTCGATGCCGACGGAAACTCGATCCTCTCCCGGAAAGACGAACTGCCGCTCGCGGAGATTGAACGGCAGCGCGAACGCTATGCACAACTGCGATTTAGACGAGCGCAGGAAGTGGTTATCCGCACCGACGAGGGTATCGAGGCTACGCTCAATTCTTCGGCCGGGGTTGTGACGGAATTCATGAGACACAGGCTTCGCCGGCGTATGCGCGTCTGGCAGGTGGCAACGGCGTGAACAACTTCGCCTTTCCCATCGAACGGAATTGTGAAACCGGAAATATTCTCACGCCGGTCGAAAGGGCGCTTCTGATCCTCACTGGCTCGTCTCCATACTGTTCCCCAATGAGAGCGGATCAAGTGTTGTTCGGAGGCGGCCACGACGTCCCGGGTCCGGTGATTTCCTGGACTGAAACGCCTGATCTATTGCGGAGTCTAGCTCGCAACGGGTATGGGCACTTGCATCGTTTCGCTGTACTACCCTCTCGCAGGAAAGCTCGCTGGTTATTGCCTCAAATTCCCGGCCACGATCGAGTGGACGGATTTCAAATCTATACTCCCTTTTCGCCCGCTGCGCGGCTGATGAAGGCCCTCACGGTGCGTATGCGGTCAATCGGGTGGCATGGGTGGGTTCCGCACACTGTTCTGATCGCTTCGAAGAAGCCGCTGCCGATTGAGAAGCTAGCCAGCGAGATTACCGGCGAGGCCAACCTAATCTTTTCACTCGCGTTGGGCACACCGGGGACCTTTCAGAAACTGACCGTGCAAGTGATGCGTCGCGACGGCGCAATTCTCGGCTACTTCAAGATGCCGCTGACGGATTCCGCTGGAGAGCGCTTGCAGCGCGAGGCAGAGATTCTGCGAAAACTGAGCACCTTCCCAAAAATCCGGGCGCATATCCCGCGTTTGCTGTTCGCGGGCGATTGGCTGGGGAAGCCGATCGTCTTCCAATCTCCCCTCACCGGTGAGAAGGGACCCGCAACCTTGACGCAAGTTCATGAAAGATTTCTCGACAAACTGCAAAGTTGCTATGTCGTGCAATTGGATGGTGCAGCCTTGGTCCGTGAAACCGCGCGGCGGTGGGAACGCGAGGCGCAGCGTTTAGGGACAAAATGGCAGAATCTCGGCCGGGAAGTATTACGAGTTGCAAGTCGAGAGATCCGTTCATCAGTAATTCCAGGCGGCATACATCACGGCGATTTCACGCCGTGGAATACCCGAATGGATCACGATCATTTGGCTGCGTTTGACTGGGAATCCGCGGGTTGGGACCTTCCTAACTTGTGGGACCAGTTCCATTTTGTGGCGCAGACCGAGTGCGTTCTTCGCATCAAGCCGGTGGCGAAGGCACGCACGGATGTCCGCGAGGAGAATCGCAGTCTGTATTTGCTCTACCTGTTGAGCTCCACCGCCCAGATGTCGGAAGAAAATGCGAAACAGTACGCAATTGACTACCGCGAAAGACAGATAATGCAGCACCTCGCTCCAGCGAGTGCCGCCTGAACGAGCTAGACCAATCCTTTCGAGTCGCGATCGAATTATCCGCGATCAATATTCCACAATGCTGAAAAACGGAAAGACACGTTGAGAGTGCTTGTTTCTGCTTACGCGTGCGAGCCCGGCAAAGGCTCTGAGCCGGGCAGTGGCTGGAACTGGGTTTGCCAGATTAGCCGGTTCCACGAATGCTGGGTGATCACCAGGGAAAACCATCGCGACGCGATTGAAGAATCGCTTGCCGCCAACCCAATGCCTCGCGCGCACTTCATCTATTACGACTTACCTAAATGGGCTCGCGTTTGGAAGAAAGGACAGCGAGGAGTTCGCACCTACTACTACCTGTGGCAGATCGGAAGCTACTGGCTGGCACGAAAGTTATTTCGAAAAGTGGATTTTGACTTGGTCCACCACGTGACTTTCGGCAGCTATTGGCTGCCAAGCTTCCTCCCGCTGTTGCCGGCCCCCTTTCTGTGGGGACCCGTCGGAGGAGCAGAATCAGCGCCGCGCAGTTTTCGCAAATCGTTTAGCTTCCGCGGTCAATGCTACGAAGTCTTTCGAGACGCTGCACGTCGCATGGGGGAACTCGATCCCTTCGTGCGCATGACTGCCAAGCGCGCGCATGCTGGACTGGCGGTGACTCCCCAAACCGCAGATCGGCTGAGGGCGCTGGGTTGCCAGTGCGTTTCGTTATCGTCGCAGTTGGGTTTGACACGAGAGGACCTATTGCGATTGGGCCGGATTCCTCCTCGGCGTGCAAATCCATTTCGCGTTCTAAGCCTCGGCAGATTCCTTCACTGGAAGGGATTTGAACTTGGCCTCCGGGCATTCGCTAAATTCCATGAGCGATGCCCACAGAGCGAGTACTGGCTCATCGGCGATGGCCCGGAAAGGAAACGCTGGGAGCGTTTGGTGGATGACCTCGGGCTGCGCGACAGCGTTGTTCTTTGGCATACGCTTCCGCGTCCTCAAGTCTTCGAAAAGATGGCGGAATGCGATGTGCTCATGCACCCCTCGCTACATGACTCGGGTGGATGGGTTACGGTCGAAGCGATGGGCGCCGGCCTTCCAGTGATCTGCTTGGACCTCGGAGGTCCGGCATTACAGGTCACCGACGTCACCGGCATCAAGATCCCTGCAAGCTCGCCCGAACAGGTGGTAAGCGATTTGGCCGGAGCGCTCGAGAGAATTTCCCGGGATTCGGCGCATCGTCTTCACCTCGGGGAGGCGGGCCGCGCGCGAATCGAGAAACACTACAGTTGGGACCGGAGAGGCGAGCAGCTCGCGGCTCTTTACGAGCAAATGGTGGGCGGGGAAGCGGTCGCGAATTGATTATGCTGAGTCGAGTCCGATGGTTTTGGGAGCTTTCGTTTTTTGCCGCGGCGACGGTCCTGGCATTCTATGCTGCGGCCCCGTTTCGCCACACTTCCGTAAACGTCCTGCTCGTTTTCGCTCCGCTTCTTATCGTGTTCGTCGCCATTCCCGCCGCGCGGACGTTAGTCCGGGAATCAGGGAAACTTGCAAAGTCCTTCACATGGTGGCACGGATTGTGGTTCGTCATGTTTCTGAGTGCACTCGTATTTCGAGTCCGAGATGAGCAGGACATTCATGCATCAGCGATCGACGGCTGGGCCGCGTTCCGAATGGGCCTTGACGCATTCGTCGCATTGGTCTTGGTGCAGCGTCTGCTGACGGGAAAAACCACCTGGCTTCGCTCGCTATTCAGCGGGCTGATTGGGATGATGGCGATCTTTCCGCTGCTTTCTCTCATTTCGAGCGCATGGTCCGTCTCGCCTGCATTCACTCTTTTTCGGTCCGTCGAATACTTGTTGGATCTGGCGCTGCTCGCGGCCATCGTGATGACGCTGGACTCTCTCGAAGACTACGAGGCATTCGCGAATTGGACCTGGACACTGCTTGGCTTACTAGTGCTCTCGGCGTGGATAGGCGCCGTTGTGGATCCCAGCGAAGGGCTGCTCGAGGGCTATGCTTACGGGCCACTTCGAGTCCGGCTAGAGGGCGTTTGCCCCATATTGGATGCGAATAGCATCGGTGAATACTGTGCGATCCTCGGCGGTATAGCGTTCTGCCGCCTCCTCGACGATCCAACGCGAAAATATGATCGCGGATGGTACCGGTTCCTTTTCGCCGCGTCGTTCATTACGTTGATTTTCACGCAAACGCGCGCGGCTGTGGGAGCCTTCCTCTTTGCCGTTATCTTGATTTTCATTATCACGGGTCGATATGCGCTGGGGGCTCTGGTCGGAGTCACAGCTTCACTTGGCGGATTGATCGTGCTCGCCTTCACAAATTTCGGGAGCACTCTGGGCAGCTTCCTGCTTCGCGGACAATCGGTTGCGGAAGCAGAAGGTCTCTCGGGCCGTGCTGAGCTATGGACTTTCGCCCTTCAAAAAATCGCTGAAAGACCCTGGATCGGTTATGGCGGCTATGCTGGTGGTCGGTTTGTCGTCCTTCCGGGCCTCGGGATTCCCGGCAAGTCAGACATATTGAGCACCCCTGTTGAAGCGCTTCTCGACTTGGGGGTTTGGGGCCCAGCCGCGCTTCTTGCTGTTGTCCTGGGTATTTGGTGGTGCCTGATTCGAGCCTCCGGGACTTCCTCCTTGGATCAATCTCACAAACACCTTGCGATCGAAATCATGATGGCGGCAAGTGTCGTCCTAATTCGTTGTCTGGTAGCGGGAAACATCACATGTCACTCGGCGCTTGCATTTCTAACGATTCTGGGTTGCACCGAGTTCCTGCGTCTTCAAATGAAATCGTCAAATCAAATGGCATTTCTAAAAGGCTGAATTCCGTTAGGGAGCAGCGCAAATGAAAAACCTGGCGATGTGTGTCGTTCTCGTATTTTCTCTAGTTCTATCGGCAGGACATGTGTCCGCAGGTTCGGCGAGCACTGAAACAGTCCAGCTTGTGGTGGACGGCTCGACCGGATCGGATTCAAACCCCGGGACAGCGTCCAAACCATTCAAGACTATCGGCAAAGCCGCCGAGGCTGCGGCGGCGAATCTGCGGAAAAACATCCCAACAACGATCACGATCAACCCCGGCACGTATCGCGAGTTCATCCAGATCGCTGGAACCAATCCGACGGTGGGCGTTCCCGTCACTTTTCAGGCTTCGAAAACAGGCACAGTGATTGTCTCAGGGTCTGATCTGTGGACGGGCTGGCAGCGGGACTCAACAGACTCTCACCGCTACACGCATTCATGGCCTTTCCAATGGGGTGTATGCACCGTGCCGGCTGGCTGGCCCACACTTCAGGAAATCGTGCTTCGGCGAGAGATGATTTCCGTGAATGGCAAGCTTTTGACCCAAGTCCTGTCACTGGATCTGATGGCGGAGGGGAGCTTTTTCGTTGATGAGTCGAACGATCGAGCTTACATCTGGCCATCCGGAGTTTCGGATATCAACGCTGCAACGGTGGAGGTAGCGGTGCGCCCGCAACTATTCGAGAGCTACCAGGTTCCGCATCTTACGATAAGCGGCCTCACCTTCGAGCACGCCAATTCTTGCATTTCCACTCGTCAACGATCCGCAGTTGCAATCGTAGCTGCTACCGACGAAACCCTCGAAGACACTTCGATTGTCTGGAATAACTGGACAGGATTGGCTCTGTTCGGAGTAACCAATTCCGTTGTGCAGCGGATCTCATCCAGTAACAACGGAGAACTCGGCATTGATGGCTACAAACTCAAGAACTTGACCACCGATGATGTCGAGGCGTCATACAACAACTGGCGCGGGGCCTGGGGAAACTTCCTGACTTGGGAGACTGGCGGCTCGAAGTTTCTATTGCTTCACGGGGGCGTCTTCCGGAGCTACAAAGCCGTTGGAAATCAAGGACGCGGCATATGGTTTGATACCGACAACCTGGACATCTCGCTCGATAAAGCATTTCTTTCTCAGAACCGGATGAACGGAATCCTGGTAGAAGCCAATATGGGGCCAATCTCCCTCACTAACAGCCGCATTTGCGGAAATTATCAAGGGGGAGTCGTTGCGAATCAATCTGCCTCAGTCGAGCTGACCGGAGACTTGTTGTACGGCAACCAGCTCTCCCAAATCGCGGTGTATGGTGGCCCGGGCCCGCGGACAGGAACAAATTGGGAAACAGGAGCAAAATTCGTTGCCTCGTCGCAAAATTGGTCCTTTTTTCAAGACACGATTGTCGGTGAAGCAACTGGCCAATCCTTGTTTATGATCCAGCAGTCGCCGACGGCGTTCATTACCTCTCTGACTTCTAATAACAACACCTGGCACGACGCTACGAATCCGAATGTATTTCAGTTCAATACTTCCAGTAGTTCACAGAATCTTAATTTTTCGGGCTGGCGTTCAACGACAGGTCAGGACAAAGACTCCACGACGAACTCTCCACAAACAGATCCTGCGGCCCTCTGCGCGGCTCCCTAGTTCGCCGCAAAGAAAGGAGTTCCTTATGCGGGCATTTCCAGTGGTGTCAGCAAGCGAAGAGCGAGATTTTCAGAACAGGAATATTCTCGGGCAGAAAGACAGGTATCTTTCCACAGACGTGATGCGCAAGGTCAGCGAAGACCCGGGTTACGCTGAGAAAATCCAACAGGTTGAGGCAGCCATCGAGCCCCCTGGCGGCTTGATTCTTGATATCGGAGCGAACACCTGCGGCGAATCCGAATTCCTGACGACGCTAGGCCATTCAATCATTTGCACGGATATCAATGAAGTGGCTCTGGGACTTTCTCAAGAGCGATGCCGAAAGTTTCGCCGGAAGTCGCCGTTCTACGTGGCCAGTGACGGCCACTATCTGCCCCTCCAGGATGAATGCGTTCAATTCGCGATCTTTAACGAGTCACTACACCACATGGAGAGTGCAAGCCAGGTCCTGCGAGAGGTCCAGCGTGTGCTCACCCCCGGCGGTAGAATTTTTCTTTATGAGCCCTACGCATACAACCCGTACCGGCGGCTTTCGGAGATTCGCGACCGGTTCCTTGGAACTATTGAGAGAAGTTTTGGAGTCTCGCAGCTGAAAACTCTTCTGCGCAACGCCGGCCTTCAGATGATTTCCGTCCGCCGCCATACCTGCGCGCCATCGGAGTGGAGGAAACAGGCTATGAGCGCGGCTCACAGAGCACTCAAGGAGCTTTATTTCTCCGCCGCAAAAGCCGCGCCGTGGCTCTTCGGAAACCTGGTAGTGCTCGCGGAAAAGCCGGGAACGCCGCCTGCGATCGCCCCCGTTATCTCGTTGGAGCCGCTGATGCGCTGCCCCGCTACACGTTCGCGTCTTCTCAAAATCGAAGATAGAAACGCTTATCTGAGTTTGGACCAACACTTTCGCGGGCTCTATCCGACCTATCAGGGAATTCCCGTCTTGATCCAACAGGAAGCCGTGCGCCTCGATCCAGCAGATTGGCGTGTACTACGAGATGTGTATCTAATGAAAATAAAATCCCTAGACGGCGAGAACTTCGATTCTCGCGTGAGCACACGAGCAAGTTAGTCCTTTCCGAGGATCAAATAGATAGATTCGAACCAGTCCGCTGGATCTGCGTGCTCGTTATCCATAACCCACGCAACTTCCGCATACAAGAGTCTGGTATTCCAGATTCGAACTCAAGAGCATCCGGTTCCTACGGCAAATGAAAATCCTTCTCGCACACAACAGCTATCTGCAGGCGGGCGGTGAGGACGTCGTTTTTGACCAGGAACGCCAATTGCTCGAGCGGCACGGACATCGCGTGATCACCTACGTGCGAAGCAACCACGAATTCGCGAATCTATCGGGTGTCGGACGCACCGTGCATCTCACGCGGATCATCTCCGCCGGAGACAGCAAACGGGAGATTCTGCAAATCCTTCGCGCCGAATCCCCCGATCTGGTCCACGTTCACAATACATTTCTAATGATCTCTCCTTCGATATTCGAGGCTTGCCGTGAAGCAAACGTCCCCGTCTTGCAGACGTTGCACAACTACCGGTTGCTGTGTCCGGCGGCAACTTTCTATCGTGACGGACACGTGTGCGAAGAGTGTTCCGGCGGCGGCCTGTGGCACAGTGTTTGGCACGGTTGTTACCGGGAGTCGCGCCCGACGACCGCCGCTGTCGCTTTGATGTTGAAAGTGCATCGCGCGCGGCACACATGGGATGAATCGGTGAGCGGATATCTGGCACTCACTGAATTTGCGCGACGGAAGTTCATCAGAAGCGGGTTGCCAGGCCACAAGGTACACGTCAAACCGAATTTTGTTTTTCCCGATCCCGGCGAACGCACTTCCCCTGGAGACTACGCAATCTTTGCGGGGAGGCTTTCGGAGGAAAAGGGCGTTTCAACTCTCTTGGCAGCGTGGAAGCACGTTTCGCAAACGATTCCCCTTGTAATTGTTGGTGACGGTCCGTTACGCAAGAAGCTCGAGCAGGAAGTCGCCGCCAGAGGCCTACGCGACGTTTCATTTCGAGGTTGGCTAAGTCTCGGCGATACCCGCGCGGCAATTCAGCAAGCCAGGTTCTTGATTATTCCCAGCGTATGGTACGAGGCTTTTTCATTAAACATTGTGGAATCCTTCGCATGTGGCACGCCTGTACTTTGCTCACGGCTTGGCGCAATGGAAGAAAACGTCGCCGAGCACCGCACAGGCCTCCATTTCACTGCTGGCGATCCGGCGGACCTCGCTGAGAAAGTTGACTGGGCTTGGAGCCACCCGGCAGAACTCGCTGCGATGGGGCGAGAAGCTCGCCGAGAGTATGAGACGCGATATACGGCGGAACAAAATTATTCGCTGTTGATGAATATTTATCAGCACACGGTGGCCACGCATGCTTGATGCTGCAAAGTCCGGGGCGGAAGCCCAAATACAAAGCTTTCGAGTCCTTGGAGTTAAAGTCCACCCGGTCGAGACCGCCGATGCGGTCGCGCTTATGCAGCGCCTGATCGATCGTCGCGGGACGGGGCACTACCTGGCGATTACTGGGATGCATGGTGTTGCCGAGGCGCGCCAGGACCCCCGCTTTCGCAAGATCCTGAACGATGCGGATCTGGTCGTCCCCGATGGAATGCCGCTCGTTTGGCTGGCGCGATGGTTTGGCTATCCGCTTCGCCGCCGCGTTCCAGGTTCGGAATTGATGCTGGCATTTTGCGAAACAACCGCTGAGCGTTATCGCCACTTTTTTTATGGGGGCGCGCCGGGAGTCGCAGACGATCTAGCCCGGCGACTTCAGATGCAGTACGGGATCGCCGTCGCCGGAACCTATTGCCCGCCTTATCGTCCTCTAACACAAGACGAAGAAAAAGATGTGGCAACGCTGGTGGAAGAGTGCGCTCCCGACATTCTCTGGGTCGGACTGAGTACACCGAAACAGGAGAGATGGATCAGCGAGCATCGTTCTAAATTGACCGTTCCGGTGATGTTGGGAGTGGGAGCCGCGTTCGATATGAACTCAGGACGGCTTCGCCGAGCGCCTGAATGGATGCGCGAAAATGGGCTCGAATGGCTCTTCCGGCTCTTGGCGGAACCCCGGCGCCTCTGGAAGCGATATCTCATTACGATTCCCAGATCTGTTGCAAGTGTGTCTTTAGAGTTGCTCCACCTTCGGAAGTTCAATTGACAACCACAAGGAGTGAAAAATGAATTGGAAAAATCGAAACGTGCTCGTAACCGGCGGTGCCTCATTCATCGGTTCCAATTTGGTCATGGCTCTCGCAGCGAAAGGGGCCAAGATCCGGGTGGTGGACGATTTCAGCAGCGGAAAAATCGAAAATGTTCGCGATCTCGTCGAGAACGGCAGCGTCGAACTGATACAGCAAGACCTCAGGCGTCCCGGCGTCGCCGAACGCGCTGTGGATGGCATGAGTGTTGTGTTCCATCTCGCCGCCGATCATGGCGGACGCGGCTATGTGGATCTCCATCAGGCCGCATGCTCGGTCAACCTGCTTCTCGACGGGCTGGTTTTCCGCGCTTGTCGTGACGCCGGAGTTGAAAAAGTCGTTTACGCCTCTTCGGGCTGCGTTTACCCGAATTACATTCAAACAGACCCAAAGGAACTTCTTTATCTCACCGAAGAAATGGTTGGGCCGCCCTATGACGCGGACCATATGTATGGTTGGGCCAAATTAATGGCGGAGATGACTCTCCAATCCTATTACAAGGACTTTGGGATGAAATCCGCCTCTTGCCGGTACTTCACGGTCTATGGCCCCCGGGGCATCGAGAATCATGCGATTATCGCCATGATCGCACGCGCATTCATTAACCAGGATCCCTTCGTAGTGTGGGGAACCGGCCAGCAAATTAGGAATTGGACATACGTTGACGACATCGTACGCGGAACGATTTTGGCCGCCGAAAAAATCAACGATGGAACCGCGGTGAACCTTGGCACGATGGAGCGTATTCGGGTCATAGACGCAGTGCACGAAATTCTGCGGACCTTCGGGCGCGACCCAAAAATCGAACACCAACTGGAAATGCCCACCGGCCCGCTGAATCGCGTCGCCGATAACGCCCTTGCCAAAAAGCTGCTCGGCTGGGAGCCGCAGGTAAAATTCATGGACGGTCTCCATCGCACGATCGACTGGTACATCGGGACAAAGAAGCAAGAAGAAGTCTCCGCCAAACTGGAACTCATGCTCACCGAGCGGTAACGCATTCCGCAAGCGCAGACGGCCTGAGAACTCGCACTGGCGTCCCAGCGAACGAATTGGAAGAAATCTATGCTGCCGTTCTCGCCGGCGGCAAATGCCATCCCATTCGAGTGAATCGCTCTAATTCATGAACGCACGAGCTCTCAATCACCAGATCTTGCAATCCACCGGCATTGTGATGGGTACGATCCTGCTCAGCCGGGTATTGGGATTCGTGCGCGAATGGACAGTAGCTCACCAGGTCGGTTCCAGCGCAATTACGGATGCTTACTACGCCGCCTTTACACTCCCTGATTTTCTGAACTACCTGGTCGCCGGCGGGGCGCTCAGCCTAATTTTCATTCCCGTATTTACGAAGTACATCACCGAAGGCCGCGCGGACGAAGGATGGCATGTATTTTCTACCGTCTTAACCTTCATGAGCATCGCCTTGATTGTTCTAATCACCGTCGGCGAGATTTTTACTGCGCAACTCGTCCACCTGATTGCACCGGGCTTCGCTCCGGCGCAACGATCGGAAGTCGTGCTTCTGACTCGCCTCATGTTGCCGGCGCAGCTCTTCCTTTATCTTGGCAGCGTCATGGGCGCTGTCCAGAACGCGAGAGCGCGATTCCTCATGCCGGCGCTCGCCGCGATCGTTTACAACGTTGGAATCATCCTCGGTGGTTGGTTGCTGGCTTCGCGAATCGGAATTACGGGCTTCGCAGTCGGACTGCTGGCCGGTACATTCTCTGGATTTTTCGTGCTCCAGATCGTTGCGGTCTGGCGGTTGGGGGCGAAATTCACCCCGAATTTGGATATCGGTCACCCCGGATTCCGGATGTTCATAAAACTCGCCATTCCAATCATGCTCGCTCTTTCGATCGATTTCACCGACAACTGGATGATCCGTTGGTTCGGCTCCTATCTCGCTCCGGCCTCGATCACCTGGCTCACGTACGCCAGGACTTTAATGGTCGTGCCCGTATCCTGCATGGCCTATGCGGTGGGAATTGCGTCTTTTCCCTTCATGGTGGAATTACACTCCAAGGGTAAGATCCAAGAGCTGAATCGCACTCTGACCGTCACATTGAAAGGGCTGATTCTATTTCTCATACCGATTTCGGCGATCACTATCGTCCTCAGAGATCCGATTATTCACTTCGTGTTCTCGCACACGCGTCTGCTTGCCGGGGATTTCAATGCAACTTCCGCAGCGCTAGCGCTGTTTTCCGTCGGCATGTTTTCGCGCGGAGCCCAGACCCTCGTCTCGCGGGGCTTTAATGCTACTCACGACACGCTGACTCCCGCAGTGGTTGGGACAGCATTCACTTTCCTTACCTTGCCGATTTATTGGTGGTGCGCGCGGCGGTGGGGATACCTGGGATTAGCTGCGGCGAGCTCGCTCAGCGTAATTGCTCATTCCGTTGTGCTTTTCGGCCTCTTGGCACGCCGGACGCGCAGCCAGGAAGTTCGCGAATTAGTCCTTTTTCTGGGGCGAGTATCGCTCTCCTCGGCCGTCGCCGCCGCGATTTGTTCCCGGTTGCATGTCTGGCTCGAAACGATTCTCGCCGCAGACTCGCGCTGGGGTTGCTTCCAAATGCTGGTGGTCGTGAGTGCGGTCGGCTTCCCTCTCATCATGCTGGGTGCGAGGGCGTTGGGTGCAACAGAGATCGAGTCGTACTGGAAAATGATCGTTCCGCGATCGCCGAAGCCTGCGGTCGTCGCGTCCGAATAACAATCATCGCGGTGCTCGCCCCAAAATGAAACCAGCCTGGTCAAGCATCAAACGGACGTTTGGCGATACCTACCTCCATCCGCGCTACATCGCCAAGCGTGAGATTGCGAGATTTGTCCGGGCCGAGGGCTCGCGTCTCTTCGGCCGCCTTCTCGATGTCGGCTGCGGGAAAAAGCCATATGGCCCCTGCCTTCCGAATATTGAGAAACATTGGGGCGCGGACATGCCTTCGACGATTCATGGCGTCGAACATTCCGATGTCATGGCTTCGGCACTGGCACTCCCTTTCGCGAATGGCACTTTCGACAGCATCCTCTGCACGGAGGTCTTGGAACACACGCCTAATCCTGCTGTCGGTCTTCAGGAGATGGCGCGCGTTGCCAAGCCGGGCGCGATGCTCCTTCTCACGGTGCCGCTGAGCGAGCAACTGCATGAAAAGCCTTACGACTACTGCCGGTTTACTTGCTACTGGCTCGAGCAACTGCTCGAAGGAACAGGATGGGAAATTCTCACGATCCAGCCGAGAGGTGGAACGTGGCTAGAGATTGGGTATCGACTGTCGACCTTCCTCTATACGTCACTCGGTGCGACGGCCGATTGCCATGGATCGCTGACTCCTCGGCCAGTTGCCAGCTTCATTGTCGTGCCGGCTTGTGCAGCCGTGCAGTTGGTAAGCAGTCTGCTCGACGCGGTTTGGCCAAGCTCAGTCAGCACCATGGGATACGGCGCACTCGCGCGAAAGAAACAGAACGCAGATGGCGGCAACGGAAACTGCTCGACGCAAACTTCTCCCCATACATGATGATTTTCTTTCTTCTATGACTGTATCCGTGGCAGACCATCGCAGAGTTATTACCGGGAAGCCTTCAAAAAGTCTTCTATTTTTCAGAAAAGTTCGCTTGGCGCTAACTCCACGCACTTCGATTCTGCGCACGCGGCTCGCGAACGGTGCTGTCGTGTCCGGATATAACCGGGAAGGCTTCGGTGGCCGCGGCGCTTATCTCCACCGGGATTTCCTTGAGCCGGAGTTATCTTCGCTCGAGTGTTTCCTGCGGCCCGGCTTTGTTGTTGTTGACGTTGGCGCGAACGTAGGCGTGTACAGCCTGAAGGCTGCAAAGGAAGTTGGAGACGAAGGGCTTGTGGTTGCTGTCGAGCCGTTTCTCGAGACCGCCTGCCGCCTTTCGAAAAATGCGCAACTAAACGGCTTTCGCAATCTGCGCGTCCGCAACATCGCCGTCGGTGCAAGCACCCAGCAAGTGCAGCTCTACCTGAACAATGCGAGGCCCAATTCTTTCAGCCTTCTTCGGAATGGAACGGCTGACTCGATCTCCGTATTGTCTGTATCGCTCGATGATCTTTGTAATTGGGAGCATCTCGCGCGCCTCGATTATTTGAAGATCGATGCCGAGGGAATGGAGAGCCAAATTCTCGCCGGGGGAAGGAAGACTGTCGGCCGTTTTCGGCCGATAATTCAAGTGGAGATAACGAAAGGCGACTCGACCCTGCCGCCGGAATATCGCAGATTCTCAGCGCCTCGCAGCCCAAACTGCGTCTTCGTCCCTGCCGAAAATGAGCCGGCAGTTTCGACCGCCACATTCTTAGGATGGACTGAATCCTGAGAAATTGTCTGGTCACGATTAGCTGTTCGCCCTCAGCACCCATGAGAGTAAGAGAGCGCACTTCCTAGCTACTGCTCAGTGGCTAGTACACCCTGGTTGGTTGTCATCGAGCGACTGCAATCGAACCGAAACCGCTCTTATGTGTAGCTGACGGTAGATCAAAGCATCGGCTAGCTAACCGACGGCGGCCGCGAGAACAATCGACAGCGTCGACGGCACGAAAACCCTTGCAACTAGTATGTCCCGCCCGCGCGAATCCCTGAGATGGCCATCGTTACTCGGCGTGGCCAAACCCCAACTAAAATCAGCCATCAATTGCATCCATAAAACTACGTAGAAAATGGCAGCGGGCTCGTCGGCCACGAACTCGAAACGGAGGCGTTTTTTAGCCGCTCGAAAAATGCGGTTGCTCGCCCCTGCACTTACTCCCTGCGCGGACGCTTGACAGGGAGGGAATCTTCCCCCAAGATTGCCACCAGAAGCTCCTCGGCGCAGTGCTCGACGTGAATTTTGAGCGTGCGCCCAGTCGGGGACTTCGTCGGAACGGCCAGAACGAAGGTGCAAGCGGGAAAGATATTTTGTTTCCCGCACGACGAATAGCCGGAGGAGCGATGACCCCGCAACAGAAGTCTCGCCAACGCAAGAATTCCCAGAACGACACACAATTGACCGGCGATCATTGTCCGGCGATCCGGACCATCGGGGAAGTGTTCTCCGACGGCACAAACATTGAATTGATCCGCGAAGCTGCGACGGGGCGCATGTCCCTGTCGAGCTTCGATGGCAAGTCTCACACCGTAGGTAACCGCGTGAAGGCCCACGGCCAACTGTATTTACCGGCTCAAATTCATCCGACGATCCTTCGCGCGGTGACGTTGCCCACACGTTGCGGCGAATACGGATCGACTAATCAACTCTTTGCGGCTGTTCGAGAAAAACTCACGACCAGTGGCTTCCTGGACGACGTAACGCTCCCGACCACGCATTTCGTTTTTGCGTCGTGGTTCCCTGAATTCTCGGCAGTTGCACCGTGCCTCTCGATCAGCGGCCCGCGGTCGGAGGCGGTGTATCTTCTGCGACTGCTCGGTTGTCTGGTCCGCCACCCGCTGCGGCTCGCCGAAATCACTCGTGCTGGATTGTGTTCGCTGCCCATAAATTTGCAGCTGACGTTTCTAATCGACCAGGAACCGATCAGCCGTTCAACTCGGAGTCTGCTTTCGGCTTCGAATCATCCCGGAACCTACGTACCGTGGAAGGGCGGGCTCGCCGACATTTATTGCGCAAAAGCGATCTACGTTGGTGACGGACTCGCTGGCGGTAGAGTGGGCGATAGCGCGCTACACGTTCAGCTCGCCCCGTCGCGCGCGAGGCTGCCCATACTCGACGCAAACACCGACCGAATGATCGCCGACGAATTCCAGGGGAAAATGGCCGCCTATCGCTCCCAAAATATTCAGAGAGTCCGCGATTCTCAATTCGATCTCCCGCGACTCGCGTCAGGAACCCGGGTGCTGGCGCGGATCTTGGGTGCTTGCATCGTTGATGCGCCAGAACTTCAAGCCGGGCTGGAGGCGTTGCTGCGGGATCAGGAAGAACAGGCGCGAGCCAGCCGTTGGACCGATTTGCGATGCGTCGCAATCGAGGCGATGCTGTATTACTGTCACGTCGAAGAGGAGGGCAAGGTTTACGTAGGCAAAGCCGCCGGAACCGCTTCCACCATCTTAAGAGGTCGCCGGGAGATGACTGCCGCTGGCCGGGGCCTTTCGCTATACCAGGTGTGCCTCGGTCGGATTTTCACCTTGGATTGCGGCGCAACCGCTTTCGAGTTGGGCGTCGGAATACGCAACGATTCGCATCGAATTACCTCACCCCATGCCTACCGTCTCGAAATGGTCTGGGAAGACGAGCGATTTGTCTGGCTCGAGCCCTCCTCGCGCCGCGCACTGCCAGGGAAGATCTACTCGTGGCCGGGGGAGGGGCCACTCGGCCGTCCTGCGGGTGAAGTTCTGAACCACCGCCTCGGAGCGAAAGGCAAGCTGTTCCCCGGCGATTGCTTCGAGGGCTTCCTACTTGGTGTTGGAGACGCAGCGATTCCGGCAATCTACCGCGACCAGCAATGTGTCCTGACGAAGCTCTCGGTTTTCGACGGACGGAGTAATCGGTGCGAAGCGAAGGTGAAATTCAGAGTGAATCGGAGCGCGTCGGTCGAGCAGCCTCAGACAGCAGGAAGCCGGCGCAGCCTGGGGGATTGGTTCCGCGAGAAACGAGAATCGCGCCAACTCCAGGAGGCGGCAAAAGTAGAAAACTTACGGTTAGTAACTTATTAGTATATACAATTAACTAGGATGCGATCTGTATGCTGTCCTTAGCGCTGGCACGGCTGATCGGCGTTCTTCCCGTGGCGCTGCGGCTGCAGTTGGTGGAGATGGCCGAGCCGGCAGGCAAGAGTCCGAAGGTACGTCCGTGTTGACCCGTTTGTGAGCAGAGTACCAAGCGGATACTCGGACCCATTTGTGGAAACCTTCCGACCTAGAGACATGCTAGGAACAAATGGCTACAAGGCGCTAGGCGATTTAGATCCGCATTTCCCATCAGAACTTCGTGGGAGTGACCAATGAAACTTGGCTGCTAACGATGCTGCTGAAGTATGATCAAGAGCACTCACCGAAAGTAAGAAGATGCAAACGTCCACCAATGAGGCCTTCTTGCTCTTAGAAGATTGGAGGTCGAACAGTACGCCTTTGCGCATAATAGCTGTCTTGCAAGAAGGGCGGGTAATCGGCCAGCGATTCGATGGGCTCTTATTGGCGGCGAAAAAGAATTCTGGAGTGCTCAAATTCAAGGTCAATCTTCCAGATGGAGGGTCAGACACTGAAGAAATTGACGTGGCTGGTGCTTTGTATGAGTACTTCGAGCCAGGGCGCGATCTCGTAATACAGGGCGGAGACTGGCTTTGCTTTCTTAAAGTCTCTTTGTTTCCCGGTGGAATGATATTGATCGGTGTCCCGAGTTGATGCCGTTGCACTGGACTCACTCCTGAGCTAATTCGCGGGCACAACCGCGTCTCATGCAATCAAAGTGGGCGATCAGCATCGACAAATAGGCACCTTGAGAAGAGCAGTAGCAGTCTCAAAGCGCGAGCGGCCCAATTCCACAGAGTTCACTCACATTGAACGAGAGAGCCGGGCGGTGTAACGTTGGCCCGTTGCCCGAGGGCGCCCTCCACCTGCAATGCAGCGCCCTGTGGACAAAGCCTGGGGTTGCTGCTCACGCCGAGCGGCGCCCCCGGTTACACTGGGAGATTTGCAGCGGCGCCATTCCGCGCATCAGTAGAGTCTCACGTCCACTTGGGTGTGTGAAGTTGTCTGCTTGGACGAAAGTATAATGGGTCTCTATTCCAAATATGTCTTGCCCCGGCTGATCGACATCGCCTGCAGAAATAAGGACGTAACGAAGCTCCGAGAGCAGTTGATTCCTGAAGCAGACGGAAGCGTTCTGGAAGTGGGAATCGGCTCCGCGTTAAACCCTCCCTACTATTCTGCCCGCGTGACGCGTCTGTACGGAATCGATCAGTCGGCCGAACTCTTGCAGATGGCGCGGCGGAAAATGGAGGGTGCGACTTTTCCTATTACGCTTCTGAATCAAACTGCGGAGAGGATTCCGCTCGACGATCAATCCGTGGACACCGTGGTCATGACGTGCGTGCTATGTTCCATCGCGGAGGACCTCGCGGCGTTGCATGAAATGAACCGAATCCTTAAGCCCACCGGCCGTCTGCTTTTTCTGGAACACGGCCTGGCGCCCGAACCGACAGTCCAGTTCTGGCAAAACCGCCTTACTCCTGTTTGGAGGCACATCGGAGGAGGTTGCTGCCTAAACAAAAAGATCGATGCCCTGATTTCCCGCGCCGGATTCGTGATTACAGAGCTCCACAATTTCTATTTGCCGGGACCAAAACCGATGACGTACGTTTATCGCGGATTCGCGAAACCCGGCCGTGAGCCCTAGCCCAGTCCGAACGCTGCCCTGATTGCTGCGTGACGAGTCATTGCTGCGCCGCCTGCTGTACAATTTTGTTGTTGATCAGCCATCCGTCACTTCTGCAACGCCAAGGACCGAATGCGATCAATCTCCAGATTCCCTTTGGCGCCCCAGCCTGTTACGCCTTCTGGAATCGCCGGGCGAAACTTCTCATAGAGACTGAATGCGTTCTGCGAAAGCTGCTCCGGTCGGAACTCTTTCGCGAGGTCACGCATCGCCGCACGTGCAGCGCCAAGCGACTCACCGAACTTGCTCTCTAGGTATCGCTCCACGCTCTTTGCTTCGATAGGTGTGTTCTTGTTCACCGCCCGCACCCCATCCGCCGTATTGATTGCTGGAACTTGCCGCCCGCAAATCTCAATCAAGAATTCCTCTCCTCGTTTTCGTGCCCGCGCCTTTTTGACCTCTTGCGGCACAGGTTTGAATATGCCCAGTCGCCGGCCTTTGGACTGAGCAGTCAGACCAGCCACAGCCTTGCCGAGTGACAGCGCCTCGTCCTGGTTAAATCCCAGTCGCTCGGCGACGGCAGTCGCCCACAGCGTCAGGACGGGAGCGCGATTGATCAGAATCTTGCGCTCGGTCATGGCTCACAGCGTACCGAACAGCAATGTGCGAGCGCAATTGCTCGTACAGCGCAATGGGCTGCGCGCGGCTCTTTGTCGCGTAGAATCCGGGCATGCCTCCGGGTTGCTGGTGGTTGTACTACTGCAGGCGGGTCGCGTGTTTCCTCGGGACGTCAGTCTATGTCCGCTACAGCTAGGCCGTCCGTCGCGGAGCGCTAGGGTTTCTTGCGTCGTATGCTTTGGTTGGGCTGCCTTTCAATCGCCAGGCCGGTTGTACTGCCGTCGCTGACCCTGTCTGCATCCGCCGCCGTCATCCCCGCCGCCCGGATCTGTTTCTGCGCCGCGTTGTGGAATTCTAGTGCTGCGTCGAGTGCTTGCACTGCTGCCCGGAGTAGATACGCCGCCTGAGCTACATCCTCGTCAAGCACAGCACCTTCATCAATGCCAGGTAGTTCCAGCAGGTCCTGGGACAGCTCGTTCACCGCGTTACTGAGGCGCAGCAATGCCTTGATTAGTTCAGCCGGTTGTTTGTCGTCCATTGCGTTTATACGTTTCGGTGCTGCCGTTGATCCTAGGGTGTTGTGATACGCCGCCCGGTGTTGCCCTAGCCTAGACTGGGTCTGACAATAAGTAACGCGAGAAAACCAAGACTGCACCCTTTCGACGAAAGCGTGCGACGGTGCTAGGAGATGCGAACGGAGTTTCCGGGGTGATGGCCCGGGACAGGTGTCACCGACGAGTCAGGCTGTTTTTTCTTGCGCGAAAGGGTACGCGAACGCCCGGCGGCGGCGTGCGGAAGCAGCTCGGTCAGGTCGGTGTCAATGCGAGCCATGGCTTCGTCAATGCGGCGGAGACGCTCGTCGCGTTGTTCGAGGCCGGCGGACAAGCCGATCAAGGTGAGACTTTGGCGCACATGATTGTTCAATTCGGCTATGAGCGCGATTCTTTCTTTGGCGCGCTTGAATTCCTGATCGTGCGACACCTTGATCTCATACGCGAAAAGCGCCGCGCCGGCAAGCAGGCCGATCGCGACGTTGTTGATGATTGTCGCCCTCAGAGGCATACCCTTCATTTCGAGATAAACGTCAGAGATAAAACTCGCGCCAAAAAGCGCCATGGAAACCACTCCGATGGGCAAAATCCGATCCCACGCCAACCTCGACGGCCGCTTTGTCCCGGGCTTCATGCCTAACCTCCGAATCCAAGGGGTCTGGGCGATCCCGCCGCCGTTGGGGCAGCATTCTAGCCGGTATTTCCAATTTCACTCCCGGCTGACCGGGAACATACACCCGGGCCGCCTCGAAAGGCAACAGTCCATGCGGGTTTTCAGCGCTCGGCATCTCCAGTGACCACCGAAGCGTTCCCCCTAACGGACATGATTGCATAACAATGTCGGCTCCTCGACCCGAGTAGACTGTGGTTTATCGACGACCGCAAGCTCGGGAGAAAGGAGCCGACATTGTTATGCAATCATGGGGACCTAGTTTCCGATAAGCGCTGGCGATATTCCCCGATCAAAGCTGATTCTCAATACACTGATCCGCAACATTCGACTCAGAGCCAACTCGTCGTCTTTGTCCTCGATATGCCTTTTTTGATAGACTTTCGCAATGCGCACCAAGAAACCAACGCGTAAGAAAAAGCCAGGTAGCCGGAAGAAGACGACCCGCAGGAAGAAGCTGATTCACCGTAAGAAGCCAACTCGTTCTAAGGCTCCGCACGCAACCGCATCGGCACAAATACATCAAGGCGTTGGCTCAGCGGCAGCTACGCCCGACGTTTCAACACACGCGGTCCATGAGGAGGATGTCGCTTTCGAACATGGGGGAGAATCGTAGATTTAGTGAGGCAAAAGCGAACCATCACTCGAGTTAATTCGCCTTCCCTTACAGTCGGTCATACGCGACGGCTTTGACGCGACCGGTACTCCCAAGAGAGGGAAACTCCCGCATTCTCCTCCTGCACAGTTAGGTGCTGAGTGAAATGTTCAACAGCCGCTTGCGCCCGCACAACCCCTATCACAACGGCCACGACTTCGATTGGCGTGTAAACACCAAAAGAATTCTGCACCGATTTCCTGACTTCACAGTAGGAGGTTTCTGGATTTCGCCTTGGCACTGTCACAAGCCCCATTCTAACACGCAGAATGCGCGAGAAAATGGAACGCGACAAAGGGTGTATCTCAAGGCTTAATACACTGATCCGCAACATTCGACCTGGTCACGGCTATGAAACAGAGTTACGGCAAGTCGGGAAATGCGGCGGTTGGCGTTACATCTAACGCTCCTCTAAAAGGGCAGAGCGTCACGGGTATTCAGAAATACGCGTAACAATGCGCAATTCATGGAAATGACCAGGTTTCTCTCTCCACCTCCACTTCACGGGACGATTTTATCGGTTAACTACGATCCTTCCCGGCTCTTCCTGCATTTTTCGTTAGATGCCAGGCGTCACACCAGGAGCACAGATAGGCTCGAAGTTCCTTTGGCGCATTGGCGGTTGCGATCTGGTGTGCAGCTGTCGCCAGCGCTTCACCTTCGGTTGCGTACTTCCGCTTCCCGCTGACCGGACAATTTGATTCGCTGTCCACTACGAGCCTTTGCGGAGATTCTTCGTTCCCGTAATCCTAAGCGACAGCTTTCCTCGCTTTCGCTTTGATCATTGCCCAGCGTTTCTTGGCAGCTTTCGACATCTTTGCTCTCGCTGCAGCTGACAGCACACGCTTCTCCGCACGATTGAGGTCTCGTCTCGCCGACTTACCCAAAGCCTTTGCAGCCGATTGCAGGCCAATCAAATGATTCTGTAGCTTAGCCAACTGCTTCCTAACCTTTTTCTCTTCGCGTCTAATTGCTCCCAATATGCTCATGGATCCTCCGCAATGAATCTACCTGAGAGATCGAATTACACCAATCCGGTCCCTTCCGGATATCGTATTCAACTTGCCAGCAGGAGTTTTACCAGACGGTTGAAAATCACCCGTCCGCTAATGGGGTTGATCAGGAATTATTATAGCCAGCAGACGCTTTCGGGCTCCTGCAGGACCTGCTCTCGTGGCAATGTGTCGAGGGCAGGAGGCGCATACGATGCGCGAGACCGAGGTCTAAATCGGAAATGCGGGGTTAATTCATCAACCGAACGCGTACCGATGCCGAATTGTCCGTCTCACCGCCAAAAATCAGGATAATTTCAGTTGTCCGGTTAATGTTTCTGGGCAATGCAAGTCGCCAATTTCGGGCGCGTGAATTCAACGAGTTAGGGGAAGGTCAGATCTGGGGTTTGTGGGCAGGTCCCGAAAGTTCTCGTACTTCGACGCGGGTGAAATCAACGGTGATGCCGCTAAACGAGGTACCTAGTCCTCCGATTTCACTTTTCCGATTAATGCGTTAATCAGGAGTTGCGAAGCATTTATTACGAGAAATGTATTACAATCCCTTCCAAAGGGACGGGTCACTCTCATGCGTCAGCTCCTGGTCGCAACTACGCTGGTTCTTGCCGTGATGTTCTCGGCGCTCGCGCAAACTACCGCGGTGCCCGACTTCTCCGGTACTTGGGTTCTCAACGTCGCAAAGAGCACCCTCCCGAGGGACAGCACAATCAAATCCCAGACAATCGTCATTGAAAACAAGAAGTCGGAGATCATTTTCCGCTACAAAACAGACGGCAAGAAATTGACGGAGACGTACACGCCGGATGGGAAGAAGCGCGTATCAGGTCAACTGACGTCGAGCGCGAGCTGGCACGACTCGGTGCTGGTCATCGAATCCACGCTAGATATTAAGGTCCCCAACGCTACGGTCGTCGTCACAGGGCTTAAGCCTGTTATCGATACGTGGGCACTTGCGGCTGACAGTCGAACTCTCACCCACGACGCAGACGACCACAAAGAGATTTACGTCTACGAGAAGCATTAGGCGTAGCGGTGCAGACCTTCAATCCTTAGGCTCTCGCAACTTCCAATTGTGCGCGCAGTCTCCCTTGTGCCCGATAAGTCGGGTGGATTCAATGGGTCGACGCAACACTTGCTCGAAGTCTACTCGCAGGAGTCTGAAAGCCTAAGGTTTTTCTCGGGCGTTGATTTAAGCGCAGTGCCACTTTGTCCAGTTCCGACTGGGTGTAACCGGACAGGTCTGTTCTCTTCTGGAAGTATTGTCGTAATAGCCCATTCGTGTTTTCGTTCGAGCCGCGCTGCCAAGGGCTTTGCGGATCACAGAAGTAGACTTTCACATTGGTAGCCACCGTGAAGGTCTTGTGTTTGGCCATCTCTAGTCCGCGATCCCACGTCAACGAGCGGCGCAGCGCCGCGGGAAGCTTACGAACATGCCGAGTGAGTGCGGCGACGACCACCGACGTATCTTTGCTGGGCACCTTGATGAGTGCGGTAAAACGCGAATGTCGCTCCACCAAGGTCACCACGTGACTATTCTTTGAGCCGGCGATGAGATCGCCCTCCCAATGACCTGGAATGGCGCGGTCTTGGGTTTCTGCGGGTCTTTCCCGGATGGAGATGGCGTCGACGATTTGACCGCGTGAGTCTCTAAAGATATGAGAGTGCTGCGAGCGGCGTATGCGGCGCTTGGATCGCAGGTGCCCCAGCAGCTCTTTCTTCAGCACTCCTCGCGCTTGAATGAATAAGCTGCGGTAAATGGTCTCGTGGGACACGCGCAGACTCTCGTCATCGGGATACTGGATTTTCAGCCATCCGGAAATCTGTTCCGGCGACCAGTCCAGAATCAGTTTACTCGTAACCAGCTTCTGCAACTTCACATGGATGGCAAGAAGGCACCGCTTGGGGCGCAAGGCCGACTCCCAGGCCTCGCCGTCGGCTTCGTTGGCTCGATACACAGAACGGCCACCATGACGTGCGACTTCCCGGCTCACGGTCGACACCGTTCGGTCCAGGATTTTGGCAATCTCACGTATCGACGAGCCGGAAGCCATCCCCCGAGAGATCTCCTCGCGCTCACGCAGCGTGAGCGCGAGGAGCGAGCGCCTCCGGACCGCCGGAACAAACCCACCGTGATGGGACACCAGACAGCGAATGGACGAATGACTCTTGCCGAACGCGCGCCCGATCTCATGCAACGACTGTCCCGCCTTCCAACGGCGCCACATGTCGCTCTTCTGCACGGCGGAAAGCCCAAACCGTTTCCCTTGAGTCATGAACACCACCTTGGAAAGCAGATTTATACCAGATGGTGTTGCATCGACCGGTTGAACCGGCACGGCTAACCGGAAAAGTTGGTGCCAGTACCAGACACCTGTTAGGTACTCGTCGGCACCAGGCATGTACACACCTTATGGCTTATTTTCGTACGTAGCTTCTCCCATCCGTCAGGGTCTTTGGCGCGAGTTTTCCTCATCGCGGATTCTTCGATCTTTGACGGAAACCGCTTACCGCATTGGGGGCATCCTTGTGGATCAAGCACCCCCGCCAGAGTCAACTTGCGCGGCGGACCACCCGACCGACTCGAACCGGCTTGCGGCTGGAAGTCATCATCTCCGTTTATAGATTCATTTGGCATCGCGGGCTTGCTTTTACTCTGCGCTTATCTTGCATCGCGCTTCCGCACATGGCAACACCGACGGTCAACTCCTGGTAAGTTCTATAAAGGGAGAAGTCAAGAAAAAACACTCTTCCCTCGGCCGGAGTTTTTCTTGCTTCTCAGCCCACTTAATTGAGCAGGATCTGT
>Ga0208827_1000262_pt1 | contig 29186 bp, 27 predicted proteins | sample Sb_taG_5_FD_187709 | JGI IMG/M metagenome (GOLD analysis project Ga0208827, IMG submission 187709) | Peat soil microbial communities from Weissenstadt, Germany - Sb_50d_8_FC metaG (SPAdes) (version 2) | ecosystem: Environmental > Terrestrial > Soil > Wetlands > Peat | place: Germany... | reverse complement strand
GATCAACAAGCCAGAGTTGGAGATTACGGTGAAGTTGAAGCGTCCGGGGGGACAGTACTCGACGTACGGGAATCAGGGAGACGCGAAGAAAGATGACGACAAGAAACCGGCGGAGCAGAAACCGCAATAAGGCGCGGGGGGTGGAGGAAGGAATTCTATTTGTGGGAGTGACAGGGAGAGCCGCGTATCCTACAATCGGCTGCCATGGGGCTCCAGGAACTTACCGTCGAGCGCTATGAAGGAGTGGCGGACGATCAGCGGATTTTGTTGCTGCGCGGGCCGATCACTGTGGAAACCGCGCCGCGATTCGAGCAGGCGGTGCACCACGAGCACGCGGAGACGATGATTCTGGATTTGTCGGCTGTCCCTTACATTGATTCGGTGGGATTGGGGTCGCTGGTGAGGGTGTACGTATCGCATCAGAAAACGGGACGATGCCTGGTGCTGACAGGTGTGAAGCCGCGGGTGCGGAAGATTATGGAAATGACCAAAGTGAACGAATTCTTCGTGACGTTTGGCACGATGTGGGAGGCTGTGGAAGCGCTCGCTAACACCGGGACGGCTTGAAGGGAAGTCGGTTAAGCGCGGGAGTTCACCGTGCGTAGAACTGGTTTCATAAATTCCTTTCCACTTGGAAGGCACGTCCCTCAGGGGCTAAAGCCTGCATTCCTCCACACCCTGAACGGCACGGCTGAAGTCGTGCCCTTCAAAACAAGATCAAAATCCGGTTTTTCCGCAAGCTGTGAAGCCGTGCCCTACCCAAACCGATTTAAGAAACCAGATCTAGTCAGCCGGCCAAGGACTCAATTGCATGTACTGCGTCCAGCGGGAGCGTGAGGTCGCGGCTGGCCAGATCCTGCTTCATGTGCGCTCGGTCGCAGGTGCCTGTCAGAGGCAGGATTCCGACGGTGCGGGCGAAGCTGAACACGATCTGGGCCGGCGTGGCGTTAGCGTTCGCGGCCAGACTGGCGATCAGAGGATGGTGCAGCACCTCCCGATTTGCGGTGAGAAGCGAAAATCCCTGATAGATGATTTTGCGCTCCCGGCAAAATAATCGCACGGCGCGGTCCCAGCCGAGGCGGGCGTAGCAGCGGTTTTGCACAAATGCAGGAAGTTCGGCGCGGGCGGTTGCCATCTGCTGCAGGTGACGCAGGGAAACATTGCTTACGCCGAGGAAACGGGCGCGGCCGGCATCGCGCTCTTTCTGCATCGCCTCCCAGACTTCGATGTCAGCATCGGTCCAGTCGTGGTTGGAGGAGGGACCGTGCAGCACGTAGCTGTCAACGTGGTCGGTGCCGAGATGGTCGAGCGAACTGGCTATTGACTGAGCGACCTGAACGGAAAGCGATGCTGCGGGATCGTAGGGCAGGCGGTGGTCCTGACCGGGCCGATAGGTAAATTTCGTTTGCAGAAAAAGATCGTCGCGCGTGACCAAGCCGGCGCGGTAAGCGGCGGCCAATCCTTGGCCCACTCCTTCCTCGAAGTAATGCCGCCGCTGGTTCGCCGTGTCGATGGCTCGAAAGCCCATGCGCAGCGCGAGTTCAGTGAGGGATGGGGTGCGATCTTCCTTCCAGGCGGTGCCGTAGAGAAAATCGGGAACCGGTAAAGGTGAGTGGGGCATCGAATTATTCACGCGATCACAGGAATGTTGCTGAGTCCTTTGGTGCCGAAAAGGCGCCGGTAGCGGTCGATTTCGGACGGCGTGCCGAGCGCTTTGGCATAGTTATCGGAGAGCTTGACCGCGGGCTTGCCTTCAGCAGTGGATACCTTGCAGATCAGGCTGATTGGGTCAAAGTCGCTGCCGGCGGCGGGATCGCAGCCGCGGAAATCGTTGGTCAGAAAAGTTCCCCAACCCGCGCTGAAACGAATGCGCCGGCCGGGGGTCCACTTTTTGGGATCGAGGAAATCGGCGGCGCTGCGAAAGTCGTTTATCGTGGTGCGAATCGTGGGGCCGCTCGCCAGCGCCCCGCCAAAATAGGCGTGCAGGCCGAGGATGTCATCGACGTCCAGTGCGTCGGACGCGATGATGAGCTTTTCATTCGGATCCCGACCGCGCGCCTTGAGCCATTGGATATATTCATCGCCTGCGACGTAGGGATTCTTGCTGTCGATGCGCTGGCCCGTCCAATCGGCCGTCCAGGCGGGGGCGTTGTCGAGAAATTGCGTAGTTCCAAAAGTATCCGGCAGCATGATGCGGAGAGCGCCTTCGTAGGTGCTCTGCCACAACTCGAGGACGCGGTATTGAGAAGCTTTCAGGCTATCGTCATCGGGCGCGAGTGCGGCGAGGACCATGGGGATCTCATGTGCGTTGGTTCCGATGGCTTCCAGATCATGCTTATGGGCGAGGAAGGCGTTCGAGGATCCAGTAAAGGCGCTGCCGAGATTCGCTGCCATGGCGTTGACCACGTATTCCTGCCAGAGGAAGCTGTGGCGGCGCCTTGTTCCGAAGTCGGCCACGGCAAGGCCGGGAACGCCGCGCAGCCGCTCGATCTTGCTCCAGAGCTTTGTTTTCGCCCTGGCGTACAGAATGTCGAGACCGAACTCGCGCAGCTTTTTCAAACCGGCTCGGGTCTTGAGCTCGTCAAGGATGGAAAGTGCATAAAGTTCCCACATCGTTGTCTCGGTCCAAAGGCCGTCGAAAGTGAGATGGAACTGTCCGTCGTTGACCGATAGTTCATAGTCCGACAGCCGGAAATCGCGTTCCAGCCATTCCAGAAAGGCGGGTTCAAAGATTCCGCGGCGGCCATAGAAGGTGTTGCCGGCGAGCCAGACCAGTTCCGACCTGCGAAACCGGAGGCGGCGAACGTGCTCCATCTGGTGGATAAGCTCCTCGCGCGGGAACATGTCGGCGAGGCGGAAGGAAGTGGATCGGTTGAACAGGGAAAACGACACACGGGTTCTCGGGTAATGCTTCCAGATGAACTGGAGCATCAGCAGCTTGTAGAAATCGGTATCGAGCAAGGACCTGGTCACCGGGTCGAGTTCCCAGTTGTGGTTGTGTGCCCGCTCGGCGAAGTTGACGATCATCGCGTACTTTCTTGCGTACCACCTCGCGTACCATCCTCTGTGACCGTCCTGAGAAAATCAACCGCAGTGACCTTGGAATATCTTTTTTGTGGGCTGGCTGACTTGGGGAAGGCAAACAAGGTACTATCAAATTTCTGCATGAGACCGCCTCGGCCTTTCACCGCTTCACCCCGGAGTCTCTCGTCCGTATTCCGGAATTGCTCATCCTTATTCCGGAACTGCTCACCGCTGTTTGTTGTGACGGGGCAGGCCCACGGGTGGGCAGAGTTCTCTGGCCGTGCTCTGCGCGCGCTGGCGGTCGGGGTTTTGCCCGGAATGTTCCTTCTGCGAACGACCCGCGGGGAGATTTACAACATTCTCTGGGCGCTGGTGTTTGGCTTCGCCACGCTGAATATTTTGAGCCTGGGGGCGCGCCGTTTCGAACATGACCGGGGTCTGAGCTTTGGCGAGATTCTGGCGATTCTGGTGGTGGTCGTGTCGATCGTTCTGCTGGGTTGGGAAATGCTGTATCTGTTCAATATTCTGCCGATTCGCCTTACGCCGCGCTGACGCGGATTGCTGCCAATTGCGGTATGATCGCGTGTGGTGAAACGCGAATCCAATTCTCGTGAGTCTAGTTTTGACGTGACTTGTCCTTGCTGCGGCGCGGTCATGAAAATCGACGCGGCGACGCGCAGCATCATAGCGCATACTGCGCCCGTCAAGCCGAAAACCTTCAACGACATGGAAGAAGCGGCTCGCGCCATGAAGGAACAGGACAGCCGGCGCGATTCGATTTTCCGCCAATCCATGGAAGCGCAAAAGCATGCCTCGGAACTGCTGGAGAAAAAATTTCAGGAGGCGGTGAAGAAGGCCAAGGAAACCCCAGACACGGGAAAGCCGATCCGGGATTTCGATTTGGACTGAAAGCCGTTTAACGCAGAGATCGCAGAGCAATCGCAGAGTACGCAGAGAAAAACAATTCTTGTTGCCCCTTTTCCTCCTTTCGTTGCGGGACTTGAATGACTGGACCTCTTCTTCTCGGGCATCGTGGGGCTCGGGCTTTTCGCCAAATTCCTGAAAATACTTTGGCATCGTTCGAGCTCTGTTTGCGCCACGGCTGCGACGGGTTCGAATTCGACGTGCGGCTTTCCGCCGATGGGCAGGCTGTGATCTGCCATGACGCGACCATCGGAGGACTGAAGATTGAGAACACGGAGGCCAAAATCCTGCCGTTGCCCACACTGGAAGATGTTCTGCGGCAATTTGCGCAGCGGGCGTTTCTCGATATCGAGCTAAAGGTTGCGGGGCTGGGGCTGAAGACGCTCGCTGAATTGCGCAAGCATCCCCCGCAAAAGGGATTCGTGGTTTCGTCGTTTCTTCCCGATGCGCTCACGGCAGTCCACGATCTCGATCCGGCGATCCCGCTGGGATTTCTTTGTGAGACGCGAGGCCAGCTTCGAGGCTGGCGCGAAATGTCGGCGGAGTGGGTGATTCCGCAATTCAAATTGGCGGATGGAAAATTGGTCGAACTGGTTCATGCGGCAGGGAAGAGAATCATGGTCTGGACGGTGAATCGCGCCGAGCGCATGCGTGAGCTCGCGGCGTTGGGCGTGGATGCGATCATCTCGGATGAGACGGAGTTGGCTGTCGAGGCTTCCCATTCATAACACTTTGAACTTGGCGGCAGCGAGCGCGTAATCGCGCTGCCCCTTTGTGAGAGTGGGATGTTGTGCGATAAATCGCTGAATGAGATTTTCCGTCTCGGGGTGATGCAAGTGCCCCAAGCCATGGAGCGCAGCTCCTTGACAAATATCCGAATCAATCGCGAGAATGCTGGTCAGAGTCTGAAAAATCACATCCTGCATTTGCTCATCCTCACCACCTCGCTCTCGCTTCCTGTTCCCACATTCCCAGTCGTAGCATAGGGCGTCCCACCACATCTGGACAGAGGTTTCAAGCGGTTCAGTAGCGAAGAGGTTCCTAAACAAATCGTTCATCGTTTTTACACATTCCTCTCGAGCTGCAAACGGCAAGTCGGAGTCCCACATGATCCGGTCAGCCGAACAATCGAGATTGTCCGACGGGATCGCCCAGAAGGCTTGTTCGAGCTGCGGTTTTGAAAATCTTGCACGCAGGAATTGTGGTTGCTGGAACAGCCTCACGTAATAACTGCAGATGATCTCAGGCACGTAAGCTACTTCCGTATGCCAATACCACGGGTCGCGCTTTGCAGTTTCCGGAGGGACTTCTCGATCGAACAGAAAGGTGACGAACTCGTCAAAGGAGTATCGGCTGATGTCGATACTTTGCGTCTTCATCTGAAAAGTATAGAGCATACGTGCCGCGAGTCCGTCCAATTCACTCCGCGGTTTGCCCCGTCCAGTAGCGGTCATTTACATTGAACAGGATGCCCACCACAGGCGAACGATTCGAGCGAGCGGTTCAGATTATGGCACGGCTGCGGGCTCCGGGTGGATGCCCGTGGGACCGCGAACAGACTTTCGACACCATCAAACCCTACACGCTGGAAGAGGCTTACGAAGTCCTCGAAGCCATCGACAATCGCGATTGGCCGGAACTCACCGGCGAGTTGGGCGACCTGCTGCTGCAGGTGCTGTTCTATTCGCAGATGGCAAGCGAGGAAGGTCACTTTTCGGTGGATGATGTGCTGGACCGGCTTTCCAACAAACTGGTGGATCGGCATCCGCACGTTTTTGGTGATGTGAAGGCGGACACCCCGGCGGAAGTGCTGCGCAACTGGGAGGCGCTGAAAGCGGAAGAGAAAAAGAAAAGGCTGGCGGCGGACCTGGGCACGAGCGCGAATCAGTCCGACGGCGCCGTCACTCACTCCTTGCAACAAACGCAAGGAGTGGGGCACCCCGCTCAGGAGGTCGCTAATGAGGCTGGCGAGGTGCAATCGGTGCTCGCCGGCGTGTCGTCGAAAATGCCCGCGCTGATGGAGGCTTATAAGCTCAGCTCGCGGGCGGCGCACGTGGGATTTGACTGGCCGGAGGTGGAAGGGCTCTTTGCCAAGCTCGAAGAAGAGACAGCGGAGTTGCGGGAGGAACTGAAGGCCGTGCCGATGCTTCCTCTCAAAGGTCGATCGCTTGGGACGGGAATTGCTGGGTCGGGGAAGCCGCGGGTTTCGCCAGAGCTGCGCGAGCGTCTGGAAGATGAAGTTGGAGACATGTTCTTCGTTCTGGTGAACATTGCGCGCTTTCTGGCGCTCGACCCGGAGTCGGCGTTGCGGAAGACGAATCGCAAGTTCAAGCGCCGGTTTCAATGGATGGAGGATCGCCTGCGCGCCAGCGGGCGAGCGCCGCAGCAGGCATCGATGGACGAACTGGAAACACTATGGCAAGAGGCGAAGCAACAGGAAAAACCAGCGTGACCGGAGCGACCAAGATATCGATACCGAAGACCGGCGAAGTGATTATCCGCAAGTGCGCAGCGCTGGCGGAGATGCAGGCCTGCTTTGCGCTGCAGAAAGAAGTATGGAAGTTCTCGGATGCGGACCTGGTTCCGGTGCGGATGTTCGTTGTGGCAGCGAAGATCGGCGGCCAGGTGATTGGGGCCTTTGTTCATAGAAACGACCAAAGAAACGACGAAAGGGCCGGCGACGAAAGGGACGACAAAAAGGAGCTGATCGGCTTCGCGCTCGCGATTCCGGGAATGCGGAACGGCCACTGCTATCTGCACTCGCACATGCTGGCCGTCCGCCAGCAATATCGCAATGGAGGCCTGGGACGGCTGATGAAGTTCTATCAGCGTGAAGATGCTCTGGCGCGGGGTTTCGAGCTGATGGAGTGGACGTTCGATCCGCTGGAGGTCAAGAACGCGTATTTGAATATCGAGAAGCTGGGCGCGATCGCGCGCCGCTATAACCGGAACCAGTACGGGATCACATCGTCGCCGTTGCAGGGCGGTCTGCCCACCGACCGGCTGGTGGCGGAGTGGTGGATGAAGTCAAAGCGGGTCGAAGCGGTACTGGCGGATGCTCCGCGGGCGCAGTTCGAATGTCGCGCGCGCATCGATGTGCCAGCGGAGGTTTACGAATGGAAAGCCGAGGTGACGACGCGTGCGCAGGCGCTAGCCGTGCAGGGAAGGAATCGTGAGCGGTTCCAACGGGCGTTTGCCGAAGGACTGTGTGTGCTCGGCTATGAGCGCGACGGGCGCGGGAGTGGGCGGTTCCTGCTGGGAGAGTGGGACGAAGGCTGGCAGTATTAGGGCGCTCCGGTGCGCATTGCGCGGCGGCCCACGTCTCGAAAACCGCGAGACGTGGGGCACCTTTACACAGGCGTTTGTAAAACAAAATTATGAAAATCGAATCGGTGACTCTGCGCGAAATTCATATGCCACTCGTGCATTTTTTTGAAACGAGCTTTGGCCGCGTTTACAGCCGCCGCATCTTGCTGGTGAGCGTCGAGGCCGATGGAGTGCGGGGGTGGGGCGAGTGCGTTGCCGGAGAAGATCCGTATTACAGCCCGGAATGGACCGAGACAGCGTGGCCCACGATCAAGCATTACTTGGCGCCCCTACTGCTGCAGGGTGAGTTAGATGCCGGCCGCGATTGTGCGGCTCGGTTTGCCAGGGTCCGCGGCCACCGCATGGCAAAAGCCGCGCTGGAAAACGCGGTGTGGGACGCGGAGGCGCGGCAGAAACAGCAACCGCTCTGGAAGTTGCTGGGAGGAACACGGCGCGAGATCGCTTGTGGCGTTTCGGTCGGCATTCAGGACACGCCGGAACAACTTCTGCAGAAAATCGAGACTGAGCTGGCGGCGGGATACCGGCGGATCAAGATCAAGGTGAAGCCGGGATGGGATCTGAATGTGCTGGAGAAGATCCGCGCGCGGTGGGCGGATATTGTTCTCAGCGTGGACGCGAATTCGGCCTACACGCTCGACCAGGTCGAGCACCTGCGCAAATTCGATGCCTTCCACCTGCTCATGATCGAGCAGCCGTTGTGGAACGACGAAATCTATCTTCATGCGCGGCTGCAGAAAGCCATCCAGACGGCGATCTGTCTGGACGAATCGATTCTTAATGCGCGCGACGCCGATTGTGCGCTCGAGACCGGCGCCTGCCGCATCATCAACATTAAGGTAGGGCGCGTGGGCGGGTTCAGCGAGGCGAAGAAGATACACGATGTCACCGCGCGGCACAACGTTCCGGTGTGGTGCGGCGGGATGCTGGAATCGGGTGTGGGGAGGGCGCACAACATCGCTTTGTCGACACTCGACAATTTCCGCTTGCCCGGAGATGTGTCGGCATCGAAGCGCTATTGGAAAGAAGACATCATCGAGCCCGAAGTGGAAGTTCGCGCCGATGGCATGATTGCCATTAGTGACGCGCCCGGAACGGGCTACCGGGTGCGCGAAGACCTGGTGCGGAAGTTCACCGTGCGCGAAGAAACGTTTGGCGCCGGGAAAGGTTAGCGCGAACCGACGGTTGCTGTGACCACAGGCAGTTGCCGAACTGTGCTCGGCTTGGACAGCCGAGGGCGGCTGTCCCTACGCGGACGGGCGAGACGCCCGTCCCCACACGAGCGCCTCACTTGCGGGCGAGTTTGCTGGCAGCAGGATTGTCGGCGGACTCGTTGGATTCTTCCTGCTTCAGCAGTTCCACAGCCTGGGTGAAGGTCAGGTCCGAGGGAACCCGTTTGAAGCCGCTGAAAACCTCCGTCGAGCTGATGTTGAGATTTTTAAACAGCAGGATCTTCCCGGTGAAGCTCAACGTCATGCTTGAAATTTCCCAGAGATTGTCGCCAACCTCCTGCTGCTGAACCATGAAGCGGCCGCCGCGATCGAGGTGACCGAGAATTCCCCACCCGAAGCTGACTGGCTTGAAGAGCGTGCCGTCAATTCTGGCGATGCGGTAACGGACGGCGTCCACCAGCACGTAGCCCTGCATGCCAGTCAGGACCTCTTCCACGCGCGACGGCGGCTGGTAGCGGGGATTGGGCCGAAACTTCAATCTGACCACAGTGGCGCTGGCCCGGCCAATGCCAGTTGAGGCCGGTTCCTCCCCTGCGTACTCGAACAGGAAGGCATCGGGCAGTGCGCGCACGATGCGCATAGTGCGCTCGTCGCTCTCGCGCTCCTGCTGGCGTTTCTTTTTCAGCTCTTCGGGATGGTGTATGAAACGTTCGACTCGCGCCTCTTCCGCCTGGCGCTGTTCGGGAGTCAGAGGCTTGCCGTTGTATGCGATCACCAAGCCGGCTGTAGCCTCCTTGGTTTCGACATAGAGTCTTGTGGTGGATCCTTGAGGCGTAGTCTTGGTGCCGCGAAACAGGAAGTGAGCGGCGTCGTCCTTGGACGCCTTAATTTCGTTCTGCACTGCTTCTCGCACCAGTTCCAAAGGATCCCGATAGGAAGTGACCGTCGGCTGCCCCGCAAAACTGGCCGCGGTGAGCAGCAGAACCCAGGCGCTCATGCGGGCGATGCTGTGCGCGCTACTCGGAGCCATGGAGTTGCGCGAGATCGAGTTGACGACCGCCATGATGAGTCTTGGCACGTATGCCCCGTTTAGATCTTCTTCCCGCTTACATCATGGTAGCAAACCGAAGATTGCATCGGAGTGAACCGCACTTCCAGCGGGCTGCTGTAAGTTCCTGATGGAGAATGATTTCCAGCTACGTGACCGACCGCAATCGGGCGGAATGATTTACAATCGGTTCATTCGCGGCGAATAGAGCGCGAGGAGATGGAGGCCAAAGCATGGATGCTCCGCAGACCGGAGAGGGCGCCCACATCGGAAAGTCGGTCGTAATCAAGGGAGAGCTGTCGGGCTCCGAAGACTTGTACGTGGATGGCAACGTCGACGGGAAAATTGAGCTCCGCAACCACAGCCTGACGGTCGGGCCGAACGGAAACGTCAAGGCCGACGTCAGCGCGAAAACGGTGGTGATTCAGGGTAAGTTGGATGGGAGCGTGAATGCCTCCGAGCGCGTGGAATTGCGAAAGTCGGCGGTGGTAACTGGCGACGTGACTACGCAGCGCATCGCCATCGAAGAGGGCGCCTTCCTGAAAGGGAAGGTTGATGTTCAGAAAGAGGCCGGAAAGGCGGCGCCCGCGTCTTCATAAGCGATGGCGGGCTGATCGCGCGCGACCGTCCGCACTGGTTGCTGGTCACCTGTTTTATGGCATCTGTTTCTGACAACGTAATGAAATTCTTTCGCAGCTCTTCGAACCAGGCTGCGGGTTCCGCAGTCCCGCAGAAGCTGACCCGCCGGTCGAGCGGCATGGGGGAGATTTCCCGGCTGCTGAATTCGCAGGAGGGGCTGTGTGTGCTCGACATGGGCTCGACCTCCGCCAACAACATCCGCTTTCTCACCGGCAAGGGACACAAAGCCTACAGCGAAGATTTGTTGCGGTCGTCACTCGAGCCGGCGCTGCGCATTCAAGACGTCGCGGGAAACTCGGTTCTGGACAGCAAGAAATTTCTGGATGAGAACCTGGTGTACGCGAACGCTCAGTTCGACGTGGTGCTGTGCTGGAATCTTCCGGATTACATGGAAGAGAGCCTGGTGAAACCGACCATCGACCGTTTGTGGTCGTTGATGAAGCCGGGCGGATACCTGCTGGCGTTTTTTCACACGCGCGAAGCGGGACCGGACTCCACCTGCTATCGCTATCACGTGACCGGCACCGACATGCTGGAGATGCAAGAGGTGAAGTTCGCACCGCCAGGCCGTCCCGCGTCCGAAAAGCAATCTCCACGGCTGCAGCGCGTGTTCAACAACCGGCACATTGAGAACCTCTTCCGGGATTTCGCTTCGATCAAGTTTTTCCTGGCGCGCGACGCTATTCGGGAAGTGCTGGTGGTGCGCTGAGGATTGTATATACCCGCCTCGCGGGGCGATTCGTATCAGGGCATGCCTTTCAGGCAAGCCGCAAGCTCTCTCGAATGAATCCGCCTTTAGACGCTGGTCGTGGAACGGCGTCAGTGTCGATTTCCTGGTAAGGTCAGTGGATTTCGGCTACCCCAGGCGCGGGATTGGGGAACTTGGCAAAAATCGCCGGATCGTGCCCGGGAATGATGAGGCCGGGGCGGGCAGCGATTTGTTTCATGCGATCCTGCGCCCGCAGATTCGATGCGGCATCAACTGTTTCTGCAATCGGCGCATGCCGTTCCAGATTCTCGTACAGGTACATGTTGTCGCTGGCCAGCACGACGATTCCTGAGGTAGTTTGCACGCCTACATATTGCGATTGATAAGTATGTTTGCCGCCGGTGTAGCAGGTTACTCCGGGAAGAATCTCCTGGGCATCGCCATTCACCAGACCCACCCGCCCCTGCATATTCAGCTTCACCAGAGTGAGCACGTCCTCTTCATCAATGCCGCCGTGAGTGTCCTTCGACTGCCACGCTTCTCCGGCATAGTACTGCAGCTCATCTTTCTGAATCCAGATGCGGGCGTTTGGAAAGAGATCCATGCCGTCGGCGTGGTCCCAGTGCATGTGCGTAATGATGACGTCGGTGATGTCCTCGGGCTTCAGACCAACTCGCTTTAGCGTGTCCGATGGCTTGGTAAAGTCAGTTACATGCCAATCTTTGAAAAAGCGGTCGTGATAGAACCCAGAATCGACCAGGATATTGCGGCCGTTACCTCGGACCAGCCAGATCATCATGGCAATATCGATCTTGCGCGCCGGCTCGGCGCCTGCCACTAATTCCGCGACGGGGAAGTCGGGTATGGTCGCGTAACGGATCGCGTAGATCTCATAGGTGGGTTTCGATTGCGCCACGGCCGTCAGCGCCGTGGCAAGAAGCAACGCCAGGTGAATGATTTTCATGAGCTTGGGTGAGCTTGGGACAAAAGAGATTTAACCACAGCGGCTGCAGAAGTCACAGAAAAAGTTACACAGATAAATCTACATGTTGGACATGCAGGTCGGACATGTCTTAGCATGAGCCAGCCGGGCTTTGTGCGCCTGCTGATATGCTTCCATTTCTTCTTTCTGATGCTTCCTCTTTGCTTTCTCCGAAAGCCTTGGCTTAACTTCATTCCGGTACAGAAAGGAAGTCCAAGCCGCGTGCGCGCGGTTCTCACAATCCATTAGTCGTTTGTAGGCGGTGCATTCTGACGCAACCATAACGTGGCTTGATGATAGTCGAAAAGTCTGCGCCCATTCCTGTTTTCGCCGCTCTCTTGATAGTATGAAGAGTCAGGCATCGGTTCCGCGCGACGTTTTCCCGCCAACCCCGCCAGGTCCGGAAGGAAGCAACGGTAACGGGCTCTTTCGTGTGCAGTGGTTCGCCGGTGCCTGACTTTTGTTGTGCGCGTCCTCGGCCTGCTGCCAGCGGGCCTCCGCGGCTGCCGCTCCGAGGGCGAGACGCCCCTTCGACAAGCTCAGGGCAGGCTCTCGGGACAGCCGGCAAGATGCCGGCGCTACGGTCGAAATTCGATCATGACTAAACGACTTTATTACGATCGGCCGGAGTTGCTGGAGTTCGACTCTGTGGTGGCATCGGCCGGGACGGCGGAGGGATCGCGTCCGGCCGTTATTTTGCGCGAGACTGCTTTCTATCCGACTAGCGGCGGTCAGGTCCACGATACAGGATGGCTCACGCTTGGCGGGCATGATGGAGACGACGCTCGCCTGCGTGTCACGGAAGTTGCGGATGCGGACGACGGCAGGATCGTCCACTACCTGGAAGCGCCTTCGAAGCTGCCGCTCGCGGGCGCTGCGGTGCATGGCAGCATCGATCGCGAACGCCGCCACGATCACATGCAGCAGCACACTGGACAGCATGTTCTCTCGGCGGCTTTTATCGAGCTTTACCAGATGCCGACCGTCTCGTTCCACATGGGGGAAGACTATTGCTCGATTGATCTGGCGACGCCGTCGGTAAGTTTGGAACAGATTGCCGGGGCCGAGAAGCGGGCCAATCAGATTGTGTTTGAGAACCGTCCGGTGCGGATTCGCTATGTTTCCCGTGCGGACGCGGAGAGGTTCGGGCTGCGCAAACTGCCTCCCGCGGAGCGCGACGAACTGCGCCTGGTCGAGGTCGCGGATTTCGATGTGTCGGCATGTGGCGGAACTCACGTCAGCTCGAGCGGGCAGATCGGTTCGATCGTTCTCCGGAAAAGCGAAAGGGTGCGACAGGGAACACGAGTGGAGTTTGTCTGCGGCGGTCGCGCAGTTCGCATGGCGCGGCGTGACTACAGCGCCCTCAGTGAGGCGGCCGCACTATTCTCGTCGCAGCTCTGGGATGTGCCGGATCAGATCCGCAAGAATGTCGAAGAGAGCAAGCTGGTGCGCAAGCAAAAAGAAGATGCGCTCGATCAACTGGCCGAGCTTATGGCTTTGGACGCGCTTCGGGATTTGCCGGTCACGAACGGGCGGAAGATAGTAATGCGGACGTTTTCGGATCGCGACATCGGCTTCGCTAAGCTGTTTGCCCAGAAAGTGACCCGCGCTGGCACGCCGGCTATCGCGCTGGTGGCGAGCAGCGTGGATCCGCCGGGTTTGGTTTTCGCGCAGACTTCATCGCAAACGTCGTCGCAGAATCTCGCGCAGGGTTCCGGCGGCACGCCCGGCTCGATGGCTGACATGGGCGCGTTGCTCAAGCAGGTGTTGTCGTCGGTTGGAGGGCGCGGCGGCGGAAGCCGTGATTTCGCCCAGGGTGGAGTTCCGGCGGGTTCGAATATCAACGTTGAGCAGCTTTTGCAGCAGGCCGCGGGTACAATCGTAGCCTGATCCCGTAGCGCGGGTGAAAGATGTAACTGCAAAGTCGGTCGTCCCTCCGGGACTTGAATCTTTGGTCGGTTCTCCCAGCGCTCAAGCGCTGGGCTAAGTTAGGTCGCCCCTCCGGGGCTGAATCATTCGATGCTGGAACCGCGGCTGATACTCGTCAACCTCCTGATCAAGCTGGGCGTGGCTGCGGCCGTGTCGAGCGCGCTGGTGCGCTCCAAAGAATTCAAGGGTCTGCTCTTCCATGAGCAACGCGAAACCCGGCACAAGATTTATCTGGCGTTGTGGATGGCGATCCCGATCGCACTCGGCGTCTGGATACGAGTCAGCGTTAAAAGCTTCCTCGCTGGCGACCTGTCATTGGAAACCGCGCTGCTTCTGGGCGTGGTGGGCGGGCGCTTGTCGGGAGGGCTGGGCGGAGCGCTGATGTCACTGCCTGCGGCGGTGCACGGAGAGTGGGCCTGCTTGCCGCTGAATGTGCTCGCCGGAATTATAGCCGGGCAGTTGCGCCGGGTCGCGCCCGAACAGGAAGATATCTGGTCGTTCTCGCCGTTCATCGACCTCACTCTCTATCGCATGATTCGCCGCAATCTGCCGCGGCCGCGCGTGTTCGATTGGCAGATCGCTTTTTTCGTGACCATCGTAGGCATGCGTTTTCTGCAGACGGAGATCTGGCGCTACTGGCCGAACTCCATCTTCAGCCTGGAAAGCCCCGGTCTGTGGGTGAATGGCTCCCGTGGAACCCTGGATGGGTATTTGGTGGAGAGCGCGATCTACCTGACGGTGGTCATGGTGGTGGGTACGGAACTGAAAATCTTCAACAGCGTCCGCATCCAGATCAAGCTGGAAGAGCAGGAGCGGCTGCTGCTGCAGGCGCGCATGGTGGCGTTGCAGAATCAGATCAACCCGCACTTCCTGTTCAATACGCTGAATTCCATTTCGTCGCTGGTGCGCTTCGATCCCGACACGGCGCGGGAGATGATCCTGAAGCTCGCGGCCATTCTTCGCCGCCTGTTGCAGAGTGCGGATTCGTTCGTCCCGCTGCGCGAGGAAGTGGAGTTCATCGACAATTATCTGGACATTGAAGTCGTGCGCTTTGGGCGGGACAAGCTCAAGGTCGTCAAGGACCTCGATCCGGCGTCTCTTGCAGTCATGGTTCCCAGCATGCTGTTGCAGCCGCTGGTGGAAAACTGCATCAAGCACGGACTTTCTCCCAAAGTCGAAGGCGGCAGCATTACGCTGCGCAGCCGCCTGATCAAATCGCGCCTGGTGGTCGAAGTGGAAGACGACGGTATCGGCATGGGGGCAGCGCAATTGCTTGAGCAACCCGATGGTTTTGGGGGCGGCGGCATCGGCATGGCCAACGTTGCCGAGCGTCTGAAGGTGCTCTACGGCGACGCGGCCAAGATGATGATCGAAAACCGTGAAAGCGGCGGCACGCTGATCCGGTTGCGGCTGCCCATTCTGCCTAATCCGGAAGAGCTGATGACAACTATGACGAGCGCCCCAGCACCTTTCGGTAAAAGTCTTCGTAAAGCGGAATGATCTTGCTGGCGCAGAATTTTTCCTGGGCGGCGGCACGCGCCCGTTTTCCCATGGCGCGCAGGGCGGATTCATCATTCAGCAGATCGATGGCGTAACGCGCCATGGTTTCCACGTCGCCGACATCGGCCAGGAATCCGGTCACTCCGTGCTCGATCAGTTCCGGCACTCCTCCGGAGCGAGTGGCAATGGGGACGACCTCACAGGCCATCCCTTCCAGTGCCGCGAGTCCGAATGTTTCCAGTTCGCTGGGCATCAGCAGCACGTCCGAGATAGCCAGTTTTTCCCGGATCTGATCCTGTTTCCCTAGAAACAGCACGTGCTCGTGAATACCTTTTTGCACCGCGAGCCATTCCGCCTGGGAACGATCCGGCCCGTCGCCAATCAGTAACAGCTTGGACGGAATCTTCTTGCGTACACGGTCGAAGATTTCGACCACATCCAGGACGCGTTTCACCGGGCGGAAGTTGGAAAGGTGCACCAGCAGCCGCTCGTCGTTGGAGACGTACTCGCTGCGCTTTTCCATCCATTCCGATTTGCGCAGATAGTCGTCGCAGTTCACGAAATTCGGAATGACTTCGATGTGGTTCTTGACGTCGAAGACCTTAAGCGTACGGTTGCGCAGATATTGCGAGATCGCCGTCACGCCGTCGCTCTGCTCGATGGAAAAGCGTGTAATCGGAAGATACGAGCGGTCGAGCCCGACTAGAGTGATGTCGGTGCCGTGCAGGGTGGTGACAAAGGGCAGATGCTTCCGCGGCGGAGTTGCCGCCAGCATCTGCTTGGCCAGCATCGCACTCACCGAATGCGGGATCGCATAGTGCACGTGCAGCAAATCGAGTTCGTAGAGCTGCGACACCTCGGCCATGCGCGTCGCCAGCGCCAGATCGTACGGAGGATATTCAAAGAGCGGATAGCGCGTGACCTCGACCTCGTGATAATGAATGTTAGGTTCGGGCCCAGTCAGACGAATGGGCTGGGAATAGGAGATGAAATGAATCTCGTGGCCCCGGCGAGCGAGCTCAAGCCCCAGTTCGGTGGCGACCACTCCGCTGCCGCCGTAAGTTGGATAACAGGTTATGCCAATCTTCATGCGCCCCCAAATGCGAGTCTAACGATACCATCATTGGATTCGCGGGAAGGGCTGGCGATGCAGGGAGGCAGATTGCGCTGGAGCTACTCTCGGCCCAGCCGTAAAACAACTCCGGCGCCAAGCCGCAAATTATTCTGGCGGTTGTTGAGACCGTCGGGGATTTTGGTCATGAAGTACTCGGCTTGGATGGGGCGAACGGAGACGTGTCTGGACACCTTGATATCAATGCCGCCGCCCGCCGTCATCGCAAAATTATTTTCGGGCCCCAATGATTTTGCAATGCCGTCCGTTGTCCAAACACCTCCGAAGAGGGCCTGAGCGAACGGAGTAACTTTGCCGCGCCGGAAATTCACTCTGGGCCCAAGAAGATAGGTGAACGCTGCTCCAGCGAATGCGCCACTCCCGCTGCTGGTCGCATAAAAGCCGCTCAGATCTCCCACCACACCGAGCCAGTGGTTGGCGTTGTACTCGAGCTGGCCACCCCCGCCGTTCCCGTTGTATGTCGCCGAGGGTGCGATGCCCGGGACGTTGGCATTTACATTAAAGCGCGCGTAGTAGTACCCGCCATACGCCTCAAGTTTCGAGGCTTGCTCCTGGGCCTTCAGGGGCCGTGCGGTCGCAACTAACCCAAGCAATAGGAGAAGTGCAAACGTCTTCTTCACCTGCGCTGCTCCTCCTTTTATTGAGGTCGTGTTATTGAGGCCGTGCGAATTCCGTGACGATCGCCCTAGTCCGAGCTCGGCTTTTTCGGCGTCAGATCGCAGGCGTGTTTGACTCGATCCAGATCCAGCCCACCGGGAGAAAACTCGGCGATCTGCCGTCCACTCCGCGTTGGGAGTTTCACATTGAAAACCTGAGCCCCGATCATGCCCCGAACGGTGCCTTTGTCCATGGAGAGGAAGTGACCGCGCATCCAGTTCCAGCCCTTAAAGTAGTGCACATCGTCAACCCGGACCTCCACTTCCAACTGGGGCTGTCCCCAAAAGCCGGGACGGTTCGGCGGAGGCAGTCTGACTCCGGGATTGAAGTCGGCGAGCTTGAGCTTGCCGTCATCGCAAAACAGATCCACTCTGGGCTTGTACTCCGGGTCTTCCTTAAAATAATTGTCTGACTGGATTTCAAAGCGCACTTTTTTCGCGCCCGTCATCTTGTCGATGGAGTGAAACTCCAGCCATTTTCCGCCGACGCTGACGCCGTCCGATTCGCCCTGATAAGGAGTCATGGCGCCACTCTGGGCGCAGGCCCATGCCGCTGTGCCAATCACACAGGATAAAAGAACGGCTCTCGCCGCCAACCCGAAACCGATTGCCTTACCAAACAAGCGCGATACTTTCAAGATCTCCTCCTGACAACCACACTCCTACATACTATTGAACCCGGAAACTCCCGAAAAGTTGTATGGAAGGGTGCAAAGAGTTTCGCACGCGATGTACGCCTCCAACGTTGAAAAGTGCGGCTCCGCGCTGCCGAGAAAGACTCGGGGGCGGAACGGGTGCAAGACTTTGCACCCACCCCTAATAATTGGAATTGTGATTCCAGCGTCTTTACCTGTATAAAAGGCTCCATACTTGTTACAGTTAACGTTCTCGGTTTTTGCAGTAAGCCCTTCGCCAGTGTTCCAAGTGCTATTTACCAGGGTAAACCCGGGCTCGCGGCTGTTGTATTTGGAGGAAAAAAGGCAATGAGCAGTTTGTCACCCCAGGTTGCGAAAATCCGTTGCAGTGCGGCTTCCCGGACCATTCATCGATCGACCATTCGTCAATCGATGTGTGCGTCGCTTGCCCGCAATCTTTGCCTGACTCTGCTCGTCGTCTCTATTGTCTTGCTGTCGCCTTCGTTCGCGCAGCAGCCTTTTCCCACCAGCCGCTTTGATAGTGCCCGCGACGGCGCGAATACCTACGAAACTCTTCTCACCCCCTCCAACGTCAACAAGAACAGCTTCGGCCACCTCTTCAGCTTTCCCGTCGACCCCGGCGTGGCTGCGTCCCCTAACGCCGACGTGATGGCCCAGCCCCTCTACATGCCCAACGTGAATATTGTCGGTCAGGGTACCCACAACGTCGTCTATGTCGTCACCATGGCGGATTCGGTTTACGCCATTGACGCCGACACCGGCGCCCAGCTCTGGCACGCCAGCATGCTCAACGTCGGTGGCACCCCCGCCACCGTCAGCGACAAGACTTTGCCCTGCGGTCTCGGAGGCGGTTTCGACGAGGAAGGCATCATTGGAACTCCCGTCATTGATCCCACCACCAATACCATGTATCTAGTGGCCAAGACTGCTCTGAACGGCACCGTCCGTCACCACATCCACGCCCTCGACATCAGCAGCGGCAATGAGCAACCGGGCAGCCCCGTCCAAATCAAAAACATCCAAACTACCAGTAAGAAGGGACACGTCACCGTTTTCAACAGCCTGCACCAGAAAAACCGCCCCGGCCTCTTGTTGCTCAACGGCGTGCTTTACATGGGCTTCGGCTCGAACGGCTGCAACGACCAAAACAGCGGCTGGGTCCTTTCCTACAACGCAAGCGCTGCTATGGGGAGTCTTGATTATCTGGCCCCACTCGCGGTCTTCAACACTTCGCCCGATTGGGGATTGACTTCCATCTGGCAGGCCGGCACCGGCCTTGCCGCTGATGAAGCCGGCAACATCTTCTTCGAGACCGCCGAAGTCGCCGGCGCGGGCCACTATGATCTCCCAACCGCTGGCCAGACCTACTGCAACAGCGTGGTGAAACTTTACCCCGATCTCACGGTTTACGATTATTTCACCCCTTGGACCGTGGCCTACCTCAACTCCAACGATCTTGACTTGAGTTCCACAGGGGTTCTCATCCTCCCCGACCAAGACGACAGTCCCACCCCCCATGAACTCGTCGCCAGCGGCAAGCAGGGCTGGGTCTACGTTCTCAATCGCGATGACTTGGGAATGTACACCCCGGGGGGGCCGACCGATCCTCAGCCTCCAGTCGTGCAGGAGTTCCCTCTCCTGGAAAAAAGCGCCAACCCGGAAAATGACTACAACGTCCAGTTCGGTTCTGCCGCCTACTGGAACAAGACCGTGTACTTCGCACCCGATGCCTCTCCGCTATTGGCTTATCCGGTGTCCGGCGGAAAGCTGGGCACTCCCGCTATGACTGCCCAGAAATATAGCGGCAGTCACTCCCCATCCATTTCCGCCAATGTCAACACCAACGGAATTGTGTGGGTGATCAGCGGTAGTGAACTTCTCGCCTTTAACGCTTGTACCTCCTGCCAGAACCCTCTCGAACTGCTTTATTCCACGATTCAGGCCCCCAACAAGCGCGACGCGTTTCCACCCGTTGGCCATTTTGTCACTCAGACCGTCGCTGGCGGCAAGCTCTTCATCGCCACCCAGACTAGTCTCGAAGCCTACGGACTCTTTCTTGTCGTCGCCATTACCGAAGGCAACGCGCAGACTGCTACCGTCGGCCACTCCCTGCCCACTCCCATCAAGGTGCAGGCCACCAATCCATATAACGGGCAACCTGACGCCGGCGCCACCGTCAACTTCAGCGATGGCGGCAAAGGCGGCGTATTCTCTCCCTCCTCCGGCTCTGGCACTGGTTCCGTCACCACCGACGCCAACGGCAACGCTTCCATCACCTATACCGTTCCGCAAAAAGCTGGCACCTACACTCTGACGATGTCCGGAACTGGCTTCGGTAGCACCACTACCACTGCTACCGCTACTGCCAGCGCCGCCATTAAAATCACTTCCTACGGCGGAGCGAAGCAGACCGGTACCGAAGGTTCCATCCTCCCCAACCCTATTGTCGCGCAGGCCCAAGACGTATATAGGAACGGCGTCCCCGGTGTCACCGTCAATTTCACCGCCAACAATGGTGCTGTTCCCAATCCGTCTTCCGCGGTCACCGACGCCAAGGGCTTGGCTCGTACCACTTTACAGTTGCCGACCACCGTCTCCACGGTCACTGTCACCGCCAGTTCCGCCGGTCTCAAGAACGTCACCTTCGTCGAGTACTCCGTGGCGGCCGGCGGCAATAATCAGTCCGGTACCGCCGGAATGCAATTGCCCTAGGCCCTCCGCCGTGCCTTCGCCGAAACCGTGCAATCGCCGCCAGTGTGGACGCGGGCGACGCCGCCCGCGTCACCGCTCGCCGCGATCCAATGGCACTCCGCGAAACTGATCTAACTCTGCCGAGTCCGCTCCCAGCGCGACAAGAGGGCGCGGAGAGCTCCGCGCCCCAAATTTCAAAGGCAGCGAATCTCTTCGCCAATTGACTTCCCCCCCGTTTAGCGGGAAACTCGCCTCAGAGCCTGGAACAAGAAAAGAATGCTTCCGCAACGTATCTCGAGGTCCGAGTTCCGCCCGGACGATTTGCCCCCTGACTCGACCCTTACGCTTGAGCAGCATCGCCTCGCCGGTTTTCCACCCGACCTCGCTCTCGATTTCGTCCTCAACACGCTCGTAGTCCGCGCCGCCGAAGCCATCCACGCCAACTCTGCCGCCCTGGCTCTCGCCAGCGGCGATGAAATGGTCTGCCGTGCCGCGAACGGACCCCTTGCCCCAGATCTCGGCGCCACCCTCAACACCCGCGACAGTCTTTCCGGCGCCTGTCTCGAAACCCATCAGCCCCAGCTTTCTGTCGATACCGAGTTCGACCCTCGCGTCGACCCCGCCCTCTCCCGCCGCCTCGGGATTCGCTCCATCCTCATCGTTCCCGTCTTCGACAGTAACGACAAGAACGCTCTCACCGGAATCCTCGAAGTCTTCTCTCCCTCTACCGGCGCCTTTTCCCACTCCGACCAGAAGCTGCTTGAAGGTTTCGCCGAGGAGTGCGCCCGCATTCGCGACGCCGCAATCGAACTTGGTCAGCAGGAACCCGCCGCCGTAGTCGTCCGGCCCGAACTCGTTCCGCCCCCATCCATCCTGCCCGGCTTCGATGCAGCCAGCCCTCTGCCCGCTCGCCGCCCTCCTTACGAAACCTGGACTCTCGTCCTTGGAGGTCTAGCCATTCTCGCCATCATCGCCGTGAGCTTCCTGATCGGTTCCCGCATCGGATGGCTCCGCCCGGCCGCACCTCCTGCTCAGATCTCTCAACCCATCCCGGTCGAGCCAATAAAATCAGCGGACGCGCCAAAATCCACCGGGACGACAAAATCCACCAGGACGAAGAAGCCCGCAGCGCCCGCAAAATCCACCGCCGCTCCTGCTCCCGCTGCGGACGAATTAGTCGTCTACGAAAAAGGGAAAATCATCTTTCGCATGAAGCCCGATTCCACCCAGCCCGACCGAGCGAAATCGCAACCAGCCAAGCCCGATTCCACCCAGCCCAATTCCCCCCGGCAAGACAGCGATTCCACGGCCCCCAAGTAACCGCTCGCAATGCTGACTGTCAACTAACCAACGCTCGCAGTCCGGCCCGCAGTCCGACGTTATCGGGAGGCTGGAGCCATGCCAGGCGCTAGCGGCTGCTTTGAACTGGGTTCGGGAATAATGGGACGGATGAGCAGCCTGTCCTTTTTTGTTCGGTGGTTACGCCTCGGCGAGGAGCTGTGCGGCCTCGGAGGTGCGCTCGCGCAGCTTTTCAAGTGAGCCGCGGAGAGTCTCACTGTTTGCCTGCGTCTCCAAACCCTGACCGATGATCAAGGCGAGCCGGTCTACGGCGTCAGCGAGGCGCTGGGCGAGGTCGACGAGGACTACCAGAGAATCGGCATGCAGCTTCCAGACGGAGCGGGAATTCCGCGAGCGCTTGAGCTCCTCCAGTTCGGTGGTCATGCGCGCCGTTACGGCGACTACACGGAGCAGCATTCGGGCTGCGTCCGCCCGCGGTCCTGCTTGTTCGAGATAGTCGGCGGTGTAGGCCTCAATCTCGGCGGGACTGAGCATCAGGTTGAAGTAGCGCATGGGCACGATCTGCCGGAATTTGGGATCGGCGACGCGCACGAAGATGCGGATCGATTCTTCCACCCTCCGTAACTTGGCTTCTTCCACCGAGAGCGCCTGCGGTGTAATAGGGGCGGGAACATACTTGAAAGCGATCGCCGGAGCAGCAGCAGCCGCGCCGCTCGCTTGCACCGCGTGACCGGGAAGAGTGGGGTCCGGTTGGGCACGGCGGATTGGCGGCCTGCGTTCCAACTCTTTTTTCAGCCGGGAGACGCGGAGGAATTTCTCCAGGGCCGCGCCGTAGTCGACTTTCAGCAGGTTCTCCTGGTTCAGCGCGGCGACGTGCTCCACGGTGACTTCGACGCCGTCGACGGTACTGAGGATGCTGCCGCCGAGTTCTTCAAGGCGGTGGGCGTAATCCTTGATTTCTTCCGCGGCGCTGGCGAACAGCGTATGGAAACGGTCGCCGAAGGCGGAATTGTAAGGCGCGAGCGTGGCCAGCACACCGGGATGATAGATCGATTCGCCGAGCGCAGCTTTCAACTCCCGAACCCGCTGGATGATGCCGGAGTCCATGAGCGCGCTGAAGTCCTGGAAGCGATTCGCCTGGTCGAGCAAGGGGCTGAATTCGCGCAGCAGTTGCACATCCGCTTCCGACAGTACCGGCACGTCGGACTCGGACAGGATTTCCAGCAGCGCAATTTCAAACGGAGACAGAGGAATCGATCCATCGAGGCCGTAGCCACGCTGCTCCCACTGGCCAGCCACACGAGGATGGCGAAACAGAAAGGTTGCGACCAGATCGGTTTTGTCGCGATTGGCGGCGGAATCGTCGCGGTGGCGCGCGAAGTAGCGCAGCAACGCTTCGACAACCTCGGGATCAAGGTCGGATTGCACTCCAAGCCGCAACATGGCGGGAGTGATCGCCATATCGAGAAGCTGGATCCAGAGGTGCATTTGATCGAGGGTGGCGCGCACGTCGGCCGCGTGGCTGATGACGTCGGGGGCGAGGTCGGCGGGCGCGGGCATCTCTCCGCCAAGCTGGTCGCTCAGCAGCCGCTGATAGAAGCTCTGGACGGTGGCCAGCAGCGCCAGTTCCCATTTGGGATCCTCAACCAAGGTCGTCTCCTTCGAGATCGCGCGTTACTGCTTTCAAATGGGCACCATCCTTTAGTAAAGCCGAAAGGGAAGGGCCGCGCAATTGGTTACCTGGTTACGGAAGTGGCTGCACTAATACCCCCCTGTAGAGATGGGGCTTGCCCCACTCTGTGCCAGGAGACGCGGCAAGCCGCGCCTGTACAGGAATCAGTTGCCTGAGTCGGGCTATTGAAAGACCACGGTTTTGTTTCCGTACAGCAGGACGCGGTTTTCCGCATGCCAGCGGACGGCGCGCGACAGGACGACTTTTTCGAGATCGCGGCCCTTCTGGACCAGGTCGTCGACGGTGTCACGGTGGTAGATGCGGACCACATCCTGTTCGATGATGGGGCCATCATCGAGTACTTGAGTAACGTAGTGCGCCGTGGCTCCGATCAGCTTCACGCCGCGCTGGAAGGCCTGGCGGTAGGGTTTGGCGCCGACGAACGCGGGCAGGAAAGAGTGGTGAATATTGATGAGCTTCTCGGAGCCCAAGGTCGCGATGAACTCGTTCGACAGCACTTGCATGTAGCGCGCCAGGACGACGAGACTGCATTTGTGTTCGCGGACGAGCGCGATTTGCTTCTGTTCCGCTTCCCGCTTGTTTTCTTTCGTGACCGGTACGAAGAAGTAGGGGACCCGATGAAAGTCGGCGATGCGTTGGTTATCGGGATGGTTGGAAATGATCAGCGGGATGTCGCAGGGCAGCTCGCCACTCTGGTGGCGGTAGAGCAGGTCCTGCAGGCAGTGGTCATGTTTCGAGACGAAGATGGCAATGCGGGCGCGGTCGGTGGAGTGGGCGAGCCGCCAGTCCATCTGGAAGTCGCGGGCAATGGGAGCAAAGCGCTCGGAAAACTGGGCCAGGTCAAAATCGAAATCGGCCGGGTCGAATTCAACCCGCAAGAGGAAGAGATTCGATTCTTCGTCCCCGTGCTCATCGGCACAAAGGATGTTGCCGTTGTGGTGATAGACGAAGTCGGCCACCGTGGCCACAATTCCTTTGCGGTCGGGGCAGGAGATGAGAAGGATGGCGGAGGAGTGCATAGCCCACTTCGGATTTTACCAGCGCCCCTGCGATCCTCTGTGTCTTCTGTGGCTCAACAAGCTCTTTACCACAGAGGACTCAGGGGTGCGCACAGGGGCACCAAATTGCAAATGAAGTTAACGTCGAAGCGCAACTCAAACTCAGCCAGTGAGTTCGGCGCGGTTCCTGCGCTTCCAATACAGATATCCCGGCACGCCGATCAGCACAATCACTGCGCTCCCGAACGCCTCGGTTGGCCGCTTGATGATGGTGTTGAGGATCCAGGCGATCGCGACGAGAACGTAAATCGCGGGCAGCCACGGGTATCCGGTGCAGCGATAGGGACGCGGAACGTCGGGACGTTTCCTGCGCAAGACGAATAGGCCGATGACGGTCAGCGTGTACGAGAGCATCATGCCAAAGATGATGTAGGTGTAAAGCCAGTTGTAGCTTCCGCTCACGGTGAGCACCGCGGCCCAAATGCCTTGGCCGATCAGGCTGAAGGCGGGCGTGCGCCACTTAGGATGGATGACGGCCATGCGGCGGAAGAAAACGCCGTCCTGCGCCATGGCGAGATAGACGCGCGCGCCCGACAGGGTGCAGGCCGCCGCCGCGCTGAAACACGAAATCGCGATCATGGCCGAGAGCCACAGCGCGGCCGCCGGCGAAAAGAGTTTCGTTGCGGTGGCGTGGGCAATGGTTTCGTATTTTGCGACTTCAGTCAGCGGCATAGCGTAAACGTACGTCATGTTCATGGCGAGATAAATCGCGCCCACCAAGAGCACGCCTAAAACCATGGCCAGCGGCACATTGCGCCGCGGGTCTTTGACTTCGCCGGCGACCCACGTGACGTAGACCCAGCCGTCGTAGGCCCAGAACACGGCGATCAAACCGACGCCGAGAGCGGAGATCAATTGCGCCGGGCTCAGTCCCATACTCAATCCCTGGTTTAGCCCGCCCGGCGCCTGCGCGCTGAAGTTCGACCAATGCCCCTTACCGATGGCAAATCCCAGGACAACGAAGGCTGCCATGGCGGCAAACTTGGTCCAGGTGGAGACATTTTGAAGGAGTGCGCCCCAGCGCAATCCGACAACATTGACATAAGTGAGGGTGGCGATCAGTAGCAGCCCGACCGCATGCGCGCGTGTGAACGGAATGCCTACCAGCGAGAACATCACATGTTGTTGAGAAATGGCCGGAATGATGCTGCCCATGTAAGCTGCCGACGCGACGGAGAGTGCGGCGATAGTACCCCCATTTGCGACCGCGAACAACATCCAGCCATACAGAAACGCGACCAAGTCGCCGTAAGCTTCACGGAGGTAAATGTATTGTCCGCCGGAGTCGGGATACATGGAACCGAGTTCGGCGAAGGCGACGCAGGCGCACAAAGAAATCACTCCACCGAGGACCCACACCAGAAAAAACAATGTCGGACTCGGCAAAGGCCCGGCAATATCTTTGGCAGTAAGAAAAATAGAAGAGCCGATGATGCCGCTCGCCAGCAGCAGCACGGAGTCCAACAAACTAAGCCCACGGACGAGACTCGGCTGCGGACCAGATGTTTCGGCTTCGGTGTTCATTCAGTAGCCGGTGAGTTATTCATCCGCAGATCGAGTCGTTGGTCGCTGGTCGTAAGTCGTTAGTCGTTCGCGACCCGTCGTTCGCCAATCGTCGCAGCGCGCAATCGGTAGACGCTGTGGGTGTTGCCAACGACTAACGACCAACGACCAACGACTGATCTACCCCATACCCAGTTCATCCGACGATTCCAGCGGCGTTCCGCAGCGGCGGCAGATGACGGCCGAGCAATCACCGCAGGTCAGGGGATCGCTGACTTCCACGGCGCAAACTGGGCAATAGAAAACCACTGCGGGTTTCTTGGCTTCTGGCGCTGCTTTCGGGGAAGTTTCCATGAGCACGAAACTGTAACACAATTTTCTGCCGCGTTCGCGCCCACCTACTCCGGCGGCTTGCGCAGGATCAGGTCGCCTTCCGTCGGTGGCAGCGAAAAGGGAAATTGCCAGACTTTGTCTTTCATCCAGACCCCGAGAATAAAATCCTCCCGCGCTTTCCACGGACCGATCCATTTGTTGCTGGTCGCGAAGAAGACCCAGCCGTGGGCTTCGGGATTGCCCGGGGTCAGCATCACTGTGCTGGGATCGAGGCTTTGCGTGCTTAGAAACTCGATGAACTCGGCAGCTTCCTTTTCGTACTCTCTTAAGTGAGCCGTCTTTTCTTCGGTAATTGTGGGATTCTTCTTGATCTGGCGCTCGGTTTGGAAGACCAGCGTATCCAAGTCGTTCTGCAATTTGTTGGAGAGTTCTGTGGGATCCTCAAAGCCCTCAAGAACGTCGTGATGACGAAGGAAGGCGATCCGCAGGTCAGCCGGAAACTCAAATTTGTCCTGACCGGTGTAAGTCACAGCCACGTATACGCCGAGGAGGTGATAGAAGCGGCGGCGGCTCTTTGTCAGTTCCTGAGAATCCACGAGCAGCGTCACGGTGAGGTCTTTCCCGGTCATCGTCCAGCGGTAGCGTCCATCATCGCCGCGTTCGAACGCGCAACCGGGCGCGCCCGCGGTCCAGCGCACGGTGGGCAACTCCTTCTTTTTCGAAGCGTCGCTCAGCGTCGGCGACAAAATCGCGCAGGACAGAATCGCGCAAACCTGGAAAGCAAGTGTTGCCCAGAAGAAACGGGAACGCAGCATGAAAGCAGAGTGTATCGCTTTTGCGCCGGGCACGTCACGGCGCACCGGGCGCGCAATGGAGGCCGCGTAGAGTCGAGCGAGCGGGCGACTCCATGCTCAACGCAATGGCTTCTAAGAAACAGCTGCCGGGAAAATTCGCGCAGAAATTGTGTTAGATTGAAATTGGTGGGGCGCGTAGCTCAGTTGGTAGAGCAACGCCCTTTTAAGTCTCGCAGGGACGTAGAATCAGAGAGTTAACGGGCATCTTGGGAACGGAAAGGCACGTTTAGAGCAGGCGGGTACTGGTCCCGTTCCCAGATTCGTTCCCACGCCCCGTTCAGAACGAAGGTGCCGAAAATGCCCGATGAAGAGGCCGGTGAGGCCAGATGTGACAAGCACAAGACCCGCATGGTTAAAGTGAGGGTCAAGTTTACTGATATTGCCACTGAGGAAACCGCACTTCGATGCTGCGAACCGGATTGCACGCGGTATTTTACTGACGGACTTGGGTACTTGGATGTGCTTGATGGGCGTCGTTTGGCTGAGAAATTCCAGCAGCGGTGCCCGAAGTGCAAGACTCCGATGTACCTCAGCGAGACCGAGCAAGAAACGGAAATTTGGCGTTGCACCACACCTAAATGCGAACACGAGCAGCGAATTGTTGGCTAAACCGGAATTTAGTTGCCGTTCTTGTGTCCAGCAGCCGGTGGGTGCCCGGTGACCGTCTCATCAATCAGTAACATCAGCGAGTGTAGCGTCCGTGGAACAAAGATGACGGACACAAATAGGCAAGTGAATATCAGAAAAGTCTTGTCGTGAAGATTGTGATAAACCAAGAGCGGAAGCCCGATTATTGCAGCAACGCCAACAGCCACATCCCGCCAGAGTAGTATTTTCTTCACTGACTCCGCCTTCGCCAACCGCGCCGCACGGCGAGAAAAAGCACAGCAAGGGCCGTTGCAACTCCCAAGCGCATCCATGAGTGAGTGTAGGCCGTGGCAATCACTATGACAACCGCCAGAATACGTGCGGCGTAAGGATGCTGCCGCATAGCTAGTTGCTCGAAAACTGCGCTCCAGATTCCCACCATTAGCAGTCCGGCCACAACCAGAAGTGCTGTGTGCATCGGCGCGATAATATCACGCTCGTCCTACACGCTCCCGCTGGAGTCTTTTCATTTTGCGCCGCCGCCGCGTGCGCCGCCCGGATCCTCACAGGCGGCCCTAAGATGCGCCCTCGGAATGCACCACATGGTTGTGCAAACATTCCTGGCAGTAGCCGAAGGCCGTACCAGAGATTGGCGTCCCCGTGGGTGCAGCTATGGGCATAGCCTGGGCCACCGGAGGATTAGGGCACGGCTCACCGCGAGCATGGTGCTTGCAGTGTTCCCCTTTGCACGGACAACTTGGTTGGCTTTTCACAAACCACCTCACGCGGATTATATCCCCGGGCCGCCCTCTCTTTATCCGTAAGGGTTGTTTCAGCCCTTACGGACAACCAACGGAGGACACATGGCCGAGAAGCCCCGGATTTATCATGGGGACTCCTAAAACGGCACAGCATAGCACGCGGTCATCCCCCGTAGCAGTGATACCGTTTCACAGCGGGTGTTTGCACCAACAGAAATAGTGTTTGCCGAATATGTCCTCGGCTTCTAACCTCAGTTCAAGCGGCGCTGCGTTGTCTGGTTTCCTAATCTCCAAGAACGCCAATTTGCATGGAATAGTAGCGTGAGGCCCCAAGTTGACGGGCGTGGTATTGAAAGCCCAGTCCACTTCCCCAGTCTTTGAATCTGTGACTCTACCCTCTCACACTCTGATTTCCGTCAGTGTGCTGTCTTTGCCCTTCAGCCATGCTCGCCACCGCACAACAGCGTTACCCTGACTGCTCCGGTTGGAGACGAACACCTCCGGTGCCCACAGGTTTCCGTCGTATTTGTTATGCCCCTTGTCGGACTTTTGCAGAAGTGTGAGTTTTGGGCGCGTCAGCCAGTAAGAGCGAATCAGCGCCCATCCGCCGAGAACCGCCCCCAAAGCGCCGAGTATTTTGAAAACAACGTCCACGGTGCTTAGATTATAGCCGCTTGATTCTCGGCTTAGAGGCAATCAAGGCCGCGCGGA
>Ga0208827_1000257_pt1 | contig 29897 bp, 26 predicted proteins | sample Sb_taG_5_FD_187709 | JGI IMG/M metagenome (GOLD analysis project Ga0208827, IMG submission 187709) | Peat soil microbial communities from Weissenstadt, Germany - Sb_50d_8_FC metaG (SPAdes) (version 2) | ecosystem: Environmental > Terrestrial > Soil > Wetlands > Peat | place: Germany... | reverse complement strand
AAGGCACTTCCCCCTTGCGCAGTCGGCGGTTTCATGAGTAACATCAAAGTGTTCCCAATGGCCAAGCTTCCAGCCTGGCCGTTCGCGCCCATAAAACTCCAGGCGCCTAGATTAAAAGATAGTTTGAACATCGTTCTCGAATAGCATCCAGCCGATGTGGGGTTTGGTCTGCCGGTAGCCGGTTTGCAGTGAGCCACGCGCAGTGAGCTACGCGTTGCGCCACACGTTTAGAGGGCCGACTAACGTGCCGACCGCAAGGAAAGAAAAAACAATCGGGCCTGTGATCCAGGCCGGGGATTAACTTCGGGGATCAACTCCGAAGACTAACAAGAGAAAAAATATGAATGCAGGACCTGGACATTCCTCCGCAGGAGGAGGAAAACACAAACGGCGCCGTGGACGACGTCCGCCGAGACGAGGCGCGGGTGGCCCGATGGGCCGCGACCGCCAGGAGCATCAGGGCGTTTTTACCGCTCCCATGGATCACAGCTACCGCGCCAATATGGGCCCGGATAATGGCAACGGCAACCAGGGACGAGGACCGCGCCGGCCCGGTTTCTCCGCGTCTTACCCGGTGCTCGACCCTGAGCCTCTACCCGCTCCGCGAGAGGATGCGGCTTCGCGCGTTTTTGCGTTTGTCGAAGACCTGTTCTTTCTCAGCAAGATTCAGGAAACGGGCCGCAAGATGAACGTGAAGGTGGAGTTCGTTAAGAACGAGAAGGAACTCACCGAGCGGATGAAGAGCAACGGCGAAGAAAAGCCTTCCTTGATTATCTTCGATTTGAACAATGCCAATGCCAAGCCTTTGACGCTCATTCCGAAACTGAAAAGCAAGCTGAAGAAGGGGACGTCGATCATCGGGTTTCTCTCGCACGTGCAGGGCGACTTGAAGCTGAAAGCGCACGAAGCGGGATGTGACATGGTGCTGCCGCGCTCCGCTTTTTCGCAGAATCTGCCGCAGTTGCTGCGCCGCCATGGCGCCATCGAGGCCGACTCCAGGGCAGCCGACTAGGATTGCAGAAGTCAGAAGTCAGAGGTCAGATTGCGGACGTAACCTGCCTCGACTCATAGGGTTTCACCTCTGAAATCTGACCTCTGCCCTCTAACCTTTGCATTCCCCTGATACAATTTCGCCGTGCTCCCTGACAAAATCCTGATCATGACGATGGCCATGATTGCGGTGGCTTTCGCCCAGCAGCCCCCGGTGAAAGTGAACGTCATCAACGTGTGCGCACCAACGGCCGACGAGCAGAAAGAATTATCGTCGGCGCTGGCCAAAGTACCGGGCAAGCCGGCGTTCGCCGCAGACTTCGAAGTGGCTCGCGGGCGCTCCATACTCGACCCGAGCACTCCGATCCCCGGCATGGAACCCTTACCGCCCGGTGCGGTTGCGGCGGCCGACTGGGTCCGGGTTCGGCGCGAGTTCCCCGGCGCCACTCTGTTCAGCAATGTCCAATACTCGTTCAGCGTGGACTCGAAGAATATGGTGGAGACGCTCGTGCTGCGCCTGCGCGAGCCCAAAGATCTGATGCAGATTTCGATTGAGGACAGCGCTTCCGCGGTGGTTTCCGCGACCGTGATGTTGTCTTCCAGTACGCCGGTTTCGCGCGTCAAGCTGGAGCGCTTTGGAAAATCGTCGGTGGTGTTGGCGCGGTGCTCGGGCGAAGAGGGAAATCCGGCGACGGATCAGAGCGGGTACGAACCGATCTTCCACTCCGCCTCTTCGATTATGGAGCGCTATCGCGATGCCCTGGGCACGCGCAAATTGGTGCCCGAGGAACTGGCTCGCCTGGGCGTGGGAACCTCGGTCAGGACTACGACCAAGGCGGGCGCGGGCAGCAAGAAGAACCCGTAGCACCGTGACCGCGTGATGACTTATGCGATGGAGGGACGGGCGTCTCGCGGGCCTGCCCTGTTTTCGCCGAAGCCCCGAGCAAAGCGAGGGGGCAGTCGAAGGGTCCGGCCGGGCGGACGCCCGGCGCTCCACCAGCGGTCTGAAGCGGAATCTATTTTTCAGAATCTATCTACTAGCACCGTTTCTTGAACACGGCTCCTTACCACTATGGACATACGCAATGTTGTAGTCCTGGGCTCCGGGTGCGCCGGTCACACCGCCGCCCTCTACAGCGCCCGCGCCAACCTCAAGCCGCTCGTGATCGAGGGCCATGAACCGGGCGGACAATTGTCGATGACCACGCTGGTGGAAAATTTCCCCGGCTTTCCCGAAGGCATCCAGGGGCCGGAACTGATCGAGAACATGCGCAAGCAGGCCGCGCGCTTCGGCGCCGAATATCGCATGGGCCATGTAGTCAAGGCCGATTTGAGCAAACATCCGTTCGAGTTGAGCTTCGGAAAAGAGATCATTCAGACCCGCACGCTGGTCGTCGCCAGCGGAGCGTCCGCGCGCTGGCTCGGCCTGCCGAACGAGCATGCGTTGATAGGCCACGGTGTTTCTTCCTGCGCTACTTGCGATGGCTTCTTTTTCTCGGGCAAGGAAATCGCGGTGATCGGCGGCGGCGACTCCGCCATGGAAGAAGCCATATTTCTGACGCGCTTCGCGACCAAGGTGACACTTATTCATCGTCGCGAGCAGTTTCGCGCTTCGAAAATCATGCTCGATCGCGCCCGTGCTAATCCAAAGATCGCGTTTCTCACCGACACCGTGGTGGACGACGTTCTCGATGTCAGCAAGAAGGAAGTCACCGCGCTGCGTCTGCGCAACCTGAAGAGCGGCGAAAGCTGGGATCTCCCTACGAGCGCAATGTTTCTTGGGATCGGCCACATCCCGAACGCCAAGATCTTTGAAGGCCAACTCGAAACCGATGCGGATGGCTACCTGGTTACGCAGAAGAACGTCTTCACGCGAGTGCCGGGCGTGTTCGCGTGCGGCGACGTGCAGGACCGCCGTTATCGCCAAGCCATCACCGCCGCTGGTTCCGGCTGCATGGCGGCGCTGGAAGTGGAGAAATTTCTGGAAGAGGAAGGTCACTAGCCGGTTGGATGCTGCAGGGCTTGAGCAATGAATCGAGCCGCTACTTTCGGCATTGTCGGTGGCTACGGTGCAACCGGGAGAATCGTCGCATCCGAACTCTGGAAGTCCTGCGGTGGCGAGATCCTGGTCGGTGGGCGTGACTTGGACAAAGGGAAGGCCCTGGCGTCGCAATTCGATAGCAGAGCGTCCGCGGCACATCTAGATATCCTCGACGCTCATTCATTGGACGACTTTTGCGGCCGATGCTCGATCATCGTCAACTGCGCTGGGCCTGTCATGGCGCTGCAGGATCGCGTCGCACAAGCGGCCTTTCGCGCGCGCTGTCACTACATTGATGCGGCGGGCATGTCGGTGGCAAAGGAACGCATGCTTCCTCATCGCCGAGAGGTCGAAGACCGGGGATTGTCGTTCGTGGTTTCGGCCGGTTGGAATCCTGGATTAAGCGAGCTTCTGCCGGTTTACGCGGACGCGCAGGCAAGGGCCAAAATGGATACGATCGAGTCGTTGACCGTGTACCAGGCCGACTCTGGCGAGTGGTCCGCCAATGCTTTGCGCGACGCTGTCTGGTATGTCCGTAAGTCGGGCCTCCAAAGCCCCGGGTACTTTCGCAAGGGCGAGTGGACCCGCGTCAAGATGTCAGAGGCCTCCCGCCGGGTCGACTTGGGTGACCCCGTCGGCCCCGGCCGTTTCGCTTTGTATTCAACTCCCGAACTGAGCGAGGTAGGCCGGCGGCTCAATAACTGTGACGTGTTCACATGCGCGTACGTCTCGGGGTTTAGGACGATCATGGCGATAACTCTGATGGCCTTGGTCCCTCTCCCCGAAGGACTGAGTGTCCGCTTGTTCCGAAACGTATTTCGCAGAAACCGTTTGCCCGTGGATGGTTTTGTCTTGGCTCGGATTCTTGGGCGTTCTCAAGGACGCAGGCTAGCCCTGACCGTTCAGGTCGTTTACCGGGAGCGCCGCGACTACTGGATCCACGGAGTTGTGCTGGCCACTGTCGCCCGCATGGTTTCGGAGAGTAAAGGCGTCCAGGCTGGCGTCCACTTCCTGGCGGATGCGGTGGATCCAATCGCCTTCATGGCAGAGCTGCGAAATGCTGGAGTCGAGCAGACCGAGAACGTCGAACCTTGCGAATGACTGTTCTCGCAAGCGATCAGGATATTCGTCAACGTGCGCTTCCTCTAGCGCTCACGCTACATCAACACCTTCTTCCTTGCCGGCGCAGGGAGCGTTTCGCAGGCCGTCCGCAGCACCAGTCGCGGCGCGTTGTTCCGGATCTTCATCAGGTACGGCACGGTGCGCTTCGGATCGGCCTTGGCCGTCTCGCGCAATAGCCAGCCCAATCCCTTCTGCACCATGTCGTCTTCGTCTTGGTTATGCAGCAATTGATTCGAAAGGCGCACGATCTGTTCAAAGAACCGCCGTTCGCGCGCTCCCCGGATCAACGCCACACACGCCGCGCGCCGCCGCCAACGATTCGGCGACTTCGCCCACTGGAACACCTGGCGGCCACAGGCAGGGTCGGCGGCCACCATCGGCGCCAACAGATAATGCGCCAGCGCGTCGTGATCGGCCCAGCTCGTGGCGCGGTCGAGCCAGGAGGCAAAAAGCTGGAATTCCTTGTCGCCGAAATTCCTCGTCTGTTTTTCGAGCAGGAAAACAGCCATCACCTTCTCTTCAAGAATCCGGCCGGAGAAAAGTTTGTCGGCGACCTGCACCAGGAAATCCATTCCCCGTTCGCGGGTGATGGTGCGCCGGAACCGCACTGCAAATTTTCTCAGTTCGGCCGTGTACCAGCCGCGTGATTGCACTTCCTCTTTGAAAAAGCGTTGCACGTCTTCCGAGTGCGGCGCCGACCCGCCATCCTTCAGCACGCGCCGGATGTGGTCGGCAATGTAGCCAGGCTTGATTTCGCGCATGTCTCCCTCAAATTAGATCATTCGTAATACGTTGCGACGCCAAGGATGTAAAGCAGGAACACCGCGTCAAGAATGACGAGGGCAGTGTTTGCCGTGACTCTCAGCCACTTCGGACTAGGAATTGACCTTCTCCTGAACCTGACCCAGAGCAGGAACACGAGTACGGAGAGAAAAGCCGCGCCGTAGCAATAGGTTTCCGCTGTTACATAGAAAGTGTGCGACCGTAAGAATAGTGCTATCGCTAGCAAACTGCCGGCCAGCCAGCAAGCCAGTTCTTGTTTCGGGGAAATTGTCACAGGAACTCCTCTGCGATCGGCATCGCCTACTCTGCCGGAACCGCGCCGGTCCACACCGTTCTGTCATAAATCCACAGCAGTGCTGCGGTGCCCAGCCCAACCGCCGTCACGCTCCACCAGATGCGCTCCGGGTGATGAGTGACTTCTCCGAAGTGGTGAACCAGCGTGCCGCCAAACCAACCACCGATGAGCGAGCCAATTCCGATGGGCAGGAACGCGAAGCCCATGTAAGTGCCCTGCTGTCCGGGAGGCGCGAGCCGCGAAATGTATTCGTAATAGCGCGGAGACAGAATGATTTCGCCGAGCGCCAGCACAAACAGGGAAAGCACCGCGCCCCAGAGCGTCGGCCGCAGCGCGAGGATCACCCACGAAACAGAAGTGATCACCGTGCCCAAAATCACGGCCTGAAATGCCGGAATGCTGCGAGTCATGTAATTGACCGCGAGCGTAAGGCAGATCACAGTCAGCCCATCGGTCACGAGAATCTTCTCAACGTCGGCCTGAGAATTGATATACCCGTGAATGTACCCCGGCAAACTGATGTACTGCTGCCAGAACACCACCCAGTACCCGGTGAAAATCACAAGGAACCACATAAACCGGCTGATTCCGGCGAGCACAAGAACCAAGAGCCCGCCCCAGATCCACCAAGGCACGCTGTGCGCTGGGAAGATGAACAAACTCACGCGCAGCAACAACGCAACCATCAACACCGGCAAAACCAGGCGGTGATTGCCCACGACGATGCAAAAGTTCCGCGCAACGGTCGCGATCGAGGGCGGCGGCGCATCCCCAGCCTTGCGCGGTTCCCGGAAAAAAATGATGACCACGAAGAACATCGCGAAGACGCTGAGCGCCGCGACGCGGTAAACACTCTCGACGCCCAGATGGCGATGGGCCCAGGAAGCACAATAGGGCCCTGCCGCCCCGCCGATGTTGACCATCGTGTAATAAATCGAGTAGCCGATGGAGCGGACGTTCTCCTTTGAGGCTCGTGCGGTGGTGCCCACCACGCAGGGTTTCACCATCGAGATGCCGAGCGCCGGGAGGATGAGAATGCAGCCGACAAACAAGCCGAGCGGCACAGCGTTGCGCACCGGCGCCAGCCAGGACGCTCCAATCGATCCAATGAGGAAATAGGCGGCGGCCAGGATCAGGTAGGCCAGCGAAAGCGCGCGGCGAAAGCCCAGGCGATCGGCGGCCGCTCCCCCAAAGATGGCGAGAAACCATACCATGCCGCCGAACAAGCCCGTCAGAGTCCCGGTCTGTTCGGTGGAGAAATTCAGCGTCTCCTGCAGATAGAGGGCAAGCGAAGCGAAGGCTCCGTAGTAGGAAAGACGTTCAAAGATCTCGCTGATGTTCGCGACCCAGAAGGGCCGTTCGAAGCCGGTGCGGATCTCGTGGAAGCGTTCGGAAAGGGTCAAAGTCCAGGCCTCCCGGCCCACCGCCACACAACAATAAGTTCACTGGCAACGAACAAGAAACCAAAAATACTCTTGTTGTAGCGCGCCAGCCACAACGGAAGGTAGATATCGAAATTATCGGCGCGGTCTTCCGTATACCGGGCGGCCATGTCAGTCAGCGGACAGCGTCCACGGTTGAGTCCCAGCACGAGGCACTCCCCGAGGATCAATAGCGTCAGCCCGAGCGCCCAGCGAAACTGCCCGACCCAACCAGCCCAGGGCAGCGCGAGGATCGAGGCCGCCATGATGGCCCAGATTGCCGTATGCAGCAGTTTGATCAGCCGGAGCTTGTGCGCCCGCATCGCGGTGGAATCGTACACCTGTAGCATGGCAAAAACCGCTTCTTGCCGCCAGCTTTCGCGAGTGTATTCCAAGGGTCAGTGTGCCAGCCGCTTCCGGACTTCTTCTGCCGACAAGCCCGCTACGCGGATCACTTTATTCCGGCTGGTCTGGCCGGCTGCAATAGTAACGGAGGAACGCGGCAGGTTCAAAAGTTTTGCAAAGAAATCTATGCAGGCTTCGTTGGCTTTGCCGTCTACGGGCGGGGCGGTCAGGGCTAGTTTCAGGGCGTCGCCTACTTCGCCGGTGATGGCATTCTTCTTCGCGCGCGGGTGGACTTTGACCGCGAAGGTGGCTCCGTTGGGTGAGTTTTTTATCGCTGCCATCGAAAGGCTCTACAACAGGGGGCACAGAGGTACACAGGGAAACCCAGCGTCATTTCTAGAATTCCCTTGTGTTCCTCTGTGCCCCCTGTGGTTAAGGTTTTTCTCTCTCCCCGAAAATCGCCGTCCCCACGCGCACACAGGTTGCTCCCTCTTCAATCGCTACTTCGAAATCGTGCGACATGCCCATGGAAAGAACTGCGCTGCCGATTTGCGGCAGCTTGCGCACGGCGATGCTGTCTCGAAGCTGACGGAGTTGGCGGAAATAGAGTCGCGAGCCCTCGGGATCTTCTGTGTAAGGCGGGACGGTCATCAAGCCGTGAATTTTCAGATTCCCCCATCGCGGGGCGCCGAGCAGAATCTGCTCCAGTTCGTCAGAGTCCGGCGCGATTCCGCTTTTTTCTTTCTCGCCACCGACGTTGATCTCGATTAGGACGGATAGCGTCTTGCCCGCGCTTTCCGCGAACGTATTCAGTTTCTCTGCCGTCCGCACCGAATCGACTGAATCTACCGCGTCGAATAACTCCGCCGCCTTCGCTGCTTTATTTGTTTGCAGATGTCCGATCAGGTGCCATTCGATGTCACGCAAGTCACGCAAAGTATTTGCCTTTCCCGCGAACTCCTGCACTCTGTTTTCGCCGAAAACGCGCAGCCCGGCAGCATACGCCTCGCGGATGCGTTCAGCCGGAAAAGTCTTGCTCACAGCCATCAGTGTGATTTCGTCCGAGTTGCGGTGCGCGCGGCGTGCCGCTGCCGCGATCCGCTCCCGCACTTGGGCGATATTTTCTGCAATCGACATTCCTGAGTCGCTCACATGAACGTGGTGGGGCCGAGCTGCGCTCGGCTTGGACGGGCGAGGGCGCCCGTTCCCCCACGAGCATCCCCCACGAGCGTTACATAATTGCCGTTGGCGGGGCCGGATCTTCCGGCCTGCCGGCGTTTGCCAGCGGAACTCGGATCATGACTATCGCCAGCACGGCTAGTGCGCCGAGCGCCAGAAGAAATGGCGGGGTCCACTGGACGAGCGTTACGTCGCGGCCAGAGCCCACCAGGGCCGCGACGAGCAGGCCGCACAGCGCCTCGCCTGCGATCAGACCCGAGGCGGTCAGGACGCCTGCGTTTTCCACGCGCGCCTTCTGCGCATCGTTCAAGCCACGGCGATCGCGCAATTTGTCGGTGAGCCAGCGAATTACGCCTCCGATGAAAATGGCAAAGGTTGTGCCTAACGGCAGATACATACCGACCGCGAAAAGCATCACACTTTTCACCTCGATCATGATCATCGCCAGTCCCAGCAGGATGCCAACGATCACGAGCGGCCACGCCATGTCGCCGCCCACGATTCCTTTGGAGAGCATGGCCATGAGCCCCGCCTGTGGGGCCGGAAGCGCGGGGCTGCCGAAGTGGTACGCCCGATCGAGGATCGCTATGGGGAAGAAAAGGACGAAGGATGCCACGACGATGCCGAAAAGATCTCCAATCTGCATTTTGGAGGGCGTTCCACCCAGGATGTGTCCTACCTTCAGGTCCTGCAGCATCTCTCCGGCGACCGCCGACGAGACGCAGACTACGGCCGCAACTCCGAGCACGGCGGCGACTCCGCCCGTGCCGGAGACTCCCAGCGCGACCATCAGCAGGGCTGCGATCACCAGCGTGCAAAGCGTGAGTCCCGACACGGGATTGTTGGATGATCCGATCATCCCGACTAGGTTGCCGGAAACGGCAGCGAAGAAGAATCCCACGACGATCATTACGCAGGCCGCGACCAACGAACCCACCAGTATCTTGGAAGCGGAGAGCGTACCCGCGCCACCGATAAAGAAGTGATAGAGCAGGATCATGGCAACGAACACCACGGCGATGCCGGCGAAGACGGCTTTTGCCGGCAGGTCGCGCTCGGTGCGATTGGCGGCGGCGTGCGCAGCCGCCGACTTTTTCAAATCGGAAACGGCGCGGCTCATGCCGAGGGCCAATTGCTTGCGCATCTTGAAAAGCGTGTAAGACGCGCCCACCAGCATGCCGCCGACCGCGATCGGCCGCACAATCGAAAAATAGATAGCTTGCGCCAGCAGGGGCCATGCGATGGATTGTCCCTGGGGCGTCGATGCCTGAATGTACGGACCGATGGAGAAGGTCAGGAGTGGTACCAGCAGGCCCCATGCTAGCAAGCCTCCGGCGAAGTTCAAGGCGGCGAGTCTGGGGCCAATGATGTATCCGACGCCAAGATAGGCAGGGCTGATGTCGGGTGCCGTAAACAGAGTGGCGCCACCGGTAATGGTCGTGGCCACGTTGGGATTCGTGCTGGTGCGGAGCAGCAGTTTCTTTCCGAGAGCGCTGATCTTCACCGGGAAAGTGTTGCTGGGATTGAAAACATTGACCGCTCCCAGCAGATACATGAACGCGCCGAACCCCATGTTGGCAAACAGAATCTTCGCGGCTTTCGCTCCCTGCTGTCCGGCCTTGTGAATCTCGGAGGCAGCCACGGATTCTGGAAACGGCAGATCGGGATCCTCCACCATGACCCGGCGCAGGAGGGTCACGAACAGGATCCCTAGCGTTCCTCCAATCAACATTAAGGCTACGGATTTCCAATACTGGTCTCTGTTGAGCCCCGGCCAAATCCCGGCCATCACGAAGGCGGGGATGGTGAATATGGCGCCTGCCGCCACCGATTCTCCGATCGAGCCCACGGTTCTCGCGATGTTTTCTTCCAGCAGCGAGCCCTTCAGCAACCGCAGCAGCGCCATGCCGATCACGGCTGCCGGGTAGGTCGCGGCAATTGTCATCCCCGCCTTGAGCCCGAGGTACGCGTTCGCCGAGCCTAGCAGTGCGGTCAAGAACAGCCCGATCAGTACGGCCCTGAAGGTAAACTCCTTCATCTCCATCGATTCGGGAACATAGGGGCGATGCTTGCGGGGGGCTTCAGTATTCGCCGCAAAAGTGCTCATTGGATCCTCGTGACCAACATGATGTCATTGTCGATTTAGAGTAGCAGCGACGGCGCACCTTAGCACGCCGAAAGTCAGCTTTACAAGTACAGCGGTCACTTGCGGAAATCCGTGAGCGGAGGCTGCGTTTTTATCAGCAACGTTTGTCCGCAACTTTGCGGCTTGAACAGGTTTAGAATACTTGTGTCCAGGAGTGTATTCCGTGACTCCCGTTGCCAGCCCGACTGGGAGCCGGTTTTTCGAGGAATTCCACTGCCGCGGATGTGGGGGGCAAGAAGCGTATCGCTCCCGCCCTCGCGGTTTCTTTGAGAAATACGTGCTTCCGTTGTTGTTACTGCAAGCAGTCCGCTGTGAGCATTGCTATCACCGGAGCTACGTCTTGCGCACGATTCCGGCGATCGAACGCCCTCAGACCGAGAGCAAGCAGTCACAGAATCAACCGCCGAGCGGTTGGAAGTCCGATGATAGTGGCTGAAGATGACAGTGGCTGAATTTGCCCCGTTTGGTGTTTGTGGAACTGTACTCAGAATGTAACTAGCGATGCCTAAGACTCTTCCTTCCTAGCCTCGCTCAAAGGCGTGTTTTTCTTCCAGCTGTTGACGGGCTGCGGCCATCTCAGATTCGAAGCGGTCTTTCTGATCCATCAGGGCGGGAAGCGCGGTGGCGTAGCGCCGGGCCATGGTGAAGAGTCCCTGGTGCGCGAGTCCGGCGGCGATTTCCGCGATGTGATCGGTGGAGGTATCGAGGTAGAGGGCTTCGGTCCGGTCGCCCAGCCACACATCTCCGCCGACCAGACGCGTCTGCCAATACACTTTGCGCTCGATCATGCGGGCGACTTCCTCGTCGGTGGCCTTGCCGAAAACCCACTGTTTGAGTTTGAAGTTGTAGTGGCGGCTGGACAAGGGCAGCGGCACCAGCTTGCCGGATTTCACGAACTCCGTCTGCTTGTGGTCGACCTCCTTGCGCAGCGCGTTGATGAGGGGAGCTTCCGTGTCCTTCGGTTCGAGTGAAGGAAGCACTTCGCGCAGCGTGGCGGAAAGGTTCACGGCTACAAGCGCCCGCAACCCTCCGGAATTTTCCAGCGTGATCACCGCGTGCAGGACGTCAAAGTCGGCGCCGGAGGTGGCATGGCGGAAAGGCCATTCGAACTTGAAACTGAGCGGGAGGCCGGTGCGAGTCACATAGATGGTCTTCGATATGGGAGGCGGGGTCGTGGCGCTCATGCTTGATCCTTGTTGCTTGATCCTTGCCAGATGTTGCGAGTAATTATTCTAACCCGCGCGAAGTCTGAAGAGATTCGCCGCATCAAAACTGCAAGTGCGACACTATTTTTTAACCAGCCCCTTCAGCGCCTGCACATTCTGTAAGTCGTCTCCCGGCTCATCAATCGGCGTCTCCGCAATAAACGCCGCATGCTTCAACCGGCGATCGTTTAGCAGCGCCCGAAACACGTTCAATCCCAATTTGCCGCGGCCGATATGCTCATGGCGGTCCAACCGCGAGCCACGTTCCGCCTTTGCGTCATTGCAATGCCAGACGCGCACGTTCTTGTAGCCCACAGTTTGCTCCAGATGCTGCAGCGTGAGCCGACGCCCCTCCTCGGTGACGATGTCATATCCCGCGACGTGGGTGTGACAAGTGTCAATACAAGCGCCCACTGGAACCGTTCGCCGCAGTAGCTCCAACAATTCCGCCACCTGCTCGAAAGTGCCGCCCAGCGAGTACTCCGCGCCCGCGGTATTTTCAATCAGGATAGTCAGACCACCCTTTGCGAGATCCATACCCGCAGCAGCCTGAGCGATCGAAAGGGCGGTCCGCGTCAGCCCTTCCTCGCGGCTCGCTCCGCGAAATGATCCCGGATGCAACACCAGATATTCCGCGCACAGCGCCAGCGCACGCTCCAGTTCGCCTCGAAACGCCTCAATCGATTTCCTCAGAAAAGGCGGGTCCGTGCCCGCCAAATTGATCAGGTAATTCGAATGAATCACTAACGGCATGAGATCGTACCGTTGCCGCAGCCGGTTCATCGCTACGCATTGCTCTCGGCCAAGAGAATAGGGCTGCCATTGCCGTGGACTGGTAGAGAAAATCTGAAATGTACTGCAGCCCAACCGGTATGCTCGCTCAGCGGCATTCTCGACGCCGCTGGCAATAGAAGTGTGGATACCGATCCGTCGCGACGTCCTCCAAGGCCGTTCCTGCGGCGATGGCCACTTCAGTGGATCCTTTTCCGACGGGCGAAATTCTGCCATATAAAAATTCTAGAGTAGTCCAGACAGTGGCTGCACACTCCGTCTCTACGGGAAATCAGATGCGCCACAACTGCAGCAGGTTCCAGATGGCGGAGGCGCCCAACAATCCGCACAGGCCAGCCGTCACGAGCAGGCTTTGCTGAGTTTCCAGCAAATCGGCAAACACCCCGCTGACGAAGACGAAGAGGAAGACGAGCGTGGCCAGATGGAATCCTTGCCCCGGAAAATTGGGAGCGCCTAGCGCGAGGATGAGTAACAGCGCCGCGATCAGGAGCGGCGCGGTGTTGCCGAAATAGCGGGTGCGCTTCCGTCCGAGGTACGCGATGAGCGCCACGGGGAGGGCGAGCATCAGGGCCGGGCTGCCGGCGAACATCGTTTTCAATACGTTGCCGTAGGAGACGGAGATGCCAAACGCGGCGGGTTCGAAGTCTATCCAACGCGCGTGCAGCATTCCTTGCCCGAACACCGCAGGCTCAAAAAAGTAAGCGGCAAATAGCAGCACCACGGCGACTGCCATTGCAGTGGTCCAGATAGCAAGCACGGCGCGTGGCCGGACTGGCGCCACCCAGAACATGAGCGGCAAAATCACCAGCGCCAGCACCCCCAGCGAAAACTGGTTGCCCGCTCCGAGCGCCAGAGACAACCCCAGCAGCAGAATGCGCCGCCAGTTCCAGAGCACAACTTCGCGGGGAGCGTAGAGGGTGTGCGCCACGGCGATGGCGGTGAAGACGATTCCGAACGCTCCCCACACGGCGCCCATTTCACCCACACTCTGTGCGCCGGCGACGTTGACGATCATGGCCGGCGAAAAGCAGTAAAGCGCGAGGGCGATGTATCCGCCAGGATTGCCGTAGAGACGGCGCGCGACGTACCAGAGCGAGGCTCCGAGCATGACGCCGAAGAACAGGTACGGGGTCGCGGCCAGCAACGGCCTGAATGATTCCGGCAACCACGAACCTAACCACGAGTCGGGGCGCAACAGAAGCGGTGCAGCAGGGACGAGGTAATAGAGGGGCGAGCGGTCCCGATCATAACCGTCGCGCACGCGGAGATGGCCGGACCGGCCGGCAGAAGGCACACCGGTGGCGGCTTCGGAACGCAACGACTCGGGAGTTCCCGCGATGGCGCCGCTCTTCCACTGCTCGAGACCCTGGTAGATGCGCAGAGCCTGGTCGGAACTCGGGAGCAGGCCATGCAACGTTTGCACGCGGACGAGCCAGACACACTGCAGAAGATAGACCAGCAGCAGCGCTGCCGCGGCAAATTGTGGGGCGCGGAAAGCATCGGATTGGAGAAATCGTCGCAACATTCGCGTAACAGAGGGAGACCGAGTGTTTTACCATGTTCCCGACACCGATGGATAACAATCCGCTCCCGTCCTCTGGTGAACCGTCGACGTCGCAGCCTGGCGCGGACTCTGCGCCGCTCGCTTCTCCTGCGCCCTCGAAGCTCGGACAATCGACGCTCGCAGAAGGTCGCCGGGAATCGCCCGTGCGCGAAGTTTTCGCCGGACCCGACGGCATGTATGCGGGAACCCGCTGGCTGATTTATCTGGTCATGGCCGTCACCGTGCTGTTCATCGAAGGCGCATTCATACGCTTTCTCCATCCTGAGGCGAGTGAGCCGGTGTGGTGGAGCATGGTAACGCAAATCACCTTGCTGCTGGCCGCGATCCTGCCAGGCTTTGCCATGGCCCGCATCGAGGACCGGCCGTTCGGCGACTTTGGGCTTCCGGCGCGCGGGGCGTTTGGCCGCAATTTCTGGGTAGGAACCCTTTGGGGAATCGCAGCGCTCACGGTTCTGATGCTCGTGTTGCGAGCGGCCGGAGCCTTCACCTTCGGGTCGCTCAATCTGCACGGGGGACGCATCGTCAAGTTCGCGCTGTACTACGCTGTGTTTTTTCTGCTGACGGGATTTTTTGAAGAGTTTTTGCTGCGCGGATATTCGCAGTGGGTGCTGACCAGGGGAATGAATTTCTGGCCGGCGGCGGCACTGCTTTCGATTTCGTTTGGCGCCATCCACGGCAGTAATCCCGGCGAAGCGAAGACAGGCCTCGTGGCGGCGGGATTCATTGGCTTCTTTTTATGTCTCACGCTGCGCCGGACGGGTGATTTGTGGTGGGCTGTCGGCTTCCACATGTCGTGGGATTGGGGCGAGAGCTATCTGTACTCCGTTCCCGACAGCGGGGCGGTTCTGCCCGGGCACTTGTTCAACTCCAGTTTGCACGGTCCCACTTGGCTGGCGGGCGGCTCGGTTGGGCCGGAGGGAAGCTACCTGGTTTTCGCCGTCATTGGAGCGCTTTGGGTCGTGTTTGACCGGGCTTATCCGGAGGTGAAGTACGGCGCTCGACCGTGAGTCATGGGTGGCACGACTGCACCCCCATTTCTCGGTATATTGGAATCATGAACTTAGCGGGGAATCTCCGCAAAGTATTCACGAATAATGACTTATATGTAAAGTATTCCAGAATAATGACTTAGCCGCGTCTGGTGTCAAATAGGATTGAGCGGAGAGGTCCGGATTCTCTAGCGCGATGCGGTGGATTTCGCTAGACTTATTCTCATGGCACACGGTTCCACAGACGAGAAACAGCAGGCCCACGAACTGATCGAGCGGCTCCCGCCGAAGCAACTTTCTGCCATCGTCGGCCTGCTCGAAGCGATGCTCGATCCCACCTCCCTCGCCCTCGCTAACGCTCCCATCGACAACGAGCCAGTCAGGGCGGAAAAAGCGCTTGCGGAAGCGCGCGAATGGTCGAAGCGTAACAAGAGCATTCCCCACGAGCAGGTTTTGGCTGACCTCGGGATCACGCAGGAAGAAATCGACCACGTGAAATTCGAAGATCCAAAGTGAAGCGGATTGTCTAGACCAATCCAGTCCGGATCGATGTCTGCGGCCTAAGCAAGCCTACCGCCATTGTGACGTCGGCTTGGACGGGCGGGGGCGCCCGTCCCTACACAATCAAAATCAACGGCGGCGGGCGAGGGCGTCCGCCCTACAGCTGCAGATCCTTCGCCTTCCTCATGGTGACCGCGCTGTTGCCGGCGAGACGCCGCGCCACCCTTAGATATCCAAATTCTTCACGTCGAGCGCGTTGTCTTCTATGAATTTTCTTCGGGCTTCTACGTCTTCGCCCATCAGGGTGGTGAAGATGGTTTCGCACTCGGCTATGTCTTCGAGACGGACTTGCAGGAGGGTGCGGCGCTCGGGATCCATGGTGGTTTCCCAGAGTTGCTCGGCGGTCATTTCTCCGAGGCCTTTGTAGCGCTGGACGGTGTACTCTTTGCGGCCTTCGTTCAGGACGTAATCGAAAAGTTCGCGGGCAGTATTTTTCTCGACGATCTCGGGCTCTTTCGCTCTTCCTCTGAGCGCCGGCAGCTTGCCGGATTTCTTTTGCGCCCGCTCGGCTTCTGCGTTGTCAGACTCGGCGGCGCTTAGATTTTCGCCTTCGTCTTCGATATTGTTTGCTTCTTCATTTTCTTCTTCGTCTTTGTCTTTATCTTTATCTTTATCTTTATCCGTGGCGCTGGCTGCCGACTTTGCCGGTCTCGGCACGCTTTCGACCACGAAGGGCGGATCTAGATATTGCTCGATCTGCTTGAACTTGGCGATTAGCTGGCGGGATTCCGGGGTCGCGGCTAGTTCCCAGTTGATGATGTGCTCGGCGCCCTGCGCGTTCACGAAGATCAGTGCCCAGAGATTATGTTCTTCGTCGAAGCGCTTTTCTACGCTCTTTAGTTTCAGGTCTTTTTGCAGGCGCTTTAGTTCTTTTTCTAATTTCTCGATTTTCTTGGGCGGAGTATTCTTGTCGCCTTCGAAGTCGGCTCGCTTGGCGAGATCGAGCTTGGGCAGCAGGGCTGTGATTTGCTCTTCGCGTATCCGCTTGTTTAACTTGTCCAGGAATCCCAGGTACTCGTTGAGCACGGTGATGAACTTGGTCAGGGCTGCGCCTTCTAGCTTGGCTGCGCCTTCTCCGTAGCGGATGATTAGGCCTTCGGAGGCGCGCTTCACCATGACCTTGACGAATTCATGCTCGTTTTTTATGTACTGGTGCGACTTACCCTTCTTGATGCCGAATAGCGGGGGCTGCGCTATGTAGACGTTGCTGCGCTTGATCAGATCCTGCATGTGGCGGAAGAAGAAGGTTAGGAGCAGGGTGCGGATGTGCGAGCCGTCCACGTCGGCGTCGGTCATCAGAATGATTTTGCCGTAGCGTACTTTGGTGGGATCGAAATCTTCTTTCGAGATGCCGGTGCCTAGCGCGGTGATCATGGCGCGAATTTCTTCGTGGGCGAGCATTCGGTCGTAGCGCGCTTTTTCCACGTTTAGAATTTTTCCCTTGAGCGGGAGGATGGCCTGAAAGCGGCGATCGCGGCCCTGTTTGGCGGTGCCGCCTGCGGATTCTCCCTCTACCAGGAAAAGCTCGCAGCGGTTGGGATCGCGCTCGGAGCAGTCGGCTAGCTTGCCGGGGAGTCCTCCGCCATCGAGCGCGCCTTTGCGGCGGGTGAGGTCGCGGGCTTTGCGGGCGGCTTCTCTGGCGCGGGCGGCGTCTATTGCTTTGTTGATTATTTTGCGGGCTACGGCGGTGTTCTGCTCGAAGAACGCTCCGAGCTTTTCATTGACTACGGCTTGCACTATGCCGGCTATGTCGGAATTCAGCTTGCCCTTGGTCTGGCCTTCGAACTGCGGCTGGGGCATCTTCACGCTGATCACGGCCACCAGGCCTTCGCGAACGTCGTCTCCGGTTAGATTTTCTTTTACGTCTTTGAAGAGGCCCATCTGCTGCCCGGCGTAGTTGATGGTGCGGGTCAGCGAGGTGCGGAAGCCGGAGAGATGTGTGCCCCCGTCGACGGTGTTGATGTTGTTGGCAAAACTGAAAACGGATTCGGAGTAGGCGTCGTTGTACTGCAGGCCGATTTCGATGTGCACATCGTCCTTGTCGGCTTCCATGTAGATGGGCTTGTCGTGGAGCGTCTGCTTGCCGCGGTTCAGGTGCTTGATGAATTCTGCGATGCCTCCGTTGTATTTGAACTCGGTACGCTTGGCTTCGCTGGTCTTTGAGTCGGTCTGCCGCTCGTCGGTGAGAGTGATGACGAGGCCCTTGTTGAGGAACGCTAATTCGCGCAGACGCTGCGAGAGGGTGTCGAAGTTGTATTCGAGCGTGGTGGTGAAAATCGATTTGTCGGGCACGAAGTGAACCTTGGTGCCCGTCTTCACTTTGGCGGCGCCGGTTTTTCTTAACTTGCTGGTGGGCTCGCCTTTGGAGTAGGTCTGCTCCCAGGTGAAACCGTCTCGCCAGATTTCTAGATCTAACTCTTCGCTTAGGGCGTTTACGCAGCTTACGCCTACGCCGTGCAAGCCTCCGGAAACTTTGTAGGAGTTGCTGTCGAACTTGCCGCCGGCGTGCAGCGTGGTCATCACGACCTGGGCGGCGGGAATTTTTTCGCCGTCGATGTCCATGTTGTCGACGGGAATGCCGCGGCCGTTGTCGACTACGGTGATGGAGTTATCGAGGTGGATGGTGACTTCGATTTTGTCGGCGTGGCCGGCTAGGGCCTCGTCTACCGAGTTATCGACGACTTCGTAGACCAGGTGATGCAAGCCTAGTTCGCCGGTCGAGCCTATGTACATGGCTGGACGCTTGCGCACCGCTTCCATGCCGCCGAGGACTTTTATGGAATCGGCGGTGTAATCTCCGTTGGTGGTTTTGCCGTTCTTGGTCTTCGCGTCGTCGTTCTTCGCGTCGTTTTTCGCGTCGAGGAGTTCGGCTTGCAATTCTTTCGTGGCCATTCTGCTCCGTGGAGAATGCCGGATTCGGACGCCTAACTGGAGGGACCATTCCGGGACTGCTCGGGTGAGGTCAACTTATTGAATTTTCGGCTAGTTAGCTGTCACCAGAGCTGGCGTTATTTTAACACAAAGGGCGCTTATTTTGAGGGCTGAATCGATACCATAAACGGCGCTTTTTGTTGCTCTTAGGGACGTGGTTTCGGAGCGTGGCGCGGCACCCTGATGGCGGGGAATGCGAGGGCGAATCAGAGTTGCGATGGGCGCAGGCAACTGCCGAGCTGCGCTCGGCTTGGACGGCCGAGGCGGCCGTCCCTACGCAAACCTGGACGGGCGAGGACGCCCGTCGCTCCACTAACTTGTGCCCCGCTAACTTTAATGTGCGGATGATTTTGCTGTGCTGAAATGTAGGCCGTCCATCAAGTCGTCTAGTTCATCTTCGCTGCCGGCTATGAAGGTGAACGAAACGATCTGACCCTTCGCGAGCAGGACGAGCGTGCACTGGCGCATGGTGAGTTTGTCGCTCCGCGGCTTGACGAAATCGGCGCGCAGAAGGTGGCGCGACTCGACTTCGAGCGCATACGGTTCGCCTTCGGCTTTGAAACCTTTGACGGTCGCGAGTTCGGTGAGTGGGCCTAGGTAGTCTTCTACTTTCTTGAGGCCGGGGTAGGACGCTGCGCTCTCGGAGGCGATTACGACTGCGGAGTTGATGGTGTCTCCCGTGGCCTCGGGGGGACGCTCGAAGACTGCGAGCAGGACTTCTCCTTTACCGGCTTCGTTTCCCTCTTGCACTTCCCTGGTGCGATGCACCCAGCCGTAGGGGATTTTGTAGCGGAATGCGAAAGTGGTGTTGCGGTAGAGCTGTGCGTCTTCGCGCGTGTCGGCGGGCTTGGCGGCACGCGTGGCATCTGGCGCCGGCGCAGTCTTGGCTTGCGCCTGCGCCGCAGAAGTCAGGCTCAAAGAAACGAGCGCAATCACAGCTATGGAGAGTCCAGCGTTGCTGCAACAGACGGTTGCCGAGCTTCGCTCGGCTTGGGCCCTTCGACTTCGCTCAGGGCAGGCTCGCGAGGGAGCCCGTCCCCACACGAGCCATGAGTGGCCATGCATATGTCCCATGCTACCAGCGCCGGGACCGCCACTCGTCACTCGATGAACATGCAATCTCCATAGGAGTAGAAGCGGTATTCTGCCTTGACCGCGTGGCGATATGCGGCCAACACCAACTCTTTACCGCCGAGCGCGCACACCAGCATCAGCAGGGTCGATTGCGGCAGATGAAAGTTCGTCAGCAGCGCGTCTACGATGCGAAAGCGATAGCCGGGATAAATAAACGAGTCCGCTTCGCCTCGTCCGGCTTCGACGCGATTCTCGCTGGTTCGTTCCGCAGCGAGCTTTCCTGCGAGCTTTCCCGCGAACTCTGCTGCGTACTCTAGCGTGCGGACGGTGGTTGTGCCCACGGCCACCACGCGCCGTCCCTCGGCTTTCGCCCGGTTGATCGCTTGCGCTGCTTCCGCTGGAATCTCGTACTGCTCCCGATGCAGTTTGTGATCTTCCACTTTTTCGGTTCGCACCGGCTGGAAGGTGCCCAGGCCGATGTGCAATGTGATCTCGGCAATCTTGATTCCGCGGGCGCGAATCTGTTCGAGAATCTCGGGCGTGAAGTGCAGGCCGGCCGTGGGCGCTGCCACCGATCTTGCCATTGACCCCGCCGTTTGGGCGTAGACGGTCTGGTAGCGCTCCCTGTCGGCCGCGCGGTCGTCGCGGTCGATATAGGGCGGAAGGGGCACGTGTCCGATGCGCTCGAAGCGGGCGAAAAAATCGGGGACTGGGGCGAAGCGGATGCGCCGCTCGCCGAAGCTGCCTCGCTCGGTGACCTCGGCTTCCAGTTCGGAATCGCTTTCGGATGGTTTGCCAAAGTAGAGTTTTTCTCCGATCCCGATCTTTCGGCCGGGCCGTACCAGGCATTCCCACTCGATCGGATCGTCCGCCACTTGGCGGGTCAGCAGAACTTCGACTTGTCCGCGGAGAAAATCCCGTGACGCCGGATTGTGCGGGCTCAGGGGCTGGGCCCGCTGTCCGCTCCGGTGGCCGTAGAGACGGGCCGGGAACACTCGCGTATTGTTCAGGACCAGTAGGTCGTCGGGGCGCAGCAGGTAGGGGAAATCGCGAAATTTCCGATCTTGCCAGCTCCGATGCTGCCAACTTTCAGGCATCCGAGTCTGGTCGCGCCTTGCGAGGTGCAGCAGGCGCGATCCGGCGCGGTCCGCCAACGGCTCCTGCGCAATGTGTTCGGGCGGCAGATCATACTGGAAGTCCGAGACGAGCATCGAGGAGATTATAGGGTTTGACTTAAGTTTGAAGACGGGCTCCAAGGGCCATACCGTGGAGCGACGGGCGTCTCGCCGTCCTGCTTTTCGGCGGCCGGGCGGGGGCGCCCGGCTCTCCACTGGCTTTTACATATCTCTCCACTGGCTTTTACATATTTTGACCTGCTAGTGGTTGTAAGGTCTCAGAGGCGTGCTGTAACATGAGCGCAATGGCCAGCGACCGCCAGCATCGTCTTGCGATTGTGCAGTTCGGCCGCCTGCTGCAGCAAAACAGGTTTGTTGCAGCTACTGACGGAAACCTGTCGGTGCGTCTCGACGAAACACGCCTGCTGGCGACTCCCACGTGCATAAGCAAGGGCAGGATGCGCGCTTCCGACTTGGTGATTGTGGACATGGACGGAAAACGCCTCGCCGGTAGGCGCACAGTTTCGAGCGAGATCGGCATGCACCTGCTGATTTATCGCCTGCGCCCCGATGTGCATGGCATCGTGCACGCACACCCGCCGACCGCCACCGGGTTTGCCGCTTCCGGTTACGACCTGAACCGGCCGCTGGTGTGCGAGGTCGTGGTCGGACTGGGCTCGATCCCGCTGGCGCGTTATGGCACCCCGGGCACTCCGGAGCTGACCGATGCTCTCGCGCCCCTGATCCCGCACCATGACGCCATACTGATGGCGAATCACGGGGTGGTGACGTTTGGATCGTCGCTCGAGAGTGCCTACATGAAAATGGAAACCGTGGAGCACTTCGCGAGGATCGCGCTGGTCACGCACCTGCTCGGCAACGAGCAACCGCTGGGTGAAAAAGAAGTTGAAAAACTGCACGAAGTGCGCCACCGCTACAACGGCGGAGGAACCGCGACTGCGCCGCGCAGGCCGGTTGCGGGGGACGACCTTCAACGCGATCTTCAATCGGATCTTCAATCCGACGCCGAGCCGAAAGAGACGGCCGGCAGCCGCCGGTAGAGTTGTAGCGATTGACTGTGTGGCCCCACCATAGGAGATTTCAACACCGGCGACAGAAGAGTCGCCACGAGAATTGCCATGCGACGGGCGCCTGAATCGGAAAGATGCAGTCCATCAGAGGTCGCATTTGCGCCACCAATTACCTGAATGAAACATCGTTTCGGAATCAGCCAAACACCGTACTTCGCGGACAATCGCCTCTGAATTCGACCATACGCGACCTTGTGTGGCAATAGCGGCAACTCGAACATAACCGTCGTGCGCCCGGGCATCGCCAGCTTTGATAGGGTTGCGTCTAGGTTTTTCTCAAACTCGACGGATGGCACGCCGCCAAGCAGATCATTCCCGCCGATCTCGATGAGCACGACGCGGTCATCGGGCGTAACCGTCGCTGCCATATCTTGCGCTTCCGCCGTTTGAGCACCGGGTCGTGAGAGATTTTTCACGGGCACATTCGTCAATTGCTGCATGACAACCGGCCATGCCGGAACGCGCGGATCTATGCCCGAAGAAATTGAGTCACCGATAACCACTAGATGATCGCTTGGAGCGCCCACGATCGCTGGCATTCTCCGGTGGAGAAGTTCCGAGGCCGTGAGCATCAGGAGCAAGATAAGCAACGCCGCAGCCGACCAAGGACGCCATCCGGTCCCTGGCCAGCTCAGCCATTGGTTCGCCACAGCAAACCACAGCGTAAACGCTGCAAGGAAGATCGCATCAACGGTCTACGAGAATGGCGGGCAAGCCATCACTATTAGTACCAACCCCACCCATGCCGCCAGATTTCGCAAGGGCAACCACCAGCCTTGCGTTAAGTACGGCGAGATGACTACTGCCAGCAGGAGCAAGAGTGCGCCAGCATACAGCGAGTCGCCGGATGCGAAGTAAAGAGCGGCGGAATTCATTGCGGAGATCGTATCAGCATCGCCTCTTACTCCCCTCCAATGCGCAACCTCACCCCGGCGCGAAAGTTCGCTGTCAGCGCGGGATATCCCACCACTTCGTTGTAGTGATCGTTGAGCGCGTTTTGGACGTTTGCGTACGCCGTGATTCGCGAATTGATCGCATACCATCCGCCCAGATCGACGCGCGCGTAGCCAGCAGCGTGAGTGATTACGGCAGTCAAATTACAATAACACTCGTCTGCAAAGTCAGAGTCCGGACGGCGGCCCACGAAGCTTCCTCCCAGATTTGCTCCCCAGCGCTTTCCCAGATAGCTGAGGAGCGTGGTTGCCGAATGCTTGGGGCGACGGAGCAAGGGATTTCCCGTGTCATATACAGGATCGCAAAAGTACGCCGGGGTGCAGAGCGGCGCTTGCAGGTACTGGGTCGAGAGATAGGTATAGGCCGTGTTCAGCGATAATCTTTTCCAAATCCTGCCTTGCAGCTCGACTTCGGCGCCATGGGCGAGAGATTCTTGCACATTGAAAAACTTGCCCAAGCCTGCCTGATTGGTTCCATATTCAATCTGATCATGGAAGAGGTTATTAAAGTAGGTCGCGTTCAAGGCCCAGCGGCCGGCAAACAAATTTTGCTGGAAGCCGGCTTCGAAGGCTCGGGTGCGCTCCGGTAACAGACCAAGGTTCGCGACGTAGTAGGGAAGGTTGGCAAAAGTCTGATAGAGGGCGGGTTCCATGAACCCTGTGGCATAGGAAAAACGCAGACGCGTTCCGGAAAAAATTTCACCGCCGCGCAACGCCAGCAGAGTTAGAGCAACCCGTGGCACGCCCGTATTGCCGAATGCGCTGTTGTGGACAAAACGCCCTCCCGCGATGACGGACAGCCTGCCTAGCGTGAGTTGCTGTTGCAGGTAGGCATCCTGCTCCAGACGTTGACCAGGAGTTTGTGAGCCATAGCTTCCAACAAATCCGTTTTCGTTTTCGATGCGAACGCCGAAGGTAGAGTGGGTCGAGATTTGCCCAGAGGTTCGCTCAGAATAATCGCCCTGGTATTCAAATCCAGCGTGATTGATGTCGTTGTACGTGTGACCCGGAAAGTCGTCGTAGTTGAGAGGATTGCTGCTGAAGTTTACGTCGGTGTAGCGGGAGAGGTAGTCGAAGCCGGTGAAGCGGTGTTGCCAGCCGGAGGGCTCGTTGACGGTGAGTTCCACGCTTCCGAGAAGATTGTTCTGGTGCGACCATTCGCTGGGGTCGGGCTGCAGAAGCGGATCGCCGTTAAAACTCCACTCCCCGGGCACACCGGTGTAGCTGTTGGAGTGGCGGACCCGGAGTCGCAGCGCAATTCGATCGGTAATCGCTATGCCGATATTCGCACCCTGCAAAGAATCCGAGTACGCGTCGTTTACGCCTTGTCCGTTGCTGTTGAACTGGTTTCCAAAAAAATTATAGTCGAAGCGCCGGTGGGCGCCCGCCAGAGACGCGTAGCCGTTGGCCGTTCCGAAATTTCCTCCATCGGCGCCGAAGCGGAGCTCAGGGACGGGGGTGCTCCCAGTGCGCGTCCACACTTGCACCACGCTGGTCATGGCATCGGAGCCGTACAAGGTGCTCTGCGCGCCGCGCACAAATTCCAGGCGATCGGCTTGCGCCAGGGGGAGAGTGCCAAAGTCAAACGTTTCGCCCGGGTTGTCGATGGCCACTCCATCGACAATCACTTTGTTGTAGGTGGACTCGCCGCCACGAACAAAAAGAGACGAGATTCCGCCGCGTTGCCCGGCCGTGTTCACGACCGCGCCCGGCAGGAAGCGCAGGGCGTCGTCCGCGGCAATCGGCTGCATTGCTTCCAACTGCTGGCTGCTCAGAGTGTCGACCTGGGCGCCCGCGGCCTGGCTTGGAACGGGAGTGCGGGTCGCGGTGACGACGACGGTTTCCGCAGCCGTTGCCACGCGGAGCTTGATGGTGGTGACTTCGGTGGTTGGGGAGGCGTCCAGGGTCACCATTTCTGCCGCGAAGCCTGGAGCCAACACCTGGACACGATAAGAACTGGATGGCGCTTCGCGAAAAATCGCGAGCCCTTCGGCGGACGTGCTTTGAATGGCAGCGGGAGCGGGCTTGCCCAGTTTGAGTAATTGAACCTCGGCCCGAGCGACGGCGGCGTCTTGCGGATCGACGACTTTGATTTTGATTTCGGCGGAAGCGATGGGCGTCAGGATGGACGCCAGGCCGATGGCCCATAGAAACTCGATGGCCAAGAAAATGATACTAGCGAACAGACGAGAACAGCGCATGCACGTCTCCTTTATCACGCGAAAGGTTGTGTGGACGGTTCACGCCGGTCTCCTGGCTTTGCGAGTCAGGATGTGAGCTTTTGCTCGAATGAGCTTTGGCCCTGCATCCGGTTACTACAATCGGCCTTCCCAGGGTGTCATTTTCAGATACCCCAGTGACCGGTTGCGGCTTCCTCGCTTACAGTTGCGCGGCAGCGCGGGAATTGCACCCGCTTCCCATAGCGCCAGCGTGTCGCCGGCCTACGATCATGCGCGAACCTAATTTTGAGAAAGAGCAAAAACAGCAGCCCTGCAAATCTACCGGGCACTTCGATACAAAGTCAAATTTCGGGAAAGTGCGGTGAAGCTTGGTCCGGAGCAGCGCGCCGCAAAATGCAGATCCCTCGCTTCGCTCGGGATGACAAAATCTGGTTAATGACTGGGGATGAAAAAGTCTGGTTGATTGAATTGAAGAGCGATGCGCTATTTTCGCCACGGCGGCGAGCCCTTGATGGCAGGGAACTCTCGCGATCCTACTTGCGCGACGTGCTCCTCGGCGAAGCGGGTTACGCGTTCGAGGGCTGCCTGCAACTGCCGTTGAAACTCGGCCATCTGCGCGTCCATCTCCGCTTCCGCAGCTTCGGCGGGAACCGCCATTTTGGCGCTGAAGCGCACCAGCGCCTTCGAAAATGGCTTGGGGATCATCAGCGCATCCCATGTATTCAGCACCCAGGCATCGCTGAGCGCCACGTGGAACGCCGCCATCGGAAACGCGCTGGCGCGCGCCAGCAGCACAGGGCCCGGTTTGGCCACGTATTTCGGGCCGCGTGGACCGTCGATCGTAAACGCCACCAGGTTGCCCTGTTCCAGTTGGCTTCGCAAGCCGAGCAGGGCTTTCGCGCCGCCGCGGCTGCTCGACCCTCGCACCGCGACGAAGCCAAGTTTTTCAATGGTCCGAGCGATGTATTCCCCGTCGAAGCTGCGGCTTACCATGACTGCGATCCCGGTCTTTCTCCACAGCCACGCGCTCGGGAACACTGCCCGGTGCCAGAAAGAGTAGATCACCGGTTTTTCGTAAATCGCGTCCGGCGGCGAAGGCGGCTCTTCCCACGATATGGAATAGCGAAGAGTCGAACCGATCAGCGAAATGGCCAGATAAGTTGCCCAGCTGATGAACCACAAACGAATTCTTTGCGCTAGCGAGAATCGGAGCGTATCCAAAACGGAGGGCGGCTCAGGCTCGACGGCGGCGGAAGAAGAACTCACGCGGATATTGTAGCCGGGGCAGAAGGTTTAACTGAAAGCTTACAGCGGAGAGCTGACAGCGGATTCTACGCTTCCAGGTAGGCCTCGATCCACTCTTTCAGCCGTTGACGCCGCTCGTCGGTCGGGTCAAAACGAATTCCGAAGTTCTTGTTGCTTTTCTTCCAGGTCACGTACCCGCGCACCCAGACGCGCGGCAGCGTCAGCAAAGAAAACGACACTTCCACCAGGCTCCCTTGTTCGGGCACGTGATTGCCCTTGAGCGACATTCCCCCCGAACTGATCTCCTGGCTGGTAGTGGTTATGCGGTCGCCGTCGGCCATCACCACCCCAACCTCCGTCATGACGGGGATACGCACATAGCGGCGGAATTCGTGCAGCACCAACATTCGAGTCGAGCGCACCAGTTTCATCGCCGCGGAGCGCTCCAACGGCTCGTGAAACACCGCGTTGATGCACAACTTCGAATAACGCATGGCATCCTGCGCGGTGCCGCCCAGCCCGTAAATGACGATCCGGTTGTTAGAAGCCGAGCTTCGCGCCATCTCGATGATGCTGCCAGCTGCTTCTCCCAGGGGCAAAACGCAGGCCTCGAACTTTTCGCGTTGCAGTCGATCCGCCTGTTCGCGCGCAATCGAAACCGTTTCGATTCCGTATTGACGGAAACACTCCGTGATCAGCTGCGCAGACGCCTCGGGCAAATCAAATAGCGCGACGCGCGCAACCGTTTTGCGATGCGTGGGAGAGGGGGCGTGAATGGCAACCGTCGAAGTAGGCATTAGTCCCAGGGATGAACTCCTCTGAAACCCCATTCTGGCGGGTCTTTTCGCGGCTGCATAGGTTTCGGAAGGGCGTAGCCCCTGTCCTAAAGTGCCATTACGAAAGCTGTACTTGGGTCCATTGCACCCTGCTCCCTTCGTTTCTCTCTACCTGTGTTCAGGTAAGATGTTGCCATCCTTAGTATCCGTAGCCGCAGTCAGAAGCAGTCAGAAAATGATCACGCTCAACGACATTCAGTCGGCCCTGGGCCGTATTCGCAACTTTATCTACCTTTCGCCCTGCGCGCGTTCGGAGACGTTTTCTGAATCCACCGCCAACCACGTCTATTTGAAGCTCGACAACCTGCAGCGAACCGGCTCTTTCAAGGAGCGCGGCGCGCTGAACAAGTTGCTCTTGCTCAGCCCCGAAGAACGCGCCCAGGGCGTGATCGCGGCCTCGGCCGGAAATCACGCCCAGGGCGTGGCCTACCATGCCGGGAAGCTCGGCATCCGGGCCCAGATTTTCATGCCCCTGACCACGCCTCTCATCAAGGTCTCGGCGACGCGCGGTTACGGAGCCGATGTGGTTTTGCACGGCGCCAACTACGACGAAGCTTTCGAAGAGTCCGTGCGCCGCAGCCAGGCTGAGCACCTCACCTTCGTGCATGCCTTCGATGACGACGCCGTCATCGCCGGGCAGGGCACCATCGGTTTGGAACTCATGGAGCAGCATCCTGCCTTGGACGCCGTCATCGCTCCCATCGGCGGCGGAGGTCTGATTGGCGGCATCGGCTGCGCGCTGAAAGAATCGAATCCCAAGATTCAAGTTTTCGGAGTGCAGCCCTCGCGCCTGCCGTCGATGAAAGTTGCCGTCGCGGAAGGTAAGCCAGTGACGCTCATCGCGGCCTCCACCATCGCCGATGGCATTGCCGTGCGCCGCGCCGGCGACCGCACGCTGCCGCTGGTTCAGAAGTACGTGGACGACATCGTTACCGTCGAAGAAGAAGAAATCGCCAACGCCATTCTGCTTCTGCTCGAGCGCGAGAAGACTTTAGCGGAAGGTGCCGGCGCAGCGGCCATCGCGGCTCTGGTCAACCGCAAGCTGCCGCTCGTTGGAAAGAAAGTTGCCGTGCTCGTCTGCGGCGGAAACATTGACGTTACGCTGCTTTCACGCATCATCGAGCGCGGCCTCGTCAAAGATGGACGTCTGGTGCGCCTGCGCGTCCATCTGCCCGACTATCCCGGCGCGCTCCATCGCCTCACATCGATCCTGGCGCAGCATCGCGCCAATATCGTCGAGACCGACTACGACCGCGCTTACCACGGCGTGGGCCTGGGGGAGACCGCGATCGAAATCACCATGGAAACCCGCGGGCCTGACCACATCGCCGAAATTATCTCGGCGCTGGGGGCTGCGGGATATACGCAGGAAAGGGTGCTGTAGAGCTTTTTCACCGCCGAGACGCGGAGAGCGCCGAGAAAAATCAAAATCTTAACCACAGGGGGCGCTGGGTAGCGCAGGGGAACCCGTCGAATTCTTCGGCGCTCCGGCGTCTCAGCGGTGAGCGTCACTCAAACTGCTTTCGAAACCGCTCCAGCTGATTCTTCAGCTCCCCAAGTTCCCGGCGCAGGTCCGCCACTTCTTCCTCCAACCGTGCGACGCGCTCGGCATCTGCCGGATTGCGCTCAACCGCCGCGCCGACTCGCGCCGGCGCTTCCGCTTCCACGACATCTCCGGCAAGCAGATGCGCATATCGAGATTCTTTCGTTCCCGGCTGGCGGGGCAGCACCTTGGCCAGCGCCGGCTCGCGCTGCATTAATTTCTGCAATGCCGATTGCACATCCTCCAGCGTTTCGAAGTGGTGCATACGCTCGGAGCGGCCGCGGAGTTCGCCAGGGGTCTGCGGGCCCCGCAGCAGCAGCACGCACAGCACTGCAATCTCCGGACGCGTGAAATTAAATACCTCCTGCAAGCGCTGCTCGTATTTGGTCACGCGGCTGTCGGCGCCGCGTGCGGGCCCGGCCAGGCGCTGCTCCTGCAAACCTTCGAGCGCGTCGCGCACCGCATCTTCGTCCAACCGCATCACCGGATCGCGATTCGACTTCTGGTTGCACGCATTCACCAGCGCGTTCAGCGACAGGGGATAGTACTCCGGCGTGGTGATGTCCTTTTCGATCAGCGACCCGAGCACGCGCACTTCGTTTTCCGTCAGCTTGAATTCCATGGATTTCATTCATTGTACCGAGTCCTCCGGCGGAGGGACGGGCGGGGACGCCCGCTCTCCACCGCCAAGCTGCAGGCTTGCGCGAGCCTCAACGCGGCACACGGTATACTCGATAGTTTGCCGGACGCATCCAATTGAAGCAGTTGCCAGTAGCCAGTGGCCAGTTGTCAGTTTCGGACGGAAAGCACTGTTCCGGGGCTACTGAGTTCAGGTTGGGCAGAACGCAAGTCGCTGCCGGACTGGGTACTGGCTACTGGCAACTGGCAACCGGCAACTGCATTTCAAGGAGGACTCGTGAGGAAATACCTGGGAGTTTTGGGCGGCGTGGCGGCGCTGTGTATGATGTCGTGGGCGCAGGTTCCCGCTCCCACTCCCACTCCAGATCAAGCTCCGGCCCAGGCCCCAGCTCCCGAGCCAACTCCAATTCCCGTTCCACCTCCACCCGCCAGCCGCGTGGCGGCGCCGCCGTATCCGCGCTTCGAAGTGTTTGGCGGCGGTACGTACGCCGAGACCGGTTTTTTCAATGCCGGACACTGGGCGGGGTTGCCGGGCTGGGACGCTTCTCTGGGTGCGAACGCGACGAGTTGGCTGGGGTTCGTGTTGGAAGGCGGCCAATACTTCGGAACCTCAAAGATCCCGAGTCTCGTGCCGGCGCCGTTTCCATCGGGTCAATTCTTCGAGCCGACGCCGTCTCCCACGTTCAACGTGGCGACGCGAGAGTACAACTTTCTTTTCGGCGCGCAATTTTTCCGCCGCAAGTATGGACGCTGGACGCCGTTTGGCGAGCTGCTGTACGGGCACCAGGGCGCACGCGGCGTGGCGACCCCTCAAACGGGATCTCTCGTCACGGAAATCGGCACTGGCCGGGCGATAG
>Ga0208827_1000244_pt1 | contig 30540 bp, 31 predicted proteins | sample Sb_taG_5_FD_187709 | JGI IMG/M metagenome (GOLD analysis project Ga0208827, IMG submission 187709) | Peat soil microbial communities from Weissenstadt, Germany - Sb_50d_8_FC metaG (SPAdes) (version 2) | ecosystem: Environmental > Terrestrial > Soil > Wetlands > Peat | place: Germany... | reverse complement strand
GCTCCAGTCCTTCCGCAAAAACAAACAGGCTCTGGTTGGGCATCTTGACCACTTTGTGCACCACCGCCAGCGTTCCGATGGCGTACAGATCGGTCGGCTGCGGCGTGTCCACCCGCGCCTCGCGCTGCGCCACTACTACGATGGTCTTATCTTCGCCCAGCGAGTTGATCAGTTGTACAGAACTTTCTCGCCCCACCGTCAGCGGCAGCACCGCGTGGGGGAATAGGACCGTGTCGCGCACCGGTAAAATCGGCAGCGACCGCTCAGTGGTTTCGTAACCAGTGTTCTCGGCAGCAGAATAAGAGATAGGATCGCCCATGATTTTCACTTGAGTGTCTTTCACTCAACCTTGGATGAACTGAACTGCCAAAAAGATGCAAGCCTTCGTGTTAGGTTGTTGAATTCTAAACCTTTTTTAGCCTTTTGCAAGGCACGGACGGGATTCGGGCCGCCATTCCCGTAACCCAACTTGGGGTCGCCGACTCCCATCTTGAAATTCCAAGCTACGCGGAACCCAGCAAGAACGCAGTGCACTGCCTCACAGCACGTTGTGACGATTCAGAAGGGCCGATCCACATCACTGCACGTCCACAATCTTCAGCGTGGTCACCTGCCTCACCCAGCGCGCCATTCTTTTTTCATCGGGTATCACGATGCGGTAGGGCCCCTCCTTGTCATCGAGCGCCTTGCCATTTTTTGAGAAGGCCAGGATGACCTGCTTATCGGTGAACCGCAGGTCGACTTCAGGCAGTGCAATCACCACCCGATAATCATCGGCCGCCTCCACCAGCAAACATGACGCCATCCGTTTTCCCTTCAGAGTCTCGCCGAACCCAACTCCCGCTTTTTCCAACACAGCCCGAAGCGCGACGCCCTCAAACGTAGTAGATACACCAGAGGCAGCGGTCGTGACCTTCACCCGCGGCAAAGCATCGATGTCGGCCCGAGCCAAAACCGTTTGCTTTCCAGTTTCGATTTGAACGGTCAACTGCTGAGACACCGCGAGGGTGGTCTGCAGCGTCAGGGCAAGGGCAAAGACAAAGACAAGGAGCGCGGCGCGAAGAAATAGGCGATTTCTCATATCACACCCGAAGAATCATGACCTCGGTAGCCTTGATGAGGGCGGCTGCGGTCTGCCCCGCCTTCAGTTGCATCTCTCGCGCCGAAGTTGCCGTGATAATCGACGTGATCTGCTGGCCGCCAATCGAAATCTTTACTTCGGCCATCAGACCGCTGATGCGAACCGAATCGACGCGGCCCACCAATTGATTGCGTCCACTGACGCGGCGGATAACCTGCTCCCGTTCTTTCTCCGTCCTGCCACGTGTTCTGAAGAGCAGCTTGTCAATCTCACTTTGCGGGATGCGGTGGTGTCCTCCGACCGTCTGGGTGCTGCGAATCTTCTTCTTGTAAATCCACTGCTTGATGGTGGGGAAGCTGATTCCCAGCTGTAAAGCAGCGTCCCGCAGTTGCAGCAGATCGTCAGTGTCAGCATCCCGCCCGGATTTGGCCTTCTTCCGCATCGGAACGAAATCGTACAGTCATTACATTGCACGGTCAACACAAGGTACGGTCAACCTGCTGAGATCCCCGACGCTATCGCCAGCCCTCTCTTCTGAATGCATATATACGCATAATATTTGACAGCATAACCGTATTTCATATACATTTCAAAGTTCTTTGATTCAAGACTGATTTCGGGAGGCCTCAATGCGTAGCGTTGCCTTGTTTTTCGCCGTGCTCGTTCTCTGTCTTTCCTCTACCTTGTCCTTCGCACAGGCGAGCCTTTCCGGCGTGGTGACGGACCAAACCGACGCAGCCCTTCGCGATGTCGCGGTGACAATCAAGAACGCCGACACAGGTGCAACGCGCACGATCGCAACCGACGGCGGGGGGCACTATCAGGCGTCCGGCCTGCCTCCGGGGCGCTTCGAGATTCGAGCGGCAAAACAAGGGTTCGCCGATGAAACGCGCACGGGAATCGGCTTGGCGGTTGGCCAGGACGCCGCGGTCGACATTAAGATGCAGCGGAGCACCCCCGACGCCTGCGCGAGCGGCCACGAGTTCGCCACCACCGATTGCACGCTGACCTGGCATGGCATCACGGTGTACGGTGCGTATGACGTTGGCGTCGGCTGGGTCAGCCACGGCTTACCGGAAAACGGCTATAACTATGAAGGCGAATCTCTGGTGAACCGAAACGGCTATCAACATCGATTCGTCGTCGCACCGAACAACCTGCAGCAGACGGGTCTGGGCATCAGGGGTAAGGAAGAGTTTCGGCATGGCTGGTTCGTTGTGTTCAACGCTTCAACTGGCATCAATCCGCAGTCCGGCCTGCTCGCCAACGCGTCAGCCACCCAGACCATCAACAACGGCCTTCCCAGGAGCAGCTATTCGATAGCCATCGACGGCGCGCGCGCGGGCCAACCCTTCAATGACGAATACTATGCCGGCATATCGTCCGTGCATTTCGGCACGCTGACCTTCGGTCGTCAGCGCGCTCTCGGCACCGATGCGATGCTCCTTTACGATCCGGCCGGCGGCGCCTATGCCTTTTCGTACATCGGGTATAACGGCACGATGGCCGGCGGCGGCGACACTGAAGACAGCCGTTGGGACGACGCCCTGAAGTATCGCATCAGCTATGGCCCGGTCCATTTCGGCGCGATGTATAAATTCGCCGATGGCTCTGCCGGCTGCTACTCGGCCTCCGCAACCTGGACTGCCGCCAACTGTACGCCGGAAGCGGCGCATAACAACGCCTATGGATTCGACCTCGGCGGAGACTACGGTAAGTTCTCGGCCGACGCCGTCTTCCAACATTACAACCAGGCGATCAGCGTATTGAACCCCTTGCTGGGGCCTCAAAGTCCGACGGCGTCATATCAGTCGACCACCGACAGCATCAATACAAACCCCATCAACGGGGGGACCAATCTGATCGACCCGAACAACACCGTATATGGCATCGTGACCGACAACAACGCCATTATGGTCGCTGCCAAGTATAAGTGGGACCCGTTCAAGTTTTTTGCCGGCTACGAATACATCTGGCAGAATAACCCGAGAAATCCGTTGGGCGTTGGCGCCTCGGACCAGGGCGGTTATTTCATGAGCGGCGTCGAAGACAACAATCTTGATTCTGAAAAATTGGTGAATATCTGGTGGACGGGCGCGAAGTACACCTACCGCAGCAAAACCGACTTCACCTTCGCCTGGTATCAACAGCGGCAGAACGACTTCCGTCTTCCGCCGACCTGCTCGCCCTCAGCCGGTTTCCGCAGTTCCTGCGCGGGCACCCTCAACGAGGGGTCGCTCTATGCGGATCATCACTTCACCAAGCGTTTCGACGGTTTTGCCGGAATTGCGTATTCCTGGGTGAGCGGCGGTCTGGCCATCGCCATTCCTCATAAACCCGGCGTCCCCTATAACTCGGACAACAACTGTGCTCCGACAGTCGGTGCTCGTTTCACCTTCTGATCGCTTCCGCGGCGGGCTCAGTCGAGATCCCATCAATCAGCGTGAAGTAGTAAGAAACGGCCAGCCGATTTGCCGAGGTTGTGCCGGGGAGAGCTACTGGAACCTAAAGGGCAAGGTGAGCGTTACAATGCCTCACGCTTCCGGATAAATTCCCAGCACCTTCACCAGGTCCGAGATCTCGCCGAGATGCCGCAGGGCATTGCGCGAATCTTCATCGTCGCCCCGCAGCAGATCCACAAAAAACACGTACTCCCACGGACGCCCGCGCAGTGGCCGCGATTCGATCTTGCTCAAGCTGATGTCGCGCAGCGCAAATACGCTGAGCGCCTTAAACAACGCCCCCGGAATATTCTTCACGCTGAACGCCAGCGAAGTCTTATCCGCCTTATCCGCATTCCGCGCCTGCTTTCCCCGCCTGATCTTTCCTTGTTTGATCTTTCCTCGTTCGATCAGAAAGAAGCGCGTAAAGTTTCTCTTGTCATCCTCAATTCCGGCCTTCAGAATTTTTCCGGCATACACTTCCGCGGCCCGCCGGCTGGCAATGCCCGCGGCATCGCGCAAGCCCTCCGTCACCACATGCTTCACGCTTCCCGCCGTGTCGTAGAAAGGCACCGGCTCCAGCCTCGGATTCTTGGCAAACAGGTCGCGGCATTGATCGAGCGCCACGGGATGAGAGAACACGCGCCGGACATCTCGAAGCTTGGTGCCCGGCAGCGCGATCAAGTTGTGCACGATGCGCAACCGAAACTCGCGCACAATATGAACCTCGCGCCCCAGCAACAGATCGAGGTGTTCCGCGACCGACCCCGCCAGCGAGTTCTCAATCGGAATCACCGCCCCGTCCACCGATCCACGCTTGACGCGGTCGAATACTTCGATCGAACGCGCGCACGGCACCACCTGCGCCCGCGGCAACATCGCTTCCGCCGCCTCGTGGCTGAAAGAGCCAAGCTCTCCCTGGATCGCAATCTTCATCAAGCCACTTCCTCTGCGCACCAATCTTCCACCCGTAGAGACGGGGCTTGCCCCGTCTCACCCTGCGGGCGGGAGGCACGGCAACCCGCAGCTCTACGAGAATCCAGCCCCGAAGGGGCGACCGACCTTAGCCCAGCGCTTCAGCGCTGGGAAAGGTGGCAAGAATGAGCTAAGTCCCGGAGGGACGACCCAGCTCTCTCCGGCAAATCATCGCACCAGCGAACGGGCGAGCTCTTTCGTCATAACCAGCGCATCCATATGGTTCGAATAGTACCCGGCAACCGTCTTCTCCACGAAATACCCTTTCTGCTTGTAGAAGCGAATCGCGGCGGCATTATTTACCGGAGTCTCCAGCGCCACCGCAACTGCTCCCGCCCGCAGCAACTCTTCTTCCGCCGCCCCAAGCAAAGCCGAGCCGACCCCCGCCCGCCGCGCCTCCGCGACCACGTCGATGGTAATGATGTGCCCACTCTTGCGGCGAATCTCCGCCACGACGAAACCCAGAATCGATGCGGGCGTCTTGCCGTTGAACGGAACCTCGCCGCCTTCGTCCTCGGCCACCAGCGTAAACGACCCCGGCCGGCGCATATACAAGGCCAGTTCCGTTCGCGAGTACGCCAATTGCGCATCGAAGCAAGCCTGGTCAATCCGCCACAACGTGTCCAAATCGGGTTTCTCGAATTCTCGGATTCGCAACTGCACGACGCTATTGTAGCGGGATTGTAGCGTGGCGCGAGAGTAGCGGAAAAAGTAGCGGAGAAGCAGCGAGAAAGATTATCCTGCCGTCTGCAGCTTTTTTTCCGCATCCCCCCTTGCGCATTTGCATCCGTAAGAAGTACGATTTCTTGCACGAGGCAACGTGGGGCGTTTCATTCTCATTGACGCGGGCGCGGCACTCGCACTCTCCTTCATCTGGTATGCCTGGTTCGTCCGTTACAACCGCAGGCGTGCCGGCAACGTGCTGCAGTCGGTCCAGGCGGCATGCCTCGGAAAGGGCCGCGTCGCCGATCTGCGATGGCAGGCCAGCAGCTCCCGGTTGAAAGCAACTCTTCATCTTTCCTCGCGCTGGTTTGAGGATGCCCGCCTCACCATTCGCCTGTTGCCGCGTGCGCTCCCGGTGCAATGGGCCCTGAGCCGCTGGCGCCAGCAGCAGGAAACGCTAACTTTCGAAGCCGACATGGGATTCCCCCCGGGCTTCCATCTCGATGTCATCCGTCATCGCTGGTCGGGTCGCTCGGGCACGAAAACCTCGGGGTCGAAAGCCTCGGCCTGCACTCGCGCCTGGACCATCAGCCGCCCCGGCCCCGTCATTCTGACCACCAAGGAAGACTGGCCCGTCGAACTCAACCCGGTGGTGAACGCGCTGGCCTCCTGGCGCGACAAAGATTTTGTCGGCGTTCGCTTCAACTCTACCTCCCCGCACTTCACCGCCACCGTGGCCTTGGAAAACCTCTCCGATCAGAAGGCCGCATCCGCCTTGTTCGGTCTCTTCCGCGAACTGGCCGCCAGTTCCTCAGCCAAACAGCACTAAGAAAGCCGACTGCCGCGATTGAGACGTGATTGGCCGCAGGGAAGTAACCGTGCCACCGTCTCGGCGGCCTGGCTGGAACCGTCGCTCGCCTCGCGGCTTCCGGCTGGAGGGGATCGCGATGTCAAGGAATTCGGGCACATCAGTGTGATCGGAGTCCTCGCACCAGAACCCTGAATCGACACAGCGATTCGAGAAAAGAACTCAGCGGCACCGCCATGGCAAGGACAGGGAGTTGTTCGGGGAAGGGACAGGGATGTCCCCCAAGCCCCAGGAATCCTTGCTGCCCTGAGTTGCATTGCCCACTGCACGCCCCCTTGCAGTTTGCCTGCGAATAACAGCGCAGTCTTCTCGCAACACTCGGCGACCAGGGTATAATCTCCGCCGCAGCACCTTCGCGAAAGAGTTTTGATGCTTTCATCAACAAATTTCTGGATGTGTTTTGCCGGGCTTATCTATCTTGTCGCCGGAGTTTTTATACTTCGAAAAGAGATCAGCGCGGCTCGCGGCTGGGACAAGCTCATCACCTTGGGCTGTGTCTTCATCGCCGTTCCACTCGCTGTATTCGCGCCTGAGCATTTCGGCGGCCCGATGGGAGTCCCGGATATGGTCCCGTCCTGGATGCCGGCGCACTTGTTCTGGGCGTATTTTGTTGGATGCGCGCTGTTCGCAGCAGCTACCAGCCTTACGGTGAGGAAGTTCGTACGCTTGTCGTCCACCCTGCTCGGATTGATGTTCTTTTTATTTGTCTGCATGATGCATATACCGAATGCGCTCGCGGATCCCAAAAATCGATTCGCGTGGGCCTACGCGCTAAGAGATCTCTCTTTTGCCGGAGGCGCATGGGCTCTCGCCGGACTGCATAGTCGCGCTTCGTCGCCGCAACCATCGAAATGGATGATTTTATTTGCGCGCATCGTCATAGCCATTGCTGCGATCTTTTTTGCCGTAGAATTTTTTCTTCATCCAGAGTTTGCGCCCGGCTTTCCTTTGGAAAAGATGACGCCATTATGGGTTCCATTCCCCAGCGTATGGGGATACCTCACAGGTGCGATCCTACTGGCCGCTGGAATCGGCTTGGCCCTGAACAAAAAATCTCGGATAGCCGCAACCTCGATTGGCGCACTAATGACTGTCCTCACTCTATTCCTATATCTGCCTATTTGGATCCTCGCCCACGGCGGATCAACGCCGGAGATCATGGAGGCGATAAATTACGTCTTTGACACATTGCTCTACGCCGGAACAGCACTCGTCCTGGCATCGGCATTGCCGCCCGATCCTGATCGCGTGGAGAAAACGTAAGTGCCTCCTGTGACACTTTCCGGCTTTCCCAGTTTCGGCTAACTGTCGCTAACAGCGTTTGCGCTCAGAACCCAAAATTCTGCATGTGGGCTTACCGGTCGTACATCTCGTAATGTGTGGAGAACGGCTCCAGTTCGAGCAGGAAATCCTTGTCGAAGTCGTAGTATTTCGCCACGCTGATGTCGTCTCCGGCGAAGGCGCGGATCGCCACCTCGGATTCCCAGAACGTGACCATCAAAAAATGTGCGGTATCGCCCTCGATACGACGTAGCGCATAAGCGCCCTTGTTGCCGGCAGTCGAGCGGTAATCAGGGATGGCGACGGTTCGCATCAGGTTTAGGTACTCGTCGCTTTTGGTTGCGGGGGTCGCGCCATGCCAGATTCGGGTGATCATGTTGAGACTCCTTCCGTGTCGTTGTGTCCAGAACCTGTGTCCAGAACCCTTAGATGTCGTTAACCGGCCTTAGCGCTCACAACCCAGTCAACGAGCGCCATCGCGACCTTACGGCAACAACCTTTTTGAGACACGCCAACTCCACCGCTTTGATTGACTTGCCCGTTTCATCCACGTAAGATTTCTCACGCATGATCGGCCAACCCGTCTCCGACTACCGCACCGAGGAGAAACTCGGCGGCGCGATGGGCGTGGTCTCCAAGGCCGTGGTCTACAAGGTCAAAGAACACTTTCCGCGGACGCTTTGTCGCTCGGAGGTTCCATCCCAAGCAAAGTTTTCGAACTGCAAGGAGACGGTTATGAAGCGCGCGAAACTGATTTCCGTTAGGCTGGCGGCCGTGTTCGCCCTGGCGTCGTTCTCGGTTCTTACCCTGCATGCTCAGCAGACGGGTGAGATCAAACGCACCGTGCTAGAGAAAAAAGACCTCAGTGTCCCGGGCCGCGAAGGCCTACTGGTCTTGGTGGAGTTTACGCCGGGAGCCCGAGAAGCGAAACACACCCATCCCGGTGACCTCTTCGCCTATTTAAAGGAGGGCACTCTTACCCTATACCGGGAGGGCATGCCGACTGTCACGCTGACCCCGGGCGAGGTCTTCTACGTTCCGGCGGAAAAGGTTCATTGGGGAGAATGTGCGGAAAAGACGCCTTGCAAGGTGCTGGTCACCTTCGTTGTTGAAAAGGGCAAACCGCTGAGCTCTCCGGCTAAGTAAGGCGAGACTAAAGGTAGTCCGGAGTGCGGTGAGATTCTGCCGTATGGTTGATCTAAGCAGGTTTACGCTAATACCCGTGTTGTTGGCGAAATCGCGGCTTTTCTTTTGCCCTTGGAAGTAAAAAAGAAAACGGCCGGGAAAACTCCCTGCCGTTTCACGAGGAAGTGCGGCAACAGCTTATCCCCAACGAACCTATTTCAGCCCTGCCGTACCGCCCCTCAAGTCGAAAGACTAGAAGTCGTAGTCTTCTGGCGTGCAGGGGCAGCGTCCGTAGCCGCTGGCCAGCGTTAGGCCGTAACCACACACCGTTCCGAGGTTTGATAGTTCAATCGCCGAGAGGTTCGAGTCGGCTAACGCGGTTTCGTCGACGAACCACGGCCCCGCTTCCTTGGCGTTCACGCGGTTCCCCGCGCCGGGAGCAGGAAATGTGGTCGTCGTTGCCTCGATGTGCGTTGCCCATCCCCGCAGTCCCGGAGACGGCACCGGGTTGGTCGGGTCGCCACTCGAAGACGAAATGACCTTGATAGCGCCACGCGAAAACTCTCCATGGATGGTGAATGTGTCGGACGTGAGCTCTTGGTTCACGGATTCCGAAAGCAGACCGTCTGCCGTTATTTGGCAGGCGCAGCACGACCTCAACTCCTGACTGTCATCGAACACGTAGATCGCCGCATTCAGAATTCCGCCTGCCACGCCTACTGGATCTATATTTGCGTAGCCGCTGCCGTCGTTGACGATACGCACGACCGCATCCGGGGCGCCAGCCGTGTTCGCGTTGGAATAATAGGCAACGAAATAAACGCTGTTGTCCCCCACGTTTTGAGCGAAGGCATTTCCCGCCAGCATCAGGGTGATTGCCAGTAGCAACAAACCAAGCCTTTTCATTTCTTAGATCCTCCTATTGGCGCTTGGCGCTCCGGGGGGAGAACAGCTGTAGGCACCTACTCAACTCCTAGCCCCATGGTGAGTTCTTTACAAGTACCCTCGTGGCTTAGTCAAAAGCACTAAGTTCCGGGAACTACTCCTTTTGTAGCATTAGCCAACTCGGTGGAGTGCCCGTTCTGCCCAGTGGCTATGTTCCACTTTTTTCGCGATGCAATCTAAGAGGATTGCTACCCACGGCCCCATCCTACGTTCTTCAGTGCTTTGTGTAAGCAGACGCCGCAGTGCTAGGGTCAACGCTACAACTGGTCTCATAAATGGTTTTGGGTGGGCACGGCTTCACAGGCTGCGGAAAAACTCGGGTTTCGTATCAGGGTATCGCTTTAGCGATACCACAAGTTCTTCCGAATCAGACGCCCCTTTAGGGGCTCGCTGTCGATATCTGACTTTTCCCGCAGCCTGTTCAGCCGTGCCGTTCAAGGCCGATAGAATGCAGGCGTTAGCCCCTGAGGGCCGGGCAGCCTGCTCGGAAAGCCATTGATGAGACCAGTCCTAAATAGGGATAGACATAAGATGGACGCAATTGATGAATTAGTGGCGCGCTCTCAGGATTGCAAAGAGGTGCGGAGGTTTCATGAGTTCCATCGGAACCATCCAGAAGTGCTGGATTTTCTCGTAGAGGAAATTAGGTCACGCTTCAACCATGGCTTCACCGCATTTTCATATCACAGCCTATGGGAGTATGCCCGTTGGAAACTCGAAATGGAAAAAGGGCCAGGAAACACCTTCCTTATGGACGATCGTTGCGCACCCTTCTACGCCCGCGCAATCGCTATTCTGCATCCCGAGTTCGACGGCCTTGCGGAATTTAGCAAGAGCAAAGCTGACGCGGTTCTTGGAACTGAAATTGGAGCCCCGGCCCGAAAAACGTCCGAAGAACTATGCGTGCCGGGCCAATGGTACAGCCTTGCAGTCTGGCTCGCGGCCCACGACGCCGCCCACTCTAGCCCAACTCCCTGTAACCAGACCGTCAAGCCGAACGCGACGTTTCTCAGCCCACTTCGCGTATGAGCGCTACCGGGTCTTGATGGATAAAGGATAATGGATAACTGTCGCAACCAGCCTTTTCACTCACAACCCTGACCGTAAGCGAAGTGGTGAGCCAAAAGCGAAAAGCCAACAGCCAAAAGCCGCCCGCCTAATTCTCACTCTCCACCGGCGCCCGTTTCGGAGCCCGCAGCGACTTCGCTGGCGCGCCCGATTTCCCCGGCGCGACCGGCGGGGCCGGCGGAGTCGGCGGAGCCGGAGCTGCGACTGCAACCGTCCCTTTGCGGATCTCAATCGTTCCCTTGTCGCAGTTCATCACCAGCCGCGGGCCGTTCGTTCCGATCGAACCACTGGCGCTTGATTGCTTGTCTTTATTGTCGGCTTTGATTTCGTCGAATTCGCTCTCGATCTCCCCATCGTGCGTCCGCGCCTCAACTTTGATCGCCGTATTCGGCGGAATCGAAACCTGCACGTCGCCCCTGCGGTTGTCGATCTGGATATTCCCCGGCTTGTACAGCCCGACCGCGACCGTCCCGTTTACGTCTTCCAAGCGCAGGTCGCCCGAGAAGCCTTCGAGCGTTATGTCCTTCGAGCGGGTCTTCAGACGCATCGGTCCGCTCAGCGAATCGGCGCGCAGGTCGCCAGAATCCAGGTCCATCCTGCCATCCAGGCGCGAAAATTCCATCTCCGTGCGCGCCGAGCGGAAACTCACCGTCTTGCTCACACGAACCAGCCGAGTTTCCCGAAACTCTCCATTCACCTGGACCGCGCCATCTACATCTTCCACCGCCACTTCGTTCGCCCTGCCCTGAACGGTCACGTCGCCCTTCACATGCCCCATCCGGACAGAACCACTCTCCAGATTCAGCGAGACATTTCCGGTGTGGTCGTTGATGTTCACTTCTCCGCGACGATGGTCAACCTCAACATTGCTGGCCATGCCCGCGATGGTCACGGCTCCTCGGCCCGAGGCGATCACCAGTGCGGTGTTGACTGGCACATAAATATCCAAGTCGGTGGTCACGCCCTTGTCGCCCGCGCCCTGGGTGTTGGCGTTCAGCGTGAGCACTTTGTCCCCCTGTGTAATCGAAGGATCGGTCTTGGCATTGTAGCGGTCGGCGTCCTGCTGATTTTCGGCGTGAACTTTCTTCCGCCAGGAGACCTTCACCTTCTTGTCCTCGGACACATTCACCGTAATCGTGCCGTGATCGTCATTGATGTGCAGACTATCGACGTGCAGGCTGTTGCCCGCCGCCGGCAAGGCGTTGCTGAGTTCGCCGCTGTAGTCGAAGCTCGATCCGCCAAAGATTTCGTCGATTCCTTCATCATCGCCCAACTGGATATGCTCCCCGAGGTTCTTCCAGTCCACCCGCGCCGCTTGGGTTGCAATCAGTCCGGACACGATCAGGAACAGCATCAGGAAAACGCCACCGACGCCAATGCCGCGCACCGGCTGGCCATAGCGCTCGGCCTGTTCGTATTCGATCAGCTTCAGCGCGCCCCACAGGATCAGCAGGGCCGGCCAGAAGCGCGCGAACAGCGATCCCAGGTGGTGGATGTCCATGAACCCCATCGTCCCCAGCAGGAACAGGATCCCCATCAGGATCAATACGACGGGACCGGCAATCGAACGGTGCGGAGGACGCGGAGTCGGAGTCTGCGGCATCATTGGGCTAGCCACGATTCACCTCACTTGTCGGCGGAACTGGCGGACCAGGCGGTGCGGGTGGAACCGGCGGCGTCGCAGGAATTGTGCCTCCCACCGGATTTGCACCCGGCCCCAGCGGCGAAATGTGTCCCTCCACCGATGCGCTTCCCTGCACCAATTTCAAAGCGCCAACCACCAGCAGAATTACCGGCCACGTGCGGTGAAAGCCCAGGCTCGAATCGTGCAGGTTGCTCAGCAGGAATAAGACGCCGATAGTAAAAACGATCGTCGGCCCCGAAATCCGCCGGATGCGGCAGCGTGCACATTGGCAGCATGCGGCTGCCGCTAGGTTCTGCATAGCCACGGGAAAGCCGTGGCGAGCCATCCTCTCCTTCGATCGAGCTGCATTCCTCGTCATTCCCAGCAAGCCCCAGTTGCGCGCGAACATCCAGGCGCCGACGAACATCAAAATCAACGGCCAGAAACGATCCAGTCCGTATTCGCCCAAGCCCATGGTATGCAGCAGAAAAAGCACGCCCAGCAAAATGAGTACGATCGCACCCATCGGAATTCTGCTGGCCTCGATCTTTGTCCCGCCGCTAAAAGTTGCCGCCAGACCGTAAGGATCGGGAGCAGGCAGACCGGCTTGAATGGCGCGCGCCGAACGCACCGCATCGACAATCTGGTAAATGTAGAAGAAGCTGATGGCGATGCCGCAGATAACCCCCAGAGCTTCGCTGTGCCCGTTCTCGCCAGCGCTAATCCCGGCAATCAGCACAGCAAAGATGGCCAGATGCGCCAGTCCCTTGGCGTATTGTCCGGTGTAAACGGCGCCCACGCCGAAGGGAAAAAAGCCAGCAAGAATTCCGGCCACCGCCGGGTTGGGGCCGCTGCTTCCGGGCTGAGGTGGAGGCATCGGCCCCGACGCCGGGGAAAATGTCCCGGGAACAAATCCAGCCGCTCCTGTCGGAACGCCTTCCATCTTCGCTCCCAGGCAGTCCTCGCAGTAGATCACGCCCCGCACCGGACGTGTACAGTTCGCGCACAGTGCCTTTCCGCAAGTGCGGCAATAGGCCACTGCTGGCGCATCGGCATGATTGGCACAGTTCATACAAACCTCCGATTCGTGGTCGCCGCCGCAGCAGGTGTAGCATCCCTTAGCGCGGCTAAAACCGGCTGGCTGTATTCCTGGGAGTAGTTGCGATCCTGTCTTTGCTCTGGTTGCCCACTGGTATCGTTCTTGCGATGTTCTTTCGGTTCCGCGGGGAGGGGCTCGGCGGGAGGGTTGGCCCGCTTCAACTCGCGCAGCTTCGATTCGATCTCGTACACGAACCGGATATTTTCGTAGTGCTGCACCACCCAGACCTGCGCGCCGTTATACGCATGGCGCACCGCCGCTGGCCGCAGGTCGATCTTCGCCACGTCCTTCGCCTTCACCCCCACTGCGTTCAGCGCCAGCGAGAACGAGAAGAAGATCATCCCAAACGACATCACAAACCGCGGCTGACGCACAAAGGCCGCCACCGGTCTGAAGAATGAAGCGGAGAAGGAATCCCACCACTCGCGCACCCGCTCGCCACGCGGAGTCGTCCTGCCGTCGGCAGTCGCCGCCGCCGCAAGTGATCGCCGGCTAACGACGCCGCTCGTGGCCGCCAGAATGTTGCGGACCAGATAAGCCGGAGGCTCGACAGCCTCCAGCGACCGCAGCCACTGCTGCCCCGCCTGCACCTCCGCGAACAGCGGACCGCAAACCGCGCAGACGCGCCGGTGAGCCTCGAAGCTCTCTTTGCGAGCCGCGCTCAACTGCCCGTCCAAAGCGTCGCCGACCAACGCTTCGAACTCGGCGCACTCCATCTGGGGTCCCCGACCGGCCCGGTTTTGGCCGGGTGGGGTGGGGATTCCGTGCTTGGTTTCCTCTGCCATCAGATCACCTGCCTATAGGTACGTTGTAGGAGGCGCGCAAGTTCCGCTCGTCCCCGGTTAATTCTAGACTTGACGGTCCCCTCCGGAACCCTCAAAGCCGTGGCGATTTCCCGATAGTCCATGTCCTGCAAATCCCTCAAAATCACCGCCTCCCGCAGCTCCGGAGACAGCTTTTGCAAAGCCAAATGCACCATTTCCCGCGTTTCCCGGCTCTGCACCGCGGCATCCGGAGGCAGCCCCCGGTCCGCGATCTGCTCGCTAAGCGGCTGAGCATCCTCGCGCTCGGAGGCCGCCGAATCCAAAGAATCCGTGATCCGGTCGCCCTTGGACTTCCGGAAGTGATCCACCAGCAGGTTGCGAGTGATGGTGGTGACCCAGGTCATAAACGCGCCCTTACCCGAATCATAAGTGTTTAACGTCCGATACATCCTGATAAAGACCTCCTGGGTGAGGTCCTGAGCGTTCTCCGGATCCCCGGCAAACCGGTAGCAGACGTTATAAATCCGCCGATGATAGCGCTGCACAATCTCTTCCCAAGCCGCGGCATCGCCCCCAACGCAGCGACGGACCAGCAATCCGACAACCTGGGCTTCTTCCAAACCGCACTCCGTGGACTGCGCAGCCTTGAAGGGGCATCGCGCTTCCGTAAACGCGCAGCCTTGAAGAGGCATCGCTTTAGCGATGCCGTAACTTTCCGAAAATCAGACGCCCCTTTAGGGGCCCTGCCCCGAGTGTCTGCCGCGCCGCTGGCCCGCCTTTAACACCACACGAGAGATACGTTTCTGTCGGGCAGGAAGTTCCCTTGAATCATGAAGCTAGCGATTGTAGCAGGGAAACGAAGGTCTCAGGTGTACGGTCGAGATCACTGGAACGGATTTGCCGCCGTGACCCCAAAGTATTTCTCGCCTACATTGAAATCTTCCGACCAGATTCGCGCGCAACCACCGCGTTCCGCGGCCGCAATGATCAAACAGTCATAGAAGTGCAGTCCGTACGAAGCTTGGGCTTCCACCGCGCGCCGGATGAGGTCGCCATCGGGCGTCACCAGCTTGATCGGAGAGAGTCTATCCAAGATCGCGATCATGGCCTCAGGAGTTGCCGGTGGCGAAGCCTTGTGCAGCAACGTGGAGGCAAATTCGGACAGGACTTGCGGCGAAATTACGAACTTCCCCGTGAGAGCTTTCCTTACCAGCTCTTGCCCCACTCGTTGCTTAGCGCGATCGTTGAACTGATAGGCATATACGAGCACGTTCGTATCGAGAAAATCAGCGACGGGCATGCAAGTCTTCCCGTTTCCAAGTACGCTTTCCCACATTGAACTGGAACTCCTCAAAACTCCGTTCGAGCGCTTCCAGTTCTCTTCGCTTGCGCCCGGATTTCGCATGTTCGAGGGCAAGTTCTTGCAGGTAGGCGCGCACCAGACCGGTCAAAGTAGTATCGCGCTCAACCGCAATCTTGCGGACTTCCTTAACCAGTTCCTCGTCAATGGAAAGAGTGATGTTCATCAACCCATAATACGTGAAACCCATAATATGGGCAAGTTACGACCTAGTTTCATATCAGAGGTATCGCTTCAGCGATGACCTCAGTTTCGTATCAATGAGCCTAACCACGCCCCTGATTTCCAAGCTTGACGAAAGTGCCCCTCCAGCTATACTTCGTCTATCCTCCTTGCCGGATTCTGTCTGAAGGGGCGCGCGTCCGGAGGAGGTTGCCGCCGTGGCTAAGACTTGTGGCTAAGACCGATGTGTGTCCCCTTGTAATTGCTGCCTATTTCTCGACGACTTAGTTCAACATGCATTTTCTCTGTGAGCGATGGCTATGCTGCGGTTAGGCAAGTGGACGGTGGCCTGTCTGCTGTCTCTTTGTACCGCCTCGGCCTCCGCGGGCGAAAGACCCTGGACGGAAGCTCGCAGTCCACACTTTCGCGTGCTCACCAACGGCAGCACGGCCAGCGCGCGCAAGGTTCTGTTCGAGTTTGAACAACTGCGTTACGTGTTTACGACTCGTTTTCCAAATGCCCGCATGGAATCGGGCGCCCCCCTGCTGATCTTCGCAACCAGTGATGGAGAAACCGCCAAGCAGCTGGACCCTGTCATGTGGAAGAGAATGGGGGGCAACATGGCGGGCGAATTCCATCATGGCTGGGAAAAACAATTCGCTCTCGTCCGGCTCGATACTTTTGGCGGCAATGGGGCCAAAGAGGTGGTGTACCACGAATACACACACACCATTTCGCACTTGAACTCGCACTGGCTCCCGGCATGGCTAGACGAGGGCACGGCTGAATTCTACGGCTACACCCGTTTTGAGGGACACAAGATTTACCTTGGTGCTCCGACCGTGCGCGTTAGGATGTTGCGTAGCAGAATGCCCGATCCGATCGAAACGATTATTAGTACAACCCATCGCTCTCCCCTCTACGGCAGCGAGTTCTTCTATGCGGAATCCTGGGCGTTGGTTCACTTCTTGATTTACGGGCCGGACATGGAAGGGGGCAAGAAGCTCGACCGGTTTTTTGACCTGATACAGCAGAGGGTCGAGCAGAAGAAGGCTTTCCAACAAGTCTTTGGCGACTTTGGACCACTAGACAAGAAACTGGTTGCTTACATGCTCCAGCCCACATTCTCGACAACCGTGCTGAAGAGTGCCCCGGACATCGATGAGAAGTCTTTCGCCTCTCGCACTATGAGCGTCGCTGAAACCGAGGCCGAGCTTGCCGGCTTCTATCTGTGGGACTACAACCTCCCTGCCGCACGCTCCCAGGTTGAGCAGGCGCTGAAGGACGATCCTAAACTCGGTCTCGCCCACGAAATCATGGGTTTCCTCGATTTCACCGACGGAAAAGACGCCGAAGCCGCCACGGAATTTGCCCAGGCTTCTGTCTTGGACGGCACTCTTTGTCTCTCCCTGTTCTACAAGACCATGCTTTCGCCATTGGCCACTTCAAATACCGTCGCTGATATGAACGCCTTTGGAGCAGCCCTGGGCAAGGTATTGCAGTTGAACCCCAACTTCGCACCGGCTTACGTTCAATTAGCTCGGCTGGCGTTGCGCGAGAACGACCTCGCTTCCGCTCTCGCCCTTTCGCGCAAGGCGGAAGAGCTGGAGCCTTCGCGCGCCGGTTATCACCTTTTGACCGGCCAAATTTTGCGCCGCCTGGGAAGAGGCGCCGACGCAGCCATTTCCGCAAAGTTCGTTGCCGATCGCTGGCACGGCCCGGACCACGACGAAGCGGTTGAGCTTTGGAACAGCGTGCCCCCCGGCCAGCGTCCTGCCGGAGAATCGATTTTGGAGATGGTGCCCAAAGACACGCAAACCGTCGATGGCACGGTCAAGTCTGTCAGTTGTGGCGATCAAGATCGGGGATGGGCATTTGTCCTGAACCACGACGGCCGGCCCCTTACCTTTCACCGGAAGGGAGGCTTTGTCTCAGGCTATTCCGACACGATCTGGTACGGCGGGGACCACTTCATCCTTTGCCACCACCTCGAAGGGTTGCGGGCGGTGATCCGCTACACCAAACCCGCCGACGCAACCTACGCGGGAGACATCGCCGAGATTGAAATACGCGACGACCTTCCCGGACCATTCCAGGCGGCGGCATCCGCTCAGCGTTAGACAGCTTGCGGAAAAACTCAAGTTTCGTATCAGGGCATCGCTTCAGCGATGCCCTTAGTTCTTCGAAATCAGAAGCCCCTTTAATAAGTTTGTGAGCTCATCCATGATCTGTTATCCCCGCAAGTCTCACGTAGAGACGGCCGCCCTGGGCCGTCCAGGCGGGCAAAGCCCGCCAGCGTACTCGGCACAAAGCAAATTGGTCGACTCAGCGAGACGCTGCCTCGTAAACGGCATGTCGCAGCCTCGCTAGAATGGCAGGAGTTGTGGCGGGTAGCGCACTTCTCTCCGGCGTTTAGGTATAACGCACGTTCGTATAATTTCACAATATTATGATTTGTCGATGGTGGTACAAACTGCACATTACCGATTTGTCATCCCGAGCGGAGCGAGGGATCTGTATTTCGCTGCAGACTGAATATCGGTTTTAACTGAGAGGAGATATCCGCAATGAAGATGAAGCGAGCTGTTCTTCTTGTCCTGGTCGCGCTTCTCGGTCTTCCTGGCCACCTTCCGGCGCAGACTGAGCCCGCCAACTCCATCCAGCAAGCCATTCTGGGGACTTGGAAGCTGGTTTCCTACGTCCGCGAGGAACTTCCCTCCGGCGCGAAGTCCGACGTCATGGGAGCCCATCCATCCGGTTACATCAACTACGGCCCCGACGGGCGCATGATCGTGATCATTGTTGGCAGTGACCGCAAGAAACCTGCAGGTGCAGTCGCTACGCCGGACGAGGCAGAAGCCCTAATCAGGAGCATGCTCGCCTATGCCGGGACGTATACAATCGACAGCCAAGCCAAAACCGTCACCCACCACATAGATATATCTTGGGACCAGTCTCGTACCGGCACCGACCATGTTCGAAGTTACAAATTGGAAGGCAACCACCTTACGCTGACGACGGAACCCTCCACCGACCCAGCCACCGGCAAGAAAACAGTGCGCACGTTGCTCTGGGAGAGATTGAAGTAACCGAACCGGGTGGCCCACCCCTCTCCGGTGCATAGGGATAACGTAGTTCCGAATTGTCAGAAGAGAAGAAAACGAGGGTGCCCCACTTCTCGCTCTTCGAGAAGTGGGCCGCCGCACAGCCAACGCCAAAGGGCATCTGTACGTACAATTACACCAGTACAGTATTCCACGTGGAACATATCTCCGTTTTGCAAAGAACTCCCTACGCGAACCGAACCTTAACGTCCGGCCCCTTATCCAGATGGATGCTCTCGATAAATCGCACCCGTCCGGTCCTCAAAGTCAGAATCACCGAGGAAGTCCGAGTCCCTTCGCCAAAGAAGCGGACGCCCTTCAGCAGCGCGCCTTCGGTCACCCCGGTCGCGGCGAAGATCATCTGCTTCCCCGGAGCCAGGTCTTCCGCCTCGTAGATTTTGTGCTTGTCTTTAATCCCCATCTTCGCAATGCGCTCTTCCAGTTCCGGCTTGTCGATCACCAGCCGCCCCTGCATGTATCCGTTCAAGCAGCGGATCGCAGCCGCCGTAATCACGCCTTCCGGTGCTCCGCCCGATCCCATGACCGCATGCACCCCGGTTCCGATCACCGCCGCCGCAATGCCCGCCGAGAGATCGCCGTCGCCAATCAGCTTGATGCGCGCGCCTGCCTTCCGGATATCGGCGATCAGCTTCTCGTGCCGCGGACGGTCGAGCACCACCACCACCAGGTCCTCCACGCCGCGATGCATCCGCCGCGCGATATTTTTCAGGTTCACGGACACCGGAGCGTCCAGTTCCACCGCGTTCTTGCACGACGGCCCGACCACGATTTTTTCCATGTAGCAGTCGGGAGCGTGCAGCAACCCGCCTTTTTCCGAAGCCGCCAGTACCGTAATCGCTCCTGGCGATCCGGTGGCGCAGAGGTTCGTGCCTTCCAGCGGATCGACCGCGATGTCGATTTGTGGAACCTCGCGCCCGTCCCGATACGTGCCGCCCACCTGCTCGCCGATATAAAGCATGGGCGCGTCGTCGCGCTCGCCCTCGCCGATCACGATCGTGCCGCGCATCGGGACCGTGTCCATCGTCTTGCGCATCGCCTCCGTCGCCGCCTGGTCGCTCAGCGGACGGTCCCCTTGGCCCATGGTGCGCGCCGACTCGATGGCCGCGTTCTCCACCACGCGCAAAAATTCCAGCGCCAGATCGCTCTCAATGTTTTCCCCAAAATTCTTCGCACGCGGTTCGGTACGGGTTTGAGTGGCCATAAATTCCTCCAAAATAAATGCGACCTAGGAATATAGTCCCTTCGGAGCAGAGATGGAAGGGCCAGCATCACACGGTTTGGCCCCCCCGCCGCATCCTCAACGGCAAACCGTCTGCTAATCTTCCCTCATGCCCACTGAACCCATGCCCACTGAACCCACGACCGCTGAACCCATGCCCACTGAACCCACGACCGCCGCCGCAACGGCCAAGAACCGCAAGGAACCGTCCTATCTCTTCTCCGAGAAGCAGGTTGCGGAAAAAAGCGAACTCGCCCGGCGTTTTCTGGAGAACCGTGCGCGTCTGAATGAAAATGTCCACAAAGCCGACAACCTCCTCGTCAAACGCTTCTACATCCTGGATCACAACACCTACCTCGAAGGCGCTCTGCCCGCGAAATACAAAGAATTGATGGGGCTGGCTGCCTCCGCCTGTTTGCGTTGCGACGACTGCATCTACTACCACGCGATTCAGTCCTATCGCCTGGGCGGGACCCGCGCCGAGCAGGAAGAAGCCATCAACGTGGCGCTGGTGGTAGGCGGCAGCATAGTGATTCCGCATATACGGCGGGTATATGAGTTGCTGGAGGAACTCTACGGGTGAGTGGGTTGCCTCCACTATCTACAGGACTAGAATAAAACATGGCAAAAACAAGAATGAAACGGGGAGTCATTCCGAAATTTTCCACTGAGGCCAACGAAGCGGGTTGGTGGGATGCTCATCATTCCGAAATTCAGAAGGAAATCCGGCAGCGCCAAGGCTGCAATAGGCTAGAACGCGTCAATCCCCGTCACGCTAGCCCCGATAATCAGCGCGTGGATATCATGCGTCCCTTCATACGTCTTCACCGATTCGAGGTTCATCAGATGCCGCATGATGGGGTAATCGTCGGCCACGCCGTTTGCCCCCAGAATATCTCGTGCTAGCCGGGCGCACTCGAGCGCCATCCAGACGTTATTTCTCTTCGCCATCGAGATGTGCTGGTGCTGCACTTTTCCGGCGTCTTTCAAGCGGCCGACTTGCAGCACGAGTAACTGCGCCTTTGTGATCTCGCTGATCATCCAGGCGAGTTTTTCCTGTACCAACTGATGCGAGGCGATGGGCTGATCGCGGAATTGTTTCCGCAACAACGAATATTGCAGCGCGCAGTCGTAACACGCCATCGCCGCCCCGACCGCGCCCCACGCGATTCCATAGCGCGCCTGGTTCAAGCACATTAGCGGAGATTTTAATCCGCCCGATCCCGGCAACAGGTTCGACTCCGGGACGCGCACATCCTGCAGCGACAAGCCCGAAGTCACCGAAGCGCGCAGGGACCACTTCCCGTGAATGTCGTCGGCCTTGAATCCAGCGCGGTCGGTTTCAACCAAGAATCCGCGTATCTTGTCACCCTCATCCTCAACCTTGGCCCAGATCACGGCGACGTCGGCGATAGTGCCGGAGGTGATCCACATCTTCTCGCCGTTCAGCACATACTCTTTGCCAACTTTGCGCGCGCGCGACCGCATGCCGCCCGGATTCGATCCGAAGTCCGGCTCGGTCAATCCGAAGCAGCCGATCTTTTCGCCTTTCTGCATCGCCGGCAACCAGGTGTTTTTCTGCTCGTCGCTGCCGAAGGTATAAATCGGATACATCACCAGCGCCGACTGCACGCTGACGAACGAGCGCACGCCGGAATCTCCGCGTTCCAGTTCCTGCGTGACCAGTCCGTATTCGACGTTCGACATGCCGGCGCAGCCGTAGCCGTCGAGCGATGCGCCGAAGAATCCGAGATCGGCCATCGGCTTCACCAGTTCCCGCGGAAACCGGCCGGCGCGATTGCATTCCTCAATGATCGGCACGAGATTGTCTTCGATGAACTTGCGCGTCGTGTCGCGCACCAGGCGCTCGTCGTCATTCAGCAACGTTTCGAAGTCGATGAAGTCCACCCCACGGAATTTGATGGCCGGCATTAAGTCTCACCCCACAAAGTCAACAGATAACGAACGGGAAACCACACACGGCAACTACCCGAATCTCGCCCGGTGCTCTTTCAAAACGCACCGATCCATCACCACAAACATTCCGGCCTTTCGCGCCTTCTCCGCCGCGCGTTCGTTGATCACGCCTTCCTGCAGCCAGATCGCCGGAATCTTCAACTGGATCGCCTGCTCCACGATCTCATCCACGAACTCTGGCCGCCGGAACACATCCACCAGATCGATCTTCTCCGCCACTTCGAGCGGCATTTCGAGCAACGACGCATACGACTTTTCTCCGAGCGCCTCCGCAATCCGCGGATTCACCGGGACAATCTTGTATCCGGCCGCCTGCATGTACGCAGCAACGCCGTAACTCGGCCGCAGCGGACTGTCCGACAATCCCACCACGGCGATCGTCTTCGTCCGTGATAACAATTCGTAAATAGGATCGGATGGCTTCAACCGCTGCTATTTCCTTGTTTTTTCCATCTTCTGAGCATACAAGCGCATCGCCAGTTTGCGAATCGTGTCCGCAACCTCCTTGTTCCCGGCTAGATTCTTCAGGTCATGAACCAGCAGGTTCTTCATCAATGTCAGCGAGACATCGAGCGGCGTGCGCGGGTTGAAGACCAGGTTCCGCATGATGCTGTAATTCTTCACAAACTTCCGCTTCATCGGAATCGTGCGCAGCACCGCCTCCAGCACATTCTTCTGCTGCGCAAAAGCCTCCACCTCGCCCTCCGAAACTTTGGGCGACTCCAGCACCGCCACCGCTACCAGCTTCGTAGAATCGCGAATCAGGATCGCCCGATCTTCCTTGCTGCCGCGCATCGCCAGCGCGATCCGGCTCTTGATGTCGAGCTTGGAAATCTTCTGCAGCGCGCTGTCGCGCCTTTCCTCATGAACGGGGATTGGTTGCCTCTTGCCCTGGGCAGCGATTGCGGGTCCGGGGGACTTTCCCGCTGCCGCGTCAGCACTGGCACTGCCCGCGGCAGCAGCGGCCTGCGGTGCAACCTCACCCGCCGCCTCGCCGCCCGCGTTTTCGTGCGCCATTCCTAGGGGCTGGAAAGACATGGGCCTGAACGGTTTGTCTTTTTCGGCGGCCAGTTCCCCCGCGTTCTCTTCCAGATACTTTGTGACCGTACTCTCGATAACGTCGTCCGGAACGCTCATTTCGGTTGCGTCCCGATCTTCTGCCCGTCTGCTTTCCAATGCCGCCAGCTTCTTGGCAATCTCGCCGAGTTCATTTGCACGCAGGTGGGCATTCGTCTGCAACGCCTGCAACAGGCGCAGAGAGTTCATTACTCGCGGGCTCGTCAACAAAGCTTCTACGGCCGAGCGCGTCCCGGCCACTGCCATCCCCGCCAGAGATTCTTCGCCGACCGTCGGATTCTCCGCCAGTGCCGGCAGCAGAGAAGCCCTCAGATTCTCCAGAGAAAGAAAATATTCCAGCACCTCAGGGCTGGTCTTGGGATCGGCAGCCGCGGCCAGACTGGCTTTTTCGTCCCAACCGGCCAACGTTAGACGCGCCTGCTCACCAAACAATTTGTGATGGAGCGCCAGATAAACCAGGATCTCAATTGTCTCCCCAGGCGGCACTGCGAGGGCGCCGCGCGCCGCCGATTGCATCAGGTTCGACGCAATCTGCGAATTGCGGATCAGATCAAGCATTCGCGGCATCGTTCATCTCCCGGAATTGGCTGCAGATTTCTTCTTCGCGGATCTTCCGTCTCTGGCCCGCGCTTTCTTGCCCACCGCCCGCTCCAATTCGGCAACTGCAATCTCAAGTTCGCGCGTGATGCGGTTCGGGCTTCGCCGCTGGTATTCGTCGCTCAAGGCGCGATAGTACCAGAGCGTGCCTTCCTTTTTTCCCGTGAACCGCGTCCAGATGGCTTCCCCGTGTTGCCGGTAATCCGCCAGAATCGTGCGCACGTTGTGCAGCTTGTCGGACGCCGAAACCAGCCGTGTATTGACGTCGGCGTGCTTCACTTCGCGCAGATAGTCTTTCTTCCGTTCCACCCACTCCGGCTTCGGCTCGCCGAACGAATCCGTACAGCCCTCCACCATCTTCGCCACCCGCGCACCAAACTGCTTGCGCACTTCGCGCAGCCTCGGCATGCCGCCGCAATCCTCGACCACATCATGCAGAAACGCCGCAATCGTCATATCTTCGTCACCGCCGGCTTCCAGCACTAGCGAAGCCACCGCCATCAGGTGAGAAAGATAAGGCACCGCCGTTTGTTTCCGCGTCTGTCCGTCGTGCTTCTCCGCGGCATAGCGGAAGGCGCGCTGCAAGCGGGGTCCAAGCTTCGGCGGCTTTAGCGAAATCTTTTTTCTAGCTTTCATAAAAAGTGTGGAAGCGCGGCTTTGCCCCGCTTAGACGGGGCAGAGCCCCGTCTCCACACGACGACAAACTGTGAAATCAGCGCTTTTCACTGTTTACCTTGTGTCCTGCGGTCCAGACACATCGTGTCCAATATCCCAAACCGGGATGTCCCTAAGCTTTTTTTTCGCCCCGCCGCATGCGCAGATAAGCCTGCATCAACGGCCGCAGATCGCCATCCAGCACACGATCCACGTCGCCGATCTCCAGTTTCGTGCGGTGATCCTTGATCATCCGGTAAGGTTGCAGCACATACGACCGGATCTGCGAACCGAAATCGATATCCAGTTTCGAATCCTCAATCTTTTTCGTGACCTCGCGCTTTTTCTCCAGTTCGAATTCGTAAAGTTTGGAGCGCAGCATGCTCATTGCCTTCTCCTTGTTCTTATGCTGAGAGCGTTCATTCTGGCAATTGGCTACCAGGCCCGTCGGGATATGCGTGATCCGCACCGCCGAATCGGTCGTATTGACGTGCTGTCCACCCTTGCCACTCGAACGGTAAGTGTCTATCCGAATATCCTCGGGTTTAATGACGACCTCAATGCTGTCGTCGATCTCGGGCGAAACATACACGCTGGCAAACGACGTATGCCGCCGCTTCGCCTGATCGAAGGGCGAAATCCGCACCAGCCGGTGCACCCCGATCTCGCTGGTCAAATAACCGAACGCATACTGGCCAATCACCGAAAATGTCGCGGACTTGATTCCGGCTTCTTCTCCGGGCTGGTAGTCGTACATCTCCGTCTTGAATCCCTGCCGCTCGGCCCAGCGCAGATACATTCGCAGCAGCATCTCCGCCCAGTCCTGCGACTCGGTTCCGCCCGCTCCGGGATGAATGGTCATGATCGCATTCAGCCCGTCGTTTTCGCCCGAAAGCAGCGTCTCGGTTTCGACGCGATCCACCAATTCGCGCAGAGAGTCCAAGTCGCGTTGCAAGTCAGCGGCAACGTTCTCACCTTCGCCGGCCAGATCGAAATAGGTGGCGATGTCGTCGGTCCGGCGCGCCAGGTCGCCTTCCAGCGACAACAGGCTTTCCAGGCGCTTCCGTTCCCGCATCACTCGCTGAGATATTTCAGGATTCGACCACAGATTGGGATCCGACGCCTGCTTTTCGATTTCGGCGAATTGCTGGCGCAGCTTGCCGGCGTCAAAGATACTCCCGCAGGTCGTGGACCTTGGTCTTTAAAGAAGTGTATTGCTGTTCCAGTTCATCCAACATTGGTTAGCACTCGGATCTTCTTCAGTTTAAAGTTCGCTGAAAAGCTCAAGTTTCGTATCAAAGCATCGTGTCGAGAACTCGTCTTCAGGCGAAACGGTGGAGCAAAATACCTGAGAATCCAGCCCCGGAGGGGCGGCCTAACTTAGCCCAGCGCTTCAGCGCTGGGTAAAGTGGGCTCTGTGATTCGAGTCCCGGAGGGACGGCTGAGTTCTCACGCACACTCTTTAGGGGCCGAGCACAGAAATCCCAGTTTCTCATCAATCTATTACCGCGCGATTCGGAAAGACAAAACGCGCAATCAGCGCGCCCCCTGAAATTATCGCACACAGATATGCGAACCAATCGCCGTGCCGGGTGTAAAAGGTGGTACTCGAAATCAACGCATAAGGAGCCGCCAGCGCGGTGCGGACCTTCCGCGGAGTGGCCGCCACAATCCGTCCGTAGGGATTGATCGATGCCGTCATCCCCGTATTCGTCGCCGCCAGCAGCCACCGGTCATTTTCGATAGCCCGCATTTCGGTCTGCTGCAGGTGCTGCTTCCAGGCGCCACTGTCGCCGTACCAGCCGTCATTCGAAATGTTCAGCAAAACCTGCGCGCCCTCGAGCGGTCCCTGCCGCACTTCGTCGGGAAAGATCGATTCATAGCAGATAAACATTCCCAGCCGCTCGCCTCCGGCATCCAGTGGCGTGCGCGACGCGCCGCGCTGAAATTCTCCCACTTCTTTGGTCAGGCCTCCGGCAAAGGCAAATAACTGTGGAAACGGCAAATATTCACCGAAGGGCACAAGATGGATTTTGTCGTAGCGTCCAACCCAGTCTCCAAGCGGACTGACCAGGACAGCGGAGTTGAAAATCTGCGAACTCCCCCCTCCGCCGTGCATAGCCGGAGCAATTCCAATCGAGCCCGCCACCACCCACGTTCCCGACTGCCGCGCCAGCGCGCTCACGGCATCGCGAAACAGAGGATCGTTCGTGTAAAACGGCGAAGGCGACTCGGGCCACACAATCAAGTTATAGGACACGACAAACATGTCAGGAGATCCGCCGGCCTGTTGTTTGGCAGGTTTTCCTCCAGGGGGATGCAAACTCACGGCAGTCAAGCCCCGCAGCGTGTCCAAAAAAAATTCCTTCGTCCACACCGCGCCTTCTAGGATCGGAATATTCGGCTGCACCAAAAGCGCAGTGTGACCCGCCGCCACCGGAGGAGGCGCCACCAATTGCCCCGCCTGCAGGATCGCCGTCGCCACGCACGCCGCCGCCAGCAGCCGTTTCCGCTGCTCCTTCGCAACCAGAAACGCGGCCGCGAACACGCTGTTCACGAGCAGGATTTCAAACGAGAGCCCATACACGCCGGTGAGTGTAGCAATCCGTGTGAGCGCAAAATTCGCGGTCTGCGAATATCCCAAAAGCTCCCAGGGAAACGCGGTAATCCGCGTCCGGGCAAGCTCTACCCCGACCCAAAGAAACGGAGCCGCCACCAGCGCGCGCCGCAGCGACGCTCCCGACGCGGAGGCTTTTAATCCAGACCTGTCTGATCGAGACTTGTCCAATCGAGAGTTGTTTGATCCCGCAACCAAGGCCAGAAGCAGCCCGAACATTCCGTGATAAAGCCCGACATATAGGCAAAACAGGATCAGCGCCAGCACGGCGGCCGGAATCGGCAGCCCGCCATAGCGATGCATGGTGTCGAAAATCCAGTAGCACGTTCCGGCAAACCACAGAATCCCGCACCCGTAGCCCAGTACGAACCCTTGCCACGGCGTGGCCGGCAGCAAGCGCGCCTGCCCATCCAATTGCAGAGTCTCCGGAACGCGCGCCCGCAAGATCGCGACCAGCAGCGGCGCCACCGCAATCCACGACAGCCCATACATACCCGGAAGAGGAAAGATCACGACCTGCAGGAGTGCCGACCCCAGCGCCAGCCCCCAAGCCCTTCGGTGGATTTTGAGCACGCATCAGAATAGCAAACCGAATTCGATCCGTCGCAAGCGCGTTCGCGAACGGCAGCCGAACCGAGCCGCGTCCGACAGCCACGGCCACGTCACTACGATGATTCTGCACACGGAAGGAAAGACATCCCAATCAAGCGGATCTCGTAAGTTGTGACAGCCAAGACTTGACCTTGCACACGATGCTGTCGGATGGGGTCGCTAACTGTCAGGCAGACCCCTCGGATTTTGAGTGTAATCGCCTGGTCTCGCCAGTTGACCGGGTGCAACTGGCCCCGATGCCCCACCGAACCTTCGGTTTGCGGACCTGCGATAAATTGCTAACTGTCGTCGCCAACCAGGATTGCCAGCAAGAGGTCGCGCAAAGGTCAACTTTCACTCTCGACCGTAGCGGGCAATAAGTTCACCTTTCGCGAGGACATGGCTGCTGATTGCGTGGAGCAACTGCTTCTTCGACGCAGAAGGCAGATTCACTTTCATGTCGACGGCATAAAGAACGAAATCGTAACGATGGGCTGATTTTCCATGCGGGCAGGGTGGGGTGTAGCCCAGCTTGTCATTGTCGTTGAGACCCTGCTCGGTTCCGTCCGCAAGTTGGCCTTGCGCGGGAAGTCCACCGGGCAATTCGCGTGTGTTCGCCGGAATGTTGTACAGCACCCAATGGACGAAGTTATAGCCGAAGGGCGAATCGCGGTCTGTGACGACGAGTGCCAGACTCTCCGTTCCTGCAGGCGGAGCGCTCCAGGAGAGTTGTGGAGAGGAACCCTGACCGTCACAGGTTGATGCTTTGCTGACGGCTCCAGCCGTGACGCCAGGACTCGTCAACTGTATGGAAAGTGGCGCAACGGGCTCGTTGCCACCGCGGTTACATCCAGTCGCCGGCAGGAAGAAAATCACGGTCCCAAGGAGCAGACAGTTACGCACGACCGAGGCTGCACGCTTACCCACGTTGATGATCTCTCCCTGCCGATACGCCCGGTAACCGTCCCTCCAAGGTGAGCCTCCTTTAACGCGATTCTACCCTCCGCGCGGAGTCGTCAGTTGGCGTAACATCGCGATTACACTCAAAATCCCCCAATCGGACACCAGTTCGTGTCCGATACGTGGAGCCTTGCCAAGGTTGTCCGCAAGGTCGAGTTCAAGCTACTACACGTAAGCCCAATCGCCGCCCCATCACTGCACTTTTCACTGCACTTTCGGAGAATCCAGGTCCGCGGGCTTTTGATCGTCCGCATGAATTACACCATCTTCTTCGGCATAGAAGGAGCGGTGTTCGCCGTCCATCTGCTTGGGCGTCATGGTCAGCACGAAACCGTCTTTGTGGGGACGGAAGCTGACCGTATAATCCCCCCGAATGGTGGTGTGCGCCATGCGCTTGGTGAAGGACCCGGTGCCCGCCAGCGCCTCCAGCGACCCCGTATACTTGTCATGCCGTTTCTTGTAAGCGTGCTCCGCCCGGAGCACCACCCGCATGTAGCCGAGCGCCTGCGCTTCCGAATCCGAGCGCGCCGGATCACCCGAAAACTTCGGCTGATACGTTGTTGAAGGTTGCGCTGTCGTGGGCGCTGTCGTTTGCGCTGACGCTGGCGCCTGCGCCAACCCCAGCCCCGCCGCCATCAAGCCCAGCGCCAGAATCCCTGCAAAATACCGTCGCCTCCGCCTTCGCTTCACCGCAAAACCCTCCTCTGATGCCTGATCTTGGGGGTTACCCCCGTAATTTGTCTCGCTCGTCAATCGTTCCAATTATTGGCCGATTCAGGCAATCTGGAACAGGATGCAATCCTAACAGGGAACCCAAATGAAAGCTGCCGTCGCTAGAAAGCCATTGATACGCGTTGCCGTAGTAGAAAGCGATCCTCTGCGGTTTGTGGGATTCCGGGCCCTCTTTGATACCGAGCCTGATCTGGAGCTGGTCTCCGCCTCGCTGGCCGATCTTGGACAATTGCCCAACATCGATCTCGTCCTGCTCGGCAATCGCGGTGGTCAGAACCTGTACGACATCATGGCCAGCATGAAAGCCGTTCGTCCCGACCTGCGCATCATCGTCACCGGCTCCGGCATGGACGATGAAAGCGTCCTCAAAGCCATCGCGGCCGGCGCCAAAGGCTACGTGGACGAGGCTGCCTCAGCGGCCGAGTTCATCCAGGCTCTCCGCGTTGTCAATCAGGGTTCAGTGTGGGCTCCGCGCCATGTTCTCTCGACCTTCATCGAACGCGTGAGCGCATCCCCCGGTCGCATCTTCCCCGCCGGGCGGATTAACTTTACCGACCGCGAGAAGGAAGTTCTCGAGATGTTGGTTGCCGGCCGCTCCAACAAAGAGATCGGCTCAGCTCTAGGCATCGAAGAGCGTACCGTGAAGGCACACGTCGCGAAACTGATGCGCAAAGTCGGCGTGCAGAACCGCATCGCCCTCTCGGTCCATGCCATCACCCATTCGCTGGTGACGGCGAAGTAGCTGTTAGCGAGGTAGCGCCGGCCTCCTGGCCGGCCCTCTGGCCGACGCCCCGTCGGCCGCGTTCCCGGCTTGCATCCATTTTCTGGTTTTTCTCATACCTGGAACCGTCAGCTTTATGTCATCAAAAACATAAGATTTTACTGACGGCTGATAGCTGACAGCTGAGAACGACTCGCAGTTACCAAAGTACAGTGACCCCAGTAATCTTGTCCGCTTCCTCCACCTGCCGCATACTCGCTTCACCTACCACAGAACCTGGGAGACGGGGCTGGAAACGGAGATTAGGGTCGCCGATTTCAGCCCCGCATTTTTTGCCTTACTGCCTGACTCACCCTGGTCACTCCCCTGGTATCCTCCGCTCTGCACCCTGCATCGAATAGAATCATAAGTAGCAAATACGACAACGGAATCCATACTCCCATCTCCCAAGAGAGGCATGATGCGAAATCTCCTCGTTCTGCTATTGCTCGCTTGTTTCCTGACATGTTTCCAAACAAAGACTCTTTCCGCCAATACCCAAGACGACGCCAAGGCCGCGGAAGTCCACACCAAAGCCTCCGGGCGCGTCGCAGCCGCGGGTACGGTGCTCGAAGAAATCCAGGCCGCTCCCGACCAGCGCATCCCCGAGGAAGTACTCGCTTCCGCCGAATGTGTGGCCGTGGTTCCGTCGCTGCTCAATGGCGGCTTCGTCGTCGGCGGCCGTTATGGCAAAGGCGTCGCCAGTTGCCGCACTGAAAAAGGCTGGAGCGCGCCCGCTTTCTTCGTCATTGGCGGAGGCAGTTTCGGCTTGCAG
>Ga0208827_1000234_pt1 | contig 31722 bp, 24 predicted proteins | sample Sb_taG_5_FD_187709 | JGI IMG/M metagenome (GOLD analysis project Ga0208827, IMG submission 187709) | Peat soil microbial communities from Weissenstadt, Germany - Sb_50d_8_FC metaG (SPAdes) (version 2) | ecosystem: Environmental > Terrestrial > Soil > Wetlands > Peat | place: Germany... | reverse complement strand
CGCCCCAAAAATGCAGTGGGATCGGGCAGAAACTTCCACCCGCTCAATTGAATTTACGGAAAACCGGCTTCACTGGACGGCCCACCAAATATTTCTCAGCGCCGTCCTCGAGCGCCTTGCGATACACCACCAGAGCTTCGCCGATGGCCTCTATTGACCGGTCTATATCCGCATCGCTATGAGAATAGCTGACCACCAGTGACGGCGCCACCAACCCGCGCTGGATTGTTTCCTGGAGGAAAAGTGTGCGATAAGGCTGCGAAGGATTCTTCTCGCGATCGCGAGTGGCGTACACCAGATTCGGCGCCTTCCCCAAAACCTCGAAATAGCCCTCCAAATGCAGTTCTTGGATGATCTTGTTGATTCCGTTCCGCAGCCGCTCGCCCTGCTTGTGCAATTGCTCCACAACTTTTTCGCGCTTGTAGGTGCGCATGGTCTCGATCGCTGCCGCCAGACAATGGCTCTCCGCCCCGTGCGTGAGCGACAGTAGGAACACGCGTTCGTGCGCATGTTCGATCCCGCCCCGCTCCATGATTTCGCGCTTTCCCACCAGCGCTCCGAGCGAAAACCCATTGCCGATGCACTTTCCGAATGTCGATAGGTCCGGCGTGATCCCGTAATATTTCTGCGCGCCGCCGAGATGCCAGCGAAATCCCGTAATCATTTCATCGAGAATGAAGACGGCACCGTTCTCTTTGCAGGTTTTCTGCACGTCCGCGAGGAATCCCGGCAGTGGCTCAACGGCAGTCGCCGCCTCCATGATCACGCAAGCGATTTTTCCCGGATGCTGCTCGAACAAATTCCGCAGGCTGGCAATGTCGTTATAGTGGAACTGCAGAGTGAGATCCTGGATGGCCTTAGGGATCCCAGCGGACATTGGCGTGCTGCCAATGAACCAGTCATCCACCGAGAAGAAAGGTTGGTCGCACCGCGCAATGAGATCCCGGCCGGTGTAAGCCCGCGACAGTTTCACCGCACCGCTCGTCGCGTCCGAGCCGTTCTTCCCGAATTTCACCATCTCGGCGCTTTCAATCAATCCCGCCAGCTCGTCGGCGCAGTCCAATTCTAACGGCGAAGGCCGCGTGAAATTATTCCCCAGCAACATCGCGCGGTACGCCGCTTCGATCACGGGCTTGTACGCATGGCCAAGCCCCACCGCGCGCAATCCCATTCCGTACTCAATGAACTCGTTGCCGTCCACATCCCACACGTGGCATCCCTGCCCTCGCGCGATGAATCCCGGCGCCAGCACCGGATACTGATCGTCGCCCTTCGCGTAAGTGTGCGCCCCTCCAGGAATGCGCCCATGCGCCTTAGGCTGCAGCTCCTTTGACTTGGCAAATTTCATCTCAGCCTTTTCACTAATTCGCGACGCCACCGTAACTGTTCTCCTCTAGTCTCGTCTCACGCACGCAAGTATTTCGGATTCGTTCCCTCCGCGGTCGTAGGGGCGCCGCTTGCTGCGCCCGCCCAAGTAAATCCATCCTCAAAACTATCCACGGGCTACGCTGCAACCTCAAGTCTGTTTCTTCAACAGCCCATGCTCCTCAAGATCGCGAGCCGCTCGCTGAAGCTGATCGAAAACGATTCCTGACCGCTCCGCAATATCGAGCAAACTATGCTTTCCATCCGACTGATTCAAAACCCACAACATCGCCATCTCGCGCGCCTCCGCATCCACATGCCCGCCGATATTTCGATAAAGCCCGCGCTTCCCCAACTGCGGCTCGCCCTTGGGGCTCTGATTCACGTAAACGCGGTTCTCCTCGAGAACCCCGAGCACCGCAAGAATCTTGCTGAACGAATCTCCCAGAGATGCCGGCGACACAAAATTCAAATTATCTTCCGAAGTGTGATACTCCGGAAATTTCCCATGATGCGTCCGCGAAATACATCCCACAGCCAGATCGAACGCCTGAGAGCAATACTGCCGCTCGTCATACCCATAAGGCGAAAAATCCCGCACCGCAAATGCGTTCCCCGAATGTTGCAGCACCTGCACTACCGCGCGATCGATTTCCGCATTGCCACGCCGGCTGCGCTTGTAAGACATCCCGCCACGATCGCCCAGGCATGCCAGCACCAATCCGTGCCGTATCCGCCGCGCCGCCTCTTCATTCCGGCTCAGCCAGGTGATCGATCCAATCGTTCCGGGAATAAACAAGAAACGATACGAATACCGCCGCGAAGCGCCAGCAAGCGATTTCGCCAGCAAAGCCGCAATCGAAACGCCCGAAAGATTGTCGTTGCAGAGCGACGGGTGGCAAGAATGACAAGAAATCAAAATCTCGTCGGTCGACTCGCCAGCCAAAAAATATTCGCCATAACTCAGCGATCCATTCTCAAGCGACGAATCGATGCACACTTCGTATTCGCCTTCAGGCAACTTCTGAAGTTGGTTGTGGCTGAGACAAAATCCCCAATTCTCTTTGTAATAAGAAGTGCGATAAGGAACCCAGTCCGGCCGGTCCGGCAAAGTGAAAAGATGCTCCTTCAATTCCGCCAGCGGCATCTTCCGGGAAATCGGCACGCTGTAATTCAGCACGTGCAAATTCGAGCGTTGAAAATCGATCACGCGTTCCCCACGCGAATTTTTCACATACGCATCGCGAATATTCCACTCCCGCGGCACAGTCCAATCAAACACCTGCGTCCCGGTAGGAACTTCATGCACTGTCAGCGGAATCTGCTTCTGCAGCAGCGACATCGTCTTGCGGAATCCATTGCCCGTAATGCTCCGGCAAATCGGATACAGCTCCGCAATCAATTCGTAGATCTGTGTCCCAATCTCCGCCGAATCAGTCCCCGGCCCGAGATCGAAGACGCTTGTCGGCGGCGTCTTTGTCAATTCGGCCTGCGCCTCCCGCTCAGCGGAAGTCCGGGTAGTTTTTGTCGCGCTCATTGATGGTTCTTTCATCCGCGGGCCAGTTAATTCCGAAAGCCGGGTCGTTCCAGCGCACGCCTCGCGCATGTTCCGCCGAATACACCTGCGACATCTGGTAGAAAACTTCGGTATCGTCCTCGAGCGTCTGAAACCCGTGCGCGAAATCCCGCGGGATATACAGCATCCGCCGGTTCAAAGCCGTCAGCTCGACGCCAAAACTCTTCTTGTAAGTCGGCGACCCCCGGCGCAAATCAATAATCGCGTCGTAGATCCCACCCATCGTGCACCGCACCAGCTTCGCCTCTTCAAACGGCGCCGCCTGGTAGTGCATCCCGCGCAGCGTCCCCTTCCGCCGGTTGAACGAAATGTTGCACTGCGCGACGCGCGTCTTCAAACCGTGCTCGGCGAATTCCTTCTCGCAAAACGTGCGCGCGAAGAATCCCCGATCGTCCTCGCGTCGATCCGCCTCGATCACGAACGCGCCCTTCAAATATGTCTCAGTGAATATCAATCCCTAGCCCGCCCGCGCCCTCAATCCCCGCAGCGCTCGCGCCTCAGACGCGGCTCGGCGTCTGCCACCGCAGATTGGCATCCAGCTGCTCGGTCGCCAGCAGCCGCCGGATATGGTCAATGCGCTTGTAGCGCGGCCCCTCAAAATCCTCGAGCTTCAAATCCGCGTCCTTGCAGGCCTTGTATAGCTCCTGTGCGCCCATCCGCAGATTCCAGCGCGGCTTGAAATTCGGCAGCATCCGTTTGATCTTGCTGAAATCCACGCGGTAACAACGCGTGTCCGGCCCGCCATCCGGCGAATATTCGATCCGGCAACCCGGCACGGTCTGTCGCACAATCTCAGCCATATCGCGAATCTGGTAATTTTCCTCAGTAATCCCCACGTTGAACGCCTGGTTATGAATCACTTCGCGCGGCGCCTCCATCACAGCCAGAAACGCCCGGCAAATATCCTCGATATGCACCATCGGCCGCCACGGCGATCCGTCGCTCTTGATCAACACGCGCCCGGTAGTCATCGCCCAAGCCACCAAATTATTGAGCACGATGTCGAACCGCAAATATGGCGACACTCCGTAAGCCGTCGTGTTACGCAAAGAGGTCGGACTGAACTTTGCATCCGCCAGCGGCGCTAATTCTTTTTCCACCAGCACCTTCGAATGCGCGTAAGGCGTCACCGGATTGAAAGTAGCTTCCTCAGTCAAAAATTCCTGCCCCGCTGCTCCATAGGTGCTGCAAGAGGACGAAAAAATAAACCGCGACACCCCGGCCTGCTTCGCCAATTGCGCCAGTCGCACCGAAGCCTTGTAATTAATGTCGTAGGTCAACTCAGGATTGATGTCGCCCAGCGGATCGTTTGAAAGCGCCGCCAAATGCGCCACCGCGTCGAACCCCTTCAGGTCGGCCAACTCCACATCCCGGATATCCTTCAGGATGCTCGGCACACTAGGCACCGTCCCGCAAAACAAACTCTTCACGTAAAGGTCAGTGTCCAGTCCGACGACATCGTGCCCCGCATCCTTCAATATCTGGATCAGCAGAACGCCGATGTAACCATGATGACCGGTAACAAGTACGCGCATTAGTTTCTCCGCCCTGAAGTTCGCGAGATGACTCCTCTCGCATTTTCCACAGCTCGACCCAAGCTTAGTTCAAGGAAAACTCGTCCCCCGGACCCGGATCCCGGCCACAAATCCCGGTAATTGCCGCAGACGTACTAGAACGAAAGAACCTCGGAATCCAGCAGGTCGCGTTCCATCCACCATTCCCAAGCAAATTCATAAACCTTTATGTTTCAACTATATAAGCGAGCACTTCAACCTGCACCGCGCTCCCAATCCCCGTCCTGCATATTCTTACCAAATAACTGACAAACCCCGGAAATCCGTTTCGCAAAAACTAGGAAGTCGCTTTGTAAATTTCGCCCCGATTTCCACAGGTCTCTGATACACTCTCCGGGCTTTTCGGCCTTCGAGACGCGCGTCCCCAGCAACGCCGCGCCTCTTACATGTTTTCAGTATAAGAGAACCGGAGTTGTTGCGTCCGAAAATCTGGGCCAGTGATACGTGCTCGTCACCGCGACGGTGCATTTCGTCCGCGATGACATGGGGGAGCACGGCCGCGCCATCGGAACTTTCCTGTTCGGGCAACTCTGCTTTCTCATTGGGGGGAGTACTCTCAAGTGATTCATTCGACTCACTTGCTCGCACGCGTGTGGCGCCGCGCCAGACCCTCCTCTAGACTTGAAAATCGGGCCACTTTCTCGTCGCTCCACGTCCCCGCGGAAGGACAAAAGGTGCTGCAGACGGCGACAAATTCACGTGCGGCCGCCGGTCCCAAACTAGTCTCTCGCGTCCCTAACCCGGCGCGCAGCGTTCTCACCAACTGGCTAACGTACCTAATCAGCGGCGTCGTCAGTTTCTTTCTTTCGCCATTCATCGTTCGCCACTTGGGCAATTCCGCATACGGAATTTGGGTCCTGTTGGTTTCTTTGACGGGCTATCTGGGCTTCCTGGATTTGGGCATTCGCGGCGCGGTAACCCGCTACATCGCGCGGTTCCACGCCGAGGGCCAGCACGAACAAGCCAGCCGCACGGTTTCTTCAGCCTCTGGATTGTTCCTCGTAGGCGGCCTGCTGGCCATCGTCGGCTCCGGCGCGTTTGCTCTCCTCGCCGTACCGCATTTCGAGATTCCGCCCGCCTATCTCCGCGCCGCCCAAATCGTCGTGCTCATCGCCGGCGCAAACGTAGCCATTTCGATCATTAGCGGCATTTTCGGCGGCATCCTCGTCGGCCTGCAGCGCTTCGATCTGCACAATTCCGTTGCCCTCTCCAGCACCGGACTCCGCGCCGTCGCCATCCTTATCGCACTGGGCTCCGGAAAAGGCCTCATCACACTCGCCTTAATTCAACTCGGCGCCACCGTAGGCGAATTCATTCTCGGCTTCCTGTTCACGCGCAAACTCTATCCCGAGATGCGTTTTTCCATCGGACACATGTACCGCGATCACGTCGCCCTGATTTTTTCCTTCGGCGTCTTCGCACTACTGCTCCAAGCCTCCACTTACTTGGTCTATTACACCGACGCCATGGTCATCGGCGCCTTCCTGCCCGTCAGCATGATCACTTTCTTCGCGATCGCCGGCAATCTCACCATTTACGCCCGCGACCTCGTCGGCGGCTTCAGCCGCATCATGACCCCCATGGCCAGCCACATGGAGGTAAAAACGGGTACCGCGGGAATCCGCGATGCCTCCCTGAAAGCCGCGCGCTACTGCGCCATGGCCATTCTGCCGATTTTCATCACCTTCATCATCCGCGGCCACTCCTTTATCTCCCTCTGGATGGGGCCGGCCTATGCGGATTTATCCGGCCACGTTCTCTGGATTCTCAGCATCCCCTGGTTCTTCGGCGCCGGCGCCGCGGTTCTTTCCTCCACCATTCTCGGCATCGGCAAACACAAGCCCGTCGTTCCGGTTGCCATCGCCGAAGGCGTCTGCAATCTGATTCTCAGCATCATTTTGGTGAAGAAGATGGGAATCGTGGGCGTCGCCTGGGGCACTGCCATTCCCAACATGGTCGTGGATATTCTCTACTGGCCGTGGTACTCGAAGCGCACTCTGGGAATTCCCATACGCGAATACGCCCGCTCGATCTGGTTCTATCCGGTGGTTGCGCTGCTTCCCTTCGCCATCTGCACATACGTCGTGGACAAGCTCTCGCCAGCCCCGAATCTAATGATTTTCTTCCTGCAGGTAGCCGCGGTACTCCCGTCAGCCCTGGTAGGTGCCTGGTATTTCGGCCTGGTACGCGAAGAGCGTGAAGCTTACTTGCCCAATCTAACAGGCCCGATGTTCCGCGTCTTCCATCGCACCTAGCGAGCGCCAGCGAGCTGTTTTCCCGTAGGGGCGCCGGTCAATCGCTGTGTGATTGCAAAGCAATCGACGCGCCCTCCGACGACCCATAACTCAATTAAATCACCGATCTACCGCGGAAGAGACCCTTCGAAAACTCCGCGCCTACCCCTCCCCGCCCTTCTTCTCCTTCAATTTCCGCTCCAAAGCCTGCACGATCGTCTCGACCCTCTGCTCCAACCGGTTCTCATAAGCAATCTGTATCCGCCGCTTCGCCAGCGCCTCAGCTTTATCCGCAAGCGCCGCTTCAACATTCTCCACCCACTTCTCCGGCGTATCCCCGATCCTCACCACATCCGTAAAATCCCGCAAACTCATCAAAGGCGGTCCCACCACCGGTTTCCCCGACGCCAAATACTCATGCAGTTTCAAAGGATAGATATACTTCGCCCATCCATCCGTCCGGTACCCCAACATGCACACATCCAGCCCCTTGATGTAATTCGGCAGCATCTCTCGCATCTTCCCGCCCAGAAAATAAACATTCGGCCGCCCGCGCAACAATTCCAAATCCGCGCGAAACGCCTCGCTCCTCACATTCAAAGGCCCCACCATGGGAAACGACCAGTTCGGCCGCGCCACGCTCATCTCATACACCAGCCGGAAATCAATCTTGTCGTTCAGCACCCCAATATGCCCGATCCGCGGATGCGGCACTGCCTCCATATCCGGTGGCACCACCGTCTCGGGCGCGCGGCTCCTTGAAAATAAATTGAAATCCGCCCCCATCGGCACATTGATGGCGTTGCCGTAGCGATTCTTCTTGTCCATCAACGCCGGGCCGCTAACAAACACAAGATCCACTTTCCGCAGCAAATCGTCTTCCTGCTCCAGAATCTGATTGCGGTCCCGGTCGCTCAACCCAGCAAAGCTAGAAAATTCATCATCTGCGTAATAGCAGGTGACCGATTCGTGAAATCCTCCGATCAAATCCACAAATCGCGGATGCCAAATCAGCAGCACCGTATCCCGAAATCCCATTTTCTTCATGATTCGCGCGACATGCCGCTGCCGCAAATGCCGGAAAAGCTTCCCCAGCCTCGGGTAACGATAAATCTCAAACATCCACTTGGGAAATACCACGGTGTACAAATTGTCCGTGCGGTGCACCACGCCGCTAGCCGGCAATTCCGCGCGCTCCGGCCCAAACACCTGCGCCCGCGAAAACGGCGGCGTCACGAAAAGAACCTTGTGTTCCTTCGCCAACAACGAGGTGATCTGATGGCGGCTCTGCCACAAATCGTCCCAGTAATTCAGCGAAAACGAAATAAAGTCCATCGCACTCCCAAGCCAACAACTGCAGCTTCGCAAGCCGCAGGTTTGTGTGGCGCCGGCCTTTCAGGCCGGCATCTTCGAGACGCCCCACCACCGCAAATTCCGCGCCCCGTCAACGAACGCTAACGTGATCTGCTATTTTCCCGATCTGCTCGATAGGAATTTCCGGCAACCCGCCATTCGAAGAAGAATTCTCCTCCATCTCCCCGATCAATTCCCCCATCGTCTGAAACTCAAAATCCCGCAACAGCCCGCGCAACTTATTCTCCAACCCGCGCAAGCCCAAATAGTGCCGCATCCGCGCCGTCACGCTACCCTTCATCCGCGGCTGCTCGGGATCAATCTCCCACGGGTGCACGTAAACACAAGCCGGCTGCCCTTCCTTCTCGTTCAAAAATCTTATCCCCCAGCGCGTATACCAGTAAGGCAGCAATCGCAAATAGGCCCCGCCGCCAAACGGCGACCGCGCCCCGCCCAGCGATAGCGTCGGCATCGGAAACTCCACGATCGTCCCCCGCGCCGTAGGCACTCGAAAAGGCGTCCGCGGCCCGCGCCGCATTCCATAGTTCGGATGATCCACAGGAAAAATGCTCGAGTCGTACCGGAACCCCAGCTCCACCAAAATCTCAAACGCCCAAAGCGAATCCTGCGTAATCGAAAAACTAGGCGCCCGATAGCCGATGATCTTCCGCCCAATAATTTGCTCCAGGCGGTCCTTCGCCACCCGCGTATCGTCGCGAAATTCCGCCGGAGTCATCTCGAAAATTCGCCGGTGCTTGTCGCTATGGCAAGCCACCTCGTGCCCGCGCCCTGCAATCTCGCGAATCAATTCCGGATAATTCTCAGCCACCGCCCCCAGCGTGAAGAAGGTCGCCTTCCGTCCAGCCTCATCCAGCAGCCCCATCACCCGCTGCGTGCTCTGCACCACCCGGCTGGCGTACTGTCCCCAATTCTCCCGGTTCACGCTCTCAAACGCGTTGACGTGGTAGTAGTCCTCAAGATCAAAACTAAGGGCGTTTTTCATAGGAGACAATTCAGCGAAGTAAATTCCTGGCCAGTCTCAAGTATATCGTCTGCAGCAACCGAAGTCGCCGCCGATACCCGCCACCGACCCCAATCATGCAAGCCCACGCAGCCGCCGCCAACGCGCCGAAAGTTCTTGCCTTCGTAGGGGCGCCGCTGGCCGCGCCCGCCGCATACTCGCGTCGCGAACAGGCCCGCCATTCACCTCCTCACGCTCCTCACTCGCTCTGAAATTTTAAATTTCAAATTTGAAATTTCCGGTATCCTTCCCCCCGTGCCACGCCATCTCACTCACCCATGCGCATCCTAACCTACAGCTCCATCCTCCCCAATTCCCTCCAACCCACCCAAGGCATCTTCACCTTCCAACGCCTAGGCGCCCTATCCCGCCGCCCAGGGAACCAAGTAGACTTCGTAGCCCCACTCCCCTACGCCCCGCCCTGGCTTCCCAAAGGCTCCCGCCCGCGTTACGCCTGCATCCCCAGCCAAGAGACAATGGAGGGTCTGCGCATCTTCCACCCCCGCTACGCCCTAATCCCCAAAATCTCCATGCCCTGGCACGGCCGCCTGATGTACTTGGGCACCCACAAAACCGTCGAACAGCTCCACCGAGAAAACCCCTACGATCTCCTGGACGCTCAATACATCTACCCCGACGGCTATGCCGGCGTCCTGATCGCCAAAAAGCTAGGCATCCCGGTAATCCTCTCCGCCCTGGGCACCGACGTAAACGTCTTCCCCAAATTCAAGCGCATAGCCCCAAAAATCCGCTGGGCCCTAAACGAAGCCGACGGCATCCTGGCGGTCTCCAATTCCCTGAAAGCCACCACCGCCGCAGCAGGCGCACCCGCAGATAAAATCCGCGTAATCGGCAATGGCGTAGACACCACCCGCTTCCACCCGCTCGATCGCACCGAAGCCCGCCGCGCCCTCCGCATCGAAGGCCCCGGCCCATTCGTAATCTCCGTAGGCACTCTCGACCCCAACAAAGGCCACCAATTGCTAATCGCGGCAGTCTCCGAACTAACCGGCCGTTACCCAGCCATGAAAGCCTATATAGCAGGCGAAGGCCCGTATCAATCCGCGCTAACGGCCCAAATCCGCGAAAAGAAAATCGCCGATCGAGTCGTGCTCATCGGCAAGCGTCCGCACGCCGAACTAAATTCCTGGTTCAACGCCGCCAGCGTCTCCTGCCTGCTAAGCGAACGCGAAGGCTGGCCCAACGTTCTCCTAGAATCCCTGGCCGCAGGCACCCCGGTAATCGCCACCCGCGCCGGCGGCATAGCCGAAGTAATCGCGACGCCCGCGTTAGGCACGCTAGTCGAGCGCAACGTCCCAGCCATCACCGCTGCCCTGGACGCCGCCCTAAAGCACGAATGGGATCGCCCAGCCCTGGTAGCCTACGCCGCGCAACGCACCTGGGACAAAGTAGCCGAAGAAATCGAGGATTATTTCCGCACGATCCTAAACTCGCGGCCGACCACGAAATCCTAGCAGCACTCGATACCCAGCCAGCTTCACCATCTCCGTCCCAAATTCCAAAAACGAAGCTCGCGGCTCCCGCCCGGTTTGTGTGGCCGCCATTTGAAAATGAACTTCTCGCGGCAAAATCACCCGGCAACACAGCCGCACCCGCCGCTGATGCACCGCGCTCGTAACCACCAAAACCGATCGAATCTCGCGGTGCCGCTTCAAATAATCCGCCAATGCCTCAATCTCCCGCAAAGTCCCAAACCTCCGCACCGCAATCCTCTCCACCTCCGGCGCCCCATCCCCAAACAAAACAAAAAAATGCCTCTCCGCCGCCGGAACCGGCAAAGCAATCGGCAACAAATCAAACTCCACAGGCAAAGCCAACTCCCGGAATCGACGCACCTCAAATCGCGCCACACTAAAAAGTATCCGCGGCGCTACCCCGGCCCGGAACAATTCCAATCCATAAACCTTCCGCACAGGACGCCCAGCCAAAACAAATATCAAATCAAAATCGTTCACAGTAATCCCAGCCCCGTAGCGCCGGCTCGCCCTGATCTGCGAAGGGCTGCCAGCCGGCGTTTTCGTGAAGCACGATTCGATAACGTCGCCATCACCCGCGGGTGCAAATCAAAGCTGCCTCGCGATCCCAAATCCTCCCACGCAAATCCCGCCAAACTGCCGCAATTTCTTCGCCCTATTTCCACACCCGGTACCATAGGACTCCGTCGCAATTCGCGCTAGGGTAGAAGAGGAGGCCGAGTCCGTGCCGAGCACTCGAGTCCAATTCGCACCGGAAGCACAATCCCAAGACTCCCAAAAACACCCAAAACGAGCTCGTTGTTTTGTCCCTATTAGAACGGATCGCTTTCCTTTATTTTCAATAACTTACGCCCGTTTCTATTCGGACACTTGTCCCGATTAGAGCGAACAGAAATCGAATGGCATTCTGCACACAAACCCAATCTTTCCCGCGAAGCAATCCCCGCCGCATTGCTAAAATTAAACCTGTGCAATGCTAAAATCTGATTTCTCCGCGGAGTCCAGATGAGTCGCTCGGTCAGCATCTTCGGCCTCGGTTACGTGGGCGCGGTCACCGCCGCCTGCCTCGCTCACAAAGGCCACAACATTCTCGGCGTGGACGTCAACGCCTCGAAAGTCGAATCTCTCGAGAAGGGCAAGAGCCCTATCCTCGAGCCGAAAATGGAGGAGATGACCGCGGAATCCGCGCGCGCCTGCCGCCTCCACGCTACCAGCGATTCGAAGCGCGCCATCTCCGAAACTGAAATCTCTTTTATTTCCGTCGGCACTCCCAGCCAGCGCAACGGCAAGCTCGATCTCGGCGGCATCGAACACGTCTGCAAAGAAATCGGCGAAGCGCTCAAGAAAAAGAACGCCTATCACTGGGTCGTCCTGCGCAGCACGATTCTCCCAGGCACCACCGAATCCGTGGCCATGCCCATTCTCGAAAAAGCCAGCGGCAAACGCGTCGGGCCGGATTTCGCCGTCTGCTTCGTCCCGGAATTTCTGCGCGAAGGAACGGCGGTGAGCGATTTCTTCGAGCCGCCCTTCACCATCATCGGCGCCGCCGCCGGCTGCGATGCGGGCCCGGTCCGAGAACTCTTCGAATGGGCCAAGACGCCGATCTATCTCACCACTCCGGCCACCGCCGAAATGGTCAAGTACGTCTGCAACGCGTTCCACGCGCTGAAAGTCGGTTTCGTCAATGAAATTGGCACCATCTGCAAAGAACTCGACGTGGACACGCAAGCCGTCACCGAAATCTTCACCTCGGATACGCAGCTCAACGTTTCCACCGCGTATCTCAAGCCCGGCTTCGCTTTCGGCGGCTCGTGCCTGCCGAAAGACCTGCGCGCGCTGACGTATCGCGCGAAGGAACTCGATCTCAAACTGCCGCTGCTCGAATCGCTGCTGTCGAGCAACAACGAGCACATCGAACGAGCGGTAGAATCCGTACTGCGCACCGGCAAGAAAAAAGTCGGCGTCCTCGGCCTCAGCTTCAAATCCGGCACCGATGACCTGCGCGAAAGCCCGCTGGTGCAACTCGTCAAGCGCCTGCTCGGCGAAGGCTGCCAGATTCAAATCTGGGACCAGAACGTCGCCCTCGGCCGCCTGATTGGCTCGAACCGCCAGTTCATCACCGACGTAATTCCGCACGTCGGCAGCCTGCTGCACGAAGACGCGCGCGAAGTGATTCAATCGGCGGAAATCGTTCTGCTCGGCACGAAGGCCATCGACAAAGAAACTCTCGCGTCCGCGCTGCGCCCCGATCAAATTCTGATCGACCTTGTGCACCTCGACAAAAAGGGCCGCGTCTCCGAGCACGAACGCTACGAAGGCATTTGCTGGTAAGGATCCTCCGTTGAAAATTCTGTGGGTGAAGTCCGGCGACCTGGTGCCGCTCGACACCGGCGGAAAAATCCGCAGCTTCAATCTGCTCAAAGAACTCGCCAAGCAGCATGAGGTCGATTTCTTCACCTTCTATCCCGAGCGCGAAAACGACGGCCATCCCGCGCTCAACAAATATTTCCGCCGCGTCCATTGCATTCCGCTTTCGATGCCGGAGAAATACGGGATCGGCGAATACGTCGGCTACGCGAGAAATCTTCTGTCGCTGCAGCCCTACTCGATGACCAAGTATTGCCGCCCACAAGTGGCGCGCCAGTTGCGAGAGCTGCTCGGCCGAGAACGCTACGACGTAATCGTCTGCGACTTCTTTCTGACCGGCGCGGTGATTCCCTGGGAGATCTCGACTCCGAAAGTGCTCTTCACCCACAACGTCGAAGCGCAAATCTGGCAGCGGCATTTCGAAGTCACGAAAAATCCCATCTGGAAGGCGGTTTCCTGGCGCGAATACAAAACCATCGCGCGCCTCGAGCGGCGCTATCTCGAGCAAGCAGACGCGGTTCTCACGGTGTCCGACACCGATCGCGAAACTTTCGCGAAGCTCGTACCGCGCAACAAAATCACCACGGTGCAAACCGGCGTGGACGTGGAATATTTCCGCCCCGCTCCCGGCAAGGAAAAATCGAACGTGATGGTCTTCACCGGCTCGATGGACTGGATGCCCAACGAAGATGGCATTCTCTACTTCGTCGCCGAAGTTCTGCCGCTCATTCGCCGCGAAATATCCGGCGCGCAGCTAGTCATCGTGGGCCGCAGCCCTTCCGCACGCGTCCGCGAACTCGCCGCGCAGGATTCGCACATTCAGGTGACAGGAACCGTCGACGACATTCGCCCCTACATGGATCAAGCGGCAGTGTACGTGGTGCCGCTGCGCATCGGGGGTGGCACGCGCATCAAGATTTTCGAAGCGATGGCCGAAGGAAAGCCGGTAGTCTCGACGACGCTAGGCGCCGAAGGCTTGCCCGTGACGCACGAGCAAAACATCATCATCGCCGACAAGCCGGAAGATTTCGCCGCGCGAGTAGTCGCGCTGCTCCGCGATTCGCGCGAACGCGAAAGTTTAGGGGCAGCGGCTAGACGATTGGTCGAAGAGAATTACAGTTGGACTTCAGTCGCACGCCAGTTCGCAGAAGTTCTCGCACGCGTCGCGCACCGCCCGCTCGAAGCGCCTGCAGCCGCAACCCCGAGCGCGGTTCACACTCCGACGCGCTGACTACTCAATGCTATTGCGGCGAGGCAGTCGCAGCCGTCTGCGCCGGCGCTGCCCGCGGCGTGCCAATGGCAACCTTGAGCGAGCCGTCGCTCGAGTCGCGATAGCTCACGTAGAGAACATCATTTTTGTCGATCGCCAGCGACGCAAAGCGATTCCCATCCGGCCCCGAAGGAACGATCAGTTGAACGTGCCAGGCCTTGCCGTCCCAATACGCATGCTTCTCCGAAGATCCGTCCTGATAAATGATGTGCGGATTGCCTGACTTGTCGAGCACCACGGCGCTGCGATACGAAACCCAGCCGCCATTGGAGCGAACCTGGTCGACGGTCTGCACATTCCAACGATCCCCCGCTTCGCTCGCGTAGCGCAATTCGTGCGTGGTGTAGTAGCTGATGTGCGCGTGTCCCGCTGCGTCGAGGACGAGATCGTTCCCCATGCCGATGTTGTATTCCGGATCGCCGGGAATTCGCGCCTGGACGACGTGCACGCTCCACGCGTCCTTCAGCCAGGTCGCGTACTTCATGCGCCCGTCCACGTAAGCGTCGTAGCTCAAGTGCGGCACGCCCTTCGAGTCCACCGCCATCGAATGCCACTTGCCTGTCTGCGTATCGAAATCCACCGTGCGCGCCACCCACATGCCATCCACGAGCGAGGCGTATTTGAGATGCACATAGGAAGTTTTGTCCGGATTCTCGACTTTGTACCACGCAAGATGCGGCGTCCCATCGGGCGAAACGCCGACGGAGCACGAATACTGAATGTCGGAAGCGTCGGGTGCGACGTCCTGGATCGACCAGGTTTTTCCGTTGAATTCGGCGTACTTCAAGCGGTGCAGCGTGCTGCAGATGTGTGGATTCCCGGCCGAATCAAGCGCCAGATTGACGTAGTTCACAGCGCCCGGCGCGAGCACGGTGGTGTCCCATCGCGACGTGCCCGCCGGGCGGAACGCATATTTCCATTCGGCGGCGTCGGTGCCGTAGGTGACGTGCACGTTGCCATCGGCATCCACGGCTATGGAAGTCGCGCCGGCAGATTTGTCGACGTCTTCGCTTTTCCAGTTCCACACTTGAGCGCGCGCTACGCCCGGCGACAGCAGCGCGATGGCTGCCACGACAACCGGAATCCAGGACCAGCAGCGCCGGAAATGTTTCCTGACGAGAAGGGATGAGACGAGCACAGTGCGCTCCTTTAGTTCGAGAACTTCCGGCGTCCGCCGCCCAGCGCAGACGCGCACAATCTGGCGACTAGTGAGACAGCGTCAACTCAACTACTTCCGGCACAAACGCCGGCGTCTGCTTTTCCTCCGCGAGAGCCACCGCTGCATCGCGGCGGAACAGAATCTTGAGTATCGCCGTCATGGCCACGATCTGCCAGAAATAGTCGAAGTAAGCCATGGCCAAAAACGCGCCGGAAATCATGTACGCCAGCAAGCTCACCTGAATCATCTGCGTGTAGGGATCGATCCACGCGAGCTGCGGAAGCCGCCGGCTCTGGCGGCGCAGCTTCCAACAGGTGATGTGGCAAGTGATCAAAAGCAGGACGAACAGCGACAATCCAACGTAGCCCTGCTCGCCGAGCATTTGAAAATAGATGCTGTGCGGCCCGGCGAATTCGACGCCCGGCGTGAAACGCGCGTAGAGGTCGTGAGTGAAAGTTTCGAAGCCGCCTCCCGTGGCCGGATAATGCGAGGCCAGCACAATGGCGAAATGCCAGGCGCCCAGGCGTTCCTCGGCAGAATTGTCGAGATTGCCGTGCGCAAACTGGTCCATGCGCTGGAACCAGGCGGCCGGCGCATAGGCAACGACGATCGCTGCCAGCGCGACGACCAGAGTGGCGGCCATGATCTTGTGCCGCGACTTTATGGCCAGGAAGCTGAGAACGACAGCGAGACCCAGCAAGCCGCCGCGCGAGTACGAGAGGAACACGGAGCCGATACCGCAGACGAAGACGAACCAGAAAAACATTCGCAGCTTCTTATTTGTTTCCGAGCGCGCCAAGAAGAAAAGAAACGGCAAAGTCATGTTCACGGCCACGGCCAGGAAATTGTTGTCTTCGATGAACGATCCCGGCGGACCCCAAACGCGGAATTCCGCCGCGGTGCGAATGCCGAAGATCAGGCCTTTGACGGCGTAGAAACCGATGCTGAGAACGGTCACGTAGCAGAGATAGCGCAATTTTTTCGCGCTGGTGACCAGCAGGACGGTAACAACGGTCATGAGCAGGATCTTGCTGGTGCGGTTCAGCATCGCTTGCGCTTGCAGGATGTGGTCGGAGAAGACGACCTGCTTCGAAACGTACCAGGTAGTGATTCCGAACCAGGCCCACAGCAGAAACATGATTCCGGTTTCGCGCGTAAAGATGGTGCGATTCCTGTCGCGCGTGAAGATCAGCCCGGCGAGCGTGGGAATGCCGATGCACATGGCCACGGGAAAATCGTAAGCGATGCCCCAGGTGAGGCGATGCGGATTGAAATACGCGACCCAGGTCCACATCAACAGGCCGAAATAGGGCCGGAAGAAGCAGAACGGAATCGCCGCGAAAATAATCGCGAGGACGATGTAATCACGCATCTTGCTTGACCTCGCTGGCCGTTGCTGCACGAGAGGTGCGGGATTCATTCGCGACGGGCACGGCATCGGGCTGGTGCGATAGCGAATCTGTGCTGAGCGGCTCTTCGTTGCGAAGAAAGAGCTGATTCATCTGGAAGGCGAACATGCTCAGCGAACCATCCTGGCCGATTTGCGGACGGCGCAAGGCGAAGACGTTCGCGCCCGTGCGACTGACGCCCCACGTGGTGGTGACGGCGGAGCGGAAGCCGCAGCGCGCGGCGAGGCGCTCGACATCGGCGCTGCAATCATGCTCGTGCCCGAACGGATACGCGAAATCGAGGACCGGCGTTTGCAGGCGGTCTTCGATCAGGCGCTTCGATTCGCGCAACTCGCGCTCGGCTTCTGACAGCGCTAGACGGCTTAGCACGGGATGCGTCATCGTGTGCGCGCCGAATGAGACTCCGGCTGTTTGCATTTCTTTGACCTGCGTCCAGTTTAACATCCGGTTCGCGAGGGCGTCGGCGGGGAGCGCGACCTGGTTTTCCAAGGCGAAACAGCAAGCGCGGCGCTCGGCATCGGAGACGCGGCGCAGATGCGTGACGATCTCGACGGCTGCGGCGATGCGCGACTCGCGCGAGGTGAATGTGAAACGACGCGGAGTGTCGAGCTGAATTACAAAGGTGTCTTTCGGATAGATCTGCAAAGCGAGAAAAATCTTGTCGTACCAAGCCGGTTCGCCGGTCTCCATGGAGTTGCCGATGAGATAGACGGTCGCGGGAATCTGATACTTCGCGAGAATCGGCAGCGCTTCGGTGTACAAGCCGCGGTAGCCATCGTCAAAAGTGACGGCCACACCCTGGCCTTTCGATTGCGGATCGGCGATTTCGCGGACGAGTTGCTCGAGAGACAGGATGCGATAGCGGCTGCGGAGGAAACGCATCTGCTTTTCGAGCTCTTTCGCGTCGAGCTCGGAGTAATAGGGAATTCCGCCGGTGCCGACGCGGTGATAGCAAAGAATGACGTACTTGCCGGTTGAGATGCGCGACCAGTGCCGGCGGCGCGAGTTGGCGGCGAGGCGAAATTCGTAGGAGCGCGCGACGCGCTCGAGCAGGCGCAATCCGCCGGTGCGGTACAGACCCGTGGCGATGATCTCGCGCGCGCTCATGGCTTTCTCAGCGGACTCCTGCAACTTCGCGCGGGCTTTCGAGATGCTGCCGGTGCCAAAGCTCGAGAGCTACGAGATACCAGAGAACTTCGCCGTAGTACGCGGTGTGGCCGGTGCGGTGAAGTTCCGTGAGCTTGTCGAAAAATTCGGGGCGGAAATAACCGCGCTGGCGGGTGCGCGGATCGCGAAGGACATCCTGCATCAGCGTGTTGAGCTTCGGCTCCTGCAAGAACCAGAGAGCGAGCGGGACGCCGAAGCCGTGCTTGGTTTTGTAGAGCACCTTTTCCGGAAGGATGGGCTTCATGGCTTGCTTGAAAATGTAGCGCTTTTCGCTGCCTTTGAGTTTCAGGCGCGATGGGATGCGACTCGAAAGCTCGGCGAGCTGATCGTCGAGGAGCGGATAGCGGACATTCACGCCGGCGAGTTCGGCGGTGCCGCTTACTTTGCGCAAGTCGTTATCGGCGAGGATGAGTTTGAGATCGAGATACATCAGGCGATTGAGTTCGCTCGAGGCGCGCGTGCGCTGGAAATGCGCGTTGATGATATTCATCCACGAATTGGCCGGGGCTTCGGCCAGAAAATCGGAGGTGAAAATTTCCTTCGCCGGAAGGCTTTGAAATAGGCCGTAAGAGAAAATGCGCTGTGGATTGGGAATGTTGGCGCGGCGGATGTAGCGGCGCGGGAGGCCGAGCTTGCTTTCGGAATCGGGCAGAAGCCTGGCGAGCGGCTCGATCAGGCCGCGGCGGAGAAATGCTGGGATGCGGTGATAAATCTGGAAGCGCTTGTCGGTGCCGTAGCGCTCGTTTCCCGCAAAGAGTTCGTCGCCGCCGTCGCCCGCGAGCAGCGTTTCGATGCCCTTTTCGCGGGCCATTTTCGCGCAGAGATAGGAGCCGATGGCAGAGGAATTGGCGAAAGGCTCGTCGTAGTAGTCGGTGATCTTCGGGATTGCCTCGATGGCGTCACTGGGATTGAGGCAGAGCTCGTTGTGCTGCGTGTGAAAGAGCTCGGCGGTGGTGCGGGCGTAGCCGATTTCGTCGTACCGCGATTCGGAGAAGAAAATCGAGAACGTGCGCGCGGGATTGAATTTTTCGGAGAGGAACGCGGTGACGCTGCTGCTGTCCGTGCCGCCGCTGAGATAGGCGCCGGTGGATTCGGCGCGGAGGCCTTCGAGATGGCGGTGGACGGCGGCGCGCATGCCTTCGCGGACTTGTTCGGCCCATTGCGATTCGCTGCCGGGGACTTCGTCGTAGTTCAAATCCCAGTAACATTCGTGGCGGATTTCTCCGTTTTCGAGAATCAGGCGATGGCCAGGGCGGAGTTTTTCGATGCCTTCGTAGCTGGTGAGCGGTGCGGGCACCACGCTGAAGAGAAGGAATTGCATGACCGCGGCGGGATTGACTTCGTTCGGATGCGATTGCGCGGCGCTTACGCCGCGGGCGCGCGAGGCGAAGAGAAAGCGGTCGCCCTCGCGGCTCCAGTAGAAGCTTTTGATTCCGAGGCGATCGATGGCAAGCAGAAGACGCTGGGCGCGCTCGTCGAAAATGGCGATGGCAAATGCGCCGTGGAGACGGGAGACGAAGGCGGGACCCTCTTTGCGATAGAGGCGCGCGATTAAGTGGGCTAGTGACGCGTTGGTTGGTCCGGCAACTGCTGCGCCCGGCTCGCCGATTTGTGCGGCGAGATCTTTGACATTGATCAGATCGGCGTCAACGGCGATGCGCAGGTCGTCCTCGGATGCCACTTGCTGAAAATCCCAGCGGCGGGCCACGCCTAGCGCGGCGGATTTTCCGGCGACGCCTTCGCGGGCGGACTCGCCCGGCATCGCCAGGGCGGCGAGCATCGCTTCGATGCCGGCCGGTGAAAAATCGGCGCCGGGTTGTTGGATTCCGCAGATGCCGCTCATCGCGCGTCTAGGCTCCGAAAGCCTGCCTCCATTTTCGGAACATCAGAACGGCCCAGAGTTGCGGCGAGCGATCGTAAAGGCCGCGCTGATGTTCGTCCCAGATTTTCCGCAGCGAATTGGTGTCGAGGATGCCGTCGTCGTTCGCGCTCGAGAAGATGGCGTCGTGCGCGGTTTCGCGCAGTTCGCCGCGGAACCATTCGCCGAGTGGTACGGCGAAACCTTGCTTCTTGCGCGTGGTGACGCCTTTGGGCAGAACGGATTCGACTGCTTTCTTGAAAATGTATTTGCCGTCGCGGCCGCGCAGCTTGAGCGATGAGGGGATCTTCGCGGCCAGCTCCATCAGCACGTGATCGAGCAACGGAGCGCGGACTTCGAGAGAGACGGCCATGCTGGCGCGATCAACTTTGGCGAGAATGTCGTCGGGGAGATAGGTTTTGATGTCGACGTACTGGATGCGCGAGAGAAGATCGTCCGTTTGGGCGCGATCGTAATAGTGCTGCAAAACATCGCGGGAATTGTAGCCATTGAGGCCGCGCTCGAAATCGCCGGTGAACAGGCGCGATTTGAGATCTTCGCGGAAGAGCGAGACTTCGTGGAAATAGCCTTCGAGCGGCGAGCGGGCCAGGCTCTGCAGCGTGGCTTTGGCGCGCAGAAAACGCGGTGCGCGGGGCATCGCGGGATAGGCGCGGCCGAGCGGGCCGAAGATTCCGCGGCGGACTGGAAGCGGGAGATAGCCGCGCATTTGATTTTCAAGCTGATCGTAATAGTAGCGGCGATAGCCGGCGAAGCTTTCATCGCCGCCGTCGCCGCCCAGCGCGACGGTGACGTGGCGGCGGGCTACGGCGGAAACGTAGTAAGTCGGGATCGCGGAAGAATCAGCGAAAGGCTCGTCGAAATGCCAGGCCAGCTTGTCGAGGACTTCTACGGCGCTTGGGCGGATAAATTCTTCGTGATGGTCGGTGTGGAAATATTGGGCCAGTTCGCGGGCGTAGGCCGCTTCGTTGAATTCCTCTTCTTCGAAGCCGATAGAGCAGGTGGTGACGGCGCGCTTCATGAGGTGGCTCATCATGGCCACGACCGAAGAGGAATCGACGCCGCCGCTGAGGAACGCGCCGAGCGGAACATCGCTCATCAAGCGCACGCGAGTGGCGGTGCAGAGTTCGTGGCGCAGTTGCTCGCACCATTCTACTTCGGAATGTTGCTCGACTTCGGCGAAGGAAATATCCCAGTACGCTGTCTCGCGAACGCCTTCCGCGGAAGCGACCAGATAGTGGCCGGGGCGGAGCTTTTGCGCGGCTTTGTAAATCGTCTTAGGCGCGGGAATATAGCCGAAAGAGAAATAGTCGGAGACTGCTTCTTGGTCGACTTCGCGCGAGAAGTCGCCGGCGGCGAGAATGCATTTCAGCTCGGAGCCGAAGACGATGCGGTTTTTCGTGGCGGCGTAGAAAATCGGCTTCTTGCCGACGCGATCGCGGGCGAGTAGAAGCTTGCGCTGGCGCGAATCCCAAAGCGCGATGGCAAACATGCCGCGCAGGCGGCGGAAGCAGTCCTCGCCGTATTCCTCGTAGAGATGAACGATGGTTTCGGTGTCGGAATGCGTGGCGAATTTATGCCCGCGGGATTCGAGATCCGTACGCAGCTCGGGGTAATTGTATATTTCGCCGTTGAGCATGACCCAGAGCTTGCCGTCTTCGTTTGAGAGCGGCTGATGGCCGCCTTTGAGATCGATGATGCTGAGGCGGCGGAAACCGAAGCCCAGACCGCCATCAATGAAGATGCCTTCGTCATCGGGGCCGCGATGAACGATGGTTTCGTTCATGCGATGGACGAGCTCCTGCGCGATAGGCTCGTGGCGGTCGAATTCGAAAATGCCGCAGATGCCGCACATAGCTTACGCGCGAACCTCTTTCAGCAAGCCTTTGCGCGCCGCTAGATCGCGATAGAGAGAGCGATAAGCGGCGAGCATTTTATCTAGACTGAAATCTTCCAGGACGCGGTGGCGTCCTGCGGCGCCGAAATCACGGCGCAGTTCTTCATTACCCGCCAGAAGCTCGAGCTGGGCGGCGAGCTGGGCGGCGTCACCCGGAGCAAACAAAAATCCCGTGCGGCCTTCCTGCACGAGTTCGGGATTTCCGCCGACGCGCGTGGCGGCGACGGGCAGCGCGCATGACATGGCTTCGAGAATCGTGTTCGACATTCCTTCCATGAGCGAGGGAAGGACGAAGACGTCGAGCGCGTTGAGAATTTCGGGCACGTTTTCGCTGGCGCCTACAAACGAAACGCGGCCCACTAATGCCGGGGAGAGTTTCGCTAACGATTCGAGGCGCTCTTGCTCCGGACCTGAGCCTGCGACCACCACGCGCACATCTATTTTGTGGGCGGCGAGGAGTTCGGCGGCGCGAAATAACGTGGCGTGGTCCTTAATCGGCACGAGGCGGCTGACGATGCCGAGAACCAGGCTACTGGGCTGAAATTGCAGACGATCGCGTGTGGCGCAGCGCAGCTCGGGTTGCGGTGAATAGCGCGCGGTGTCCACGCCGTTGTGCAGGACGCCGATTCGCTCGGGGGCCAGCCAGGCCTGGCGCGCGTGATAATTGCGCAGCTCTTCGGTGACGCAAAAGACGGCATCAGCCATGGCGTAGGCGCCGCGGCGGACTATGCGCTGGCGCGCGGGAAGGCCTGCGAGCATGTCGGGGATGTAGCCGTGCTCGCTGTGAATCGCTACGGGCACACCGGCCAGGCGCGCGGCGGGAATCGCTTCGATGGCGCCCCAGTTGCGCGAGTGGACGATGTGCGGGCGGAACTCGCGCATGATGCGCGCGAGGCGGAAGAGTAGGAGCTGGAATTTGGATTCGTTGCGGCCGGCGACGAAGATCTTGTCCTGCATTTTTTGGAGATGCGGGAGATTCTCGTTGTAGCCGCGCGCGGCGCAAACGCGATGATCGAATTCGCCGCCGCCGAGGCCGGCGATCACTTTCAGAATTACATATTCCGTGCCGCCCATATCGAGGCGATCGATTACGTGGAGAACGCGCAAGGGCGCGGGCCCGGCGGACGTGGAAGTCTCGCGGGCAACCGGAGAAATCGCGGCGGAAGCCTCAGTTGGAGCGACTGCTTTCATTGCTCGAAGTCCGATTGATGCGCCCAGGTCCAGGAATTTCTTGTTTCGACGCCTGCACCGCAGACGGTGAGGAGCGCCACGACTCGGCGCTCGCGGGAGGGCTAACCCGGCCCTCCGCTACAAAGTCAACTACAGGGCCAACCGCTCTACGGAAACCACCGAACGACGCGCGGGCCGACTTGCTTGGTTAGCCAGAGGGGCAAGCGGCTCCAGAGGCGCGTGGCACGTTCGAATTTCGGATTCTTGGGTGAAAAATTGGGCGGCGTCTTGCGGCGCACGAGCAAAATCTGGTAATCGAGCGGCTCGATGGCCATGTTCCACTGCGCTTTGAAATCGTAGGAGCCGGTTCCCAGCTTGCTGCGGCCGAAATCGAATTTGCGCATTCCCGCGTCGGCGGCGAATTTCATCAGCTCCCAATAGAGAGCGTTATTGGCGGCGAGCCGCGGCGCTTCGGGACCGGCGCCGGCGTAATAGGGGAGCACCGTGTCGCGGAAAAAGAAGGAGATCACCCCGGCGACTGCGGTATCGCCCTTACGGATCATCAGCAGATCCATCTTGTCGCCGAATTCGGCGTGAAGATTCTCGAGCCAGCGGCGCGGGAAGGCGGGAGTACCGTGGCGCTGGAGATTCATGGCAAAGAGATCGAAGAATTCTGGGAGCTGATCCATGCCGTGCTGGGCGCGCAGGCCCGCTTTTTCGGCTTTGCGGATCATGTAGCGGGTGTCGCGCGGCAATTTCTTCAGGTTGGCTTCGTGGTTCGCGGTTAGCTCGGTTGTGAAGGTGACGTAGAGCGGATTCTGATGGAAGCCCGCGAGCGGCTCGCACTTGCGCTCGCGCAATTCGAGGAAATCGACTCTGGCGGCCTGCGCGGATGCTTTGGCGTGTTCGAGTAGAGCGGCGCGCGACGCTTCATCCGCGGCGCAGACTCCGCCGTAAACGCCGAATGGAACGGAATTCAAGACGCGGCCAATCACCCAGTTGGAAATTGAAAAAAGCGGAAGCACGCCCGAGATCTGCCCGTCGCGCTCGGCATAGACGTAGCGCGGCTCGTAGCCAAAGGTCTTTTGCACGGCGCGCATCCATCCAGTGAGGTGAAACGGAGATCCGGCAGGAGCAGAGAGAACGAAGTGGTCCCATTCCGCGGCGCGCTCGGGTTCGAACACACGGATACGCACGGGAGAGGATACTTCTCGGTTCCCTGCGTCCATGTGAGGGAGCGTGGCGAGGCTAGGATTCCCCATCTTTGGCTTCCTGCATTCCTACGCCGCCATTACCGTTGCCGTTCGAGCCTGCTGCTGCGACGTCGAAACGCTCGAAGAGCCACTTCTCGTCGGCGCGAAGGTATCCCGCAAGGAGCGTGCGCTCGTCGGCGGAAGGCTCGCGGTAGCCGCGGATGATCTTGCTGAGGACGGCCTCATTGATGCCGACCGCCCGTGAGAGTTGATTTTGATGAATGCCCTTCTTGAAAATTTCAAGTTTTAAATTCGGATACATAAGCTGGTCCTCCTGCGCTCTCTCAGCGGGCTCCCGGGAAAAAACTCCCAGGACCCGGTGTGGGGAGCGCAAAGCCCCCCTTGGACTCAGAATTCGGACGTGCCGCGGATGGCTCCGCAGCGCGATCCGTTACAGCGATGATGTGAAATCCGTGGCTCATTTCTTGTGTCCGTTCCCTGCGTAATACGTGTGGTAGTAGCTCTTGTGCATTTCGGCGTCGGTGGCATTGAAAACCACGCCGAGATTTTTCTTCGGGTCGAGGGTGGCGACGGCCTTGCGGAGAAGCTGGCGCTTGGTGCGATTGGCGCGCACAACCATGAGAACGCCGTCGCAGCCATTGGCCATCAAGTCGATGTCGGAAAGGCCGAGGATAGGCGGAGCGTCGATGAGCACGAGCTTGAACGTCTCGCCGCACCAGCCGAGGAATTCCTTCCAGTTATTTCCGGCGAAAAGCTCGGGAGGAGCGCCGGAAGGCGAGCCCGCGGCCAGCGCGAACAGATTCGGCTGGTCGGTGCTCAAGATGGCGTCCTCGTAGCGAGCGCTGCCGGCAAGGATCTCGGAGAGTCCCGGCCCGGAAGGAGCGCCGATGAGTTTCGAAAGCCCGCGCGTGCGCAGGTCGCCGTCAATCACCAGCGTGCGCATTTCATGAAGCTGCGAGCAGCAGAGCGCGGTATTGATCGTGGTGAGCGTTTTCCCTTCGCCGGGAAGAGCGCTGCTGAAGAGAATCGAGCGGATTCCGGAAGTGGCCTGCAGCCGCAGCAAACGCGTGCGCAGAGTGCGATAGCATTCCTCGGCCATGTGATTCGCTTCCCCGTGCGACATCAATACGGGCCCGTCTTCGAGGCGAGGCAGCAGGAACTTGCGGCAGCGATCGAGGCGGTGATCGCTCATGTCGGTGGTGACGGAGCCGGCTTCCCGGACGGTGTCCTTCACCGACTCGAGCACCTGATGGATCTCGAGCTTCTTCGCCAGTCCTTCGCGAGTGCTCCAGTCCTGCGCTCTCTGTGTTTGATCGAAAAATTTGCTCATCATTTGCTCCCGCGCAATGGCGCGAATCCCAAGACGAAATCTAAGATGGCTTTACCGCCGTGCTGTCCGCACCCGCCGGCCGGATTCCGGTTCGCGCAGGCGGCGCAATCGGAGCGTCGGTGAGTTCGAGCACCGCCGCCGCTTCGACCACGAGATCCGGAGCGATCTGCTTTCTCTGGTGCGAAAAGCCCAACGAGAGTGCGCCGTCGCAGACCAGATTGATCAAGCGGGGCACGCCCTTGGTGACGCTGTGAATTTCCTCGAGCGCCGGGCCGGTAAACGGCGAAGGTCCGCGCAGGCCGGCGGCATGCAAGCGCTCGGCGATATAGGTGCGCGTTTCGGCGGAGCTCAAGGGCCGCAGCACGCAGCGGCTGGCGATGCGCTGGCGAAGCGCGCTCATTTCCGGCCGCGCCAGCAGCGGCTGGAGTTCCGGCTGGCCGCAGAGAATCACCTGCAGCAATTTCTCGTGGTAGGTATCGGTATTGTTGAGCAGGCGAACTTCCTCGAGCAGCTCGGGAGTGAGCAGGTGCGCCTCGTCGATGATCAGGACGGCGGTGCCGCCTTTATATTGCGTTTCGAGAAGCATCTGATGCAGCGCCATCAAGCGCCGGGGCTTGCTGCTACCCGTCGCGGCGATATTGAATTCGTCGAGGATGGCTTCGAGCAGCTCGTCGCGCGAGAGCACCGGATTTAGAATGAACGCCGAAGAAATCAGCGACTTGGCGATGGCCGGGCCGGAAAGAAGCTGCAGCGCGGCATGGAGGAGAGTGGTTTTGCCCGTACCAATGGGGCCCGTCGCCACGATGATGCCCTTGCGCAACAGAACACCTTCGACCAGCGAAGTCAGCACCACGCGATGCGGCTCGGCGAGGTGGAGGAACCGGGGATCCGGGGTGAGCCGGAACGGCGGTTCTTTCAACTGGAAGTAGGACAAATACATCTTAGAAGAACCTCGCAGCGACACCGGAAAGCATGTAGCCAAGCCCCGCGGCCAGCACGACAGTGGCAGCCAGAGCGGCGGCGGAACGAATCTGCTTCAGCGTGCGCTGCTGCCTGGTGAATATCTTCGGTATGCCTACCAGGATGCCTTTGCCGATGATGTTCTCGGCCTCGCGCTCGCTGCGCACTGTTTCGTCAGACATTTCGACGGCGACTGCGAGGCCGAAGCCGGCCAGAAGACCCAGAACCACGCCGACGGTAATGAGCAAGCTGCGATTCGGCCCGGCGGGAGAATCCGGAACCGGAGCGGGATCCAGGATCACGAAGCGCTCGCCTTCCTGCTTGGCATCAAGTTCAGTGGACATTTCGGCGGAGAGCTTTTTGTCAAGGAGAGCGTTGTAATGGCCGCGCAGAGTATCGTAGTCGCGCATCAAGCCGGCAATCTGCTGCTCGAAGACGGGCTCGCGCTCGAGCTTCGAGGAATGGAAGTCGATTTCTTCCTGAAGCTGCGGTTGGCGCTTGGTCTCGGTGGCGATTTCCTCGTCGAGCTTCTGGAGTTGCGCGTCGATGACGGGATTCTTGACGGTCTTGCGCACAGGCATCGCCGTCTGCGACGGAGGATTATTCTTGTCCTCTTCCGCCTTCTTGGCCTTCAAATCGTCGAGTTGCGCCTGAAGCTTTTTCACGTCGGGATAATTCGGGCCGTAGTGAGTGCGCAAGTCGGAAAGGTTTGTTTCAATCTTCTGGATTTGAGTCTGAAGCGGTGAAAAGTTATCGACGGTATCCGAATCCAGATCCACGGCCGGCTTCGAGGTGGCCAGCATGGCTTGCAGGACCGATTTCTGCTGCTGATCGTAAGTGACGCGATCCTGGCTCTGGCGGAGTTGCGCGCGCAAAGTGGTGAGCGCTTCGAGGTGATACTGCTTCGATTCGGGCAGGTCCATGATGTACGTGGACTTGATGCGGCCCATTTCCGCTTCTTTCGCCTCGAGCTGCTTCTTGGTGTCTTGGAGTTCGCTGTTCAGGAAATCGGTGGTGCCCTTGGATTGCCCTTCGCGGGCGCGCAGATTTTCGTCGATGAACTGGTTGGCCAGCTCGTTGGCGGTGCGCGCGACCATCTGAGGATCGCTGCCTTGGAACGCGATGCGGAACGAACCCATGGCGCGGCCGTTGGCATTCACAACTTCAATGGTTGTGGCCTTCTGCATCTTGCGGATGATGTCCTGGTCGGAAACCTTGCCGCGCATATCGGGATAGAGACCCAGGGTGTCGGCGACCTTCTTCAGGCGCGACGGAGACATGACCTGCTGCTGAATCGTGGCAAGTCGGTCGAGAACGCTGCTGGTAACCGAGGAAGGCACCAAGCTCGGCGACACTTGCTGCGCGTCTACCATAATGACGGTTTCAGAGCGGTAGAAATTCGGGAGCCGCATGACGATCACGGCAATCATCACGGCGACGGCGGCGGCCGTGAGGGTTATGACCAATTTCCTCCGGCGCGCGATATCGAGGTAGTCTTTCAGTTCGAACTCGCCGAACATCCCGCGGTCCGATGAGCTGGCTGGTCCGTATTCGCTCAATTCCGTCCTCCCGAACAGTGCTGGCCTAAAAATAATTGTTTCGCAGAAGCTTAATGCAACTCGGTGCCCAAATCAGGGCAAGCCGGGAAATCCACAGAGATAGCTAAGTTATTTCCTTTGAATCGATTACAGAACCAAACACCAGGGCTACCGGTGAGATTGTCTCAAACGTGCCGCGGCGTGGAAATTTATTTCTCAAATCTAACTTCTCGTTCCGCTCGGCGCTGGGCCAGATGGCGTCTAAATTTGAGACAGAACCCAAGGCCTGCGTCTGGGCTAGGATGGTGGCTGAGCGCGAAACGGAGCCAGGACCGAGCTGCGATGGCGTCAAAATGAACACTTAACGGCCACCGGCCGCATTCGGGTACCAGCGCAAGCCGATCGACGCGAAGTCCCGCGAGCCTTGAAAGAGCTGTACGTTGTTGCTGTCCTGCACCTTGTAGGCGTAGGTTGAGAAGACGCTCCACGTCCGGCCTAGCATGTAATCGACTTCGCCGGTCACGTATGTCCCCGACACCTGGTCGGGACTCGCTTGCTCGGACTGGTAACCGACGCCGCCATCGAAGGAAAGCCTGGCCGTCGCGCGATAGTGCACGATGGCATCTACGCGCTGGGTCAGGTAGTTGGTGACGTAGCCAGTAGTGGGCTGTCCGCGCGTATACAAGATCGAGAATCGCGTGCGTTGAAAGGTCTTGAAGAACGAGATTGATCCGCTCATATCCCAGTACTTCTGTTGACCGACAAAAACGGACTGAGTTACGCCGAGATCCGCATTGATGCCCGTCGTCGCGGTGAGCTGCCGCGAGACGCTCAAGCCCAGGGTGTAATAGGAGGAGCTCGGGAGCAATCCGTTGAACTGGACGAATCGTGTATTCGCGTACGCCCCGATGGTGGTGCGCGCGTTCAACAGATGCCGGACCCTAACATCTACGCCAGCGTTGAGGCCTGAGATGTTACCGCCCAAGGCCGGGGTTAAGCCGCTGGTACGATCATAGTCGAGGCTCGGCGACAAAGTGATCAAGGTTCGTGGGCTGATTCCATAAGTCAAAGACGCAGATGCAACGTTTGTAAGAAACGTCTCCGAATTATCCAGGAAGTCGTTTTGCAGAGTGGTTGAGGTCAGAGCGTTGGCATCAGCAAAGACGCCACCCTGCAGGCCGGCATTGCTGGTGGTCATAAAGACGTCGGAAAGTCCCAAAGTCCAGCGCGATCCGAGCTGGAAATAGGTGGTCACGCCGACATTCTGATTCATGTAGTCGTAGGCCACCTGGCCGTTGGTGACTGCGACGCGCGGGGCGTACTGGAGGGTTAAGCGGCTGCGTCCAAACGGCTGGTCGAGGATTATGCTTGTCTCCATCAAGCTCAAAACGTTGTTCTGCGCGGGACCCTCGGCTGCGTTCGAAGGCCGCACGAGGTCCACAGCGCCGCGCACATCCGAGGCCCCAAGATAAAGAGGGCCCCAGCGAAACGGTCCCGCCGTGGGCAAAGAATTGGCTGTACCCAGCTGGGTGATCTGTGTTTCCGGCGGCGTAACTGTGACTAGGGGAATCGGCTCGTTCTGGTCTGGTGGCGCGTTATTGTCGGTGCCGTCTGGATTCGGCGGCTTCTGCGTGTTTCCAGTGTTCTGATTCTGCGGATCCGATTGGGACGAGGAGCCCTGCTGCGGCGCTTGGGCCGCTGCCGGCAGCGCCAGAAAGGCGCAAGCCGCAAGCACAGCAATCCCTCGAAGCGTCCAGTTTCGTGTGCGGGTTTCCATGATGGTCATTTCAATCCAGGCGTCCGAACACGGCCTATGGAATGACGACTTTGTCTCCCGGCATTAGCAGCTCGTCTTTGCCTTTTCCGTTGATCGCATCCTTATAACGCACGGGAATGCGGACTTCCGAACCGTTGACGATGCGCAGGATATAGATCGAATTGGTCTTGGCGAACTGGGTCACGCCGCCGGCCTCGGCAATGAGCTCGAGAACGGTCTTGTTGTCGTTCAGTTGAAACGCGCCCTGGCGCGCCGCGTTGCCGATCAGATAGACCTTGCGGCTTTGAATTTGCTGCACGCTGACGGTCACCTGCGGCTCATTGACGAACGGCTTCAGCTTCTCGGTGAGCGAATCGGCGAGCTCCTTCGGCGTCATGCCCACCACGTAGATATCGTTGAGCAGAGGCATGGTAATCACGCCGTCGGGGCGGACGACTACCGCCAGCGAGAGATCATGCTCGCGCCATACGGAAATCTGGATCTGGTCGGCCACGCCGATGCGATAGGCGGCGGAGGCTTGATCCGCTGAATTCGGATTGGCGGTACGCGTCGAGTCGGTGTCTTTCGGAGTTTTCTTTGAGCCGGACTTCTTCGGCGTCTCGTCCTTCGTGGCCGGCGCCGTAGATTGCCGAGCGCCCGAGCGGCCGTCGGCAGAAATGGAAGCGTGCGCGGGCTGCGGAATTGCGAGCGCACCAAGAAGCAGCGCCGCAGTGGATAGCGTTAGGAATTTGAAAGATCTAGTGAAAAGCGCGGGGGCGAACAAGGTTCGTCTCTCCTTCTGAGTCCTCAGTACGGGCTCAAATCGTAGGGTGGCTTGCACGGGCCGTACCACATGTTTGCACACACAAAAGCCCGGTTTATAAAGAGTTAAACCGGCGAAACGCCGCCGTCAATGGAACCTCTGAATGGTTGTTCCTCAATTGAGAAATCGGATTCACATTCACTGCGTCCATTCGAGTTACACGGTTGAATCTCATTACACACTTCCTGCCGGAGGCGCCGCTGAAACAGCAGCCGGCGGCGTCAGGCGCAGCGTGTGCGTGTTGATGTTGGAATCGTTGACCAGCACAAATACGCCGGCTGATGGGAAATACTGAAACCGGCCGAAAGTGCCGTTGGAGGTGTGCCCTGAGCCTGCATGCGCGGAATCCTCCGGAGCGTTTGCGGCGAAGGTCTGTGCGGTACACGAATTCGTCGCGGAATTGTAGAGATAGACGGTCGGACCGAAATCCGGCCATCCGACGATGCGGTCGAGCGTTGGGTCGTAAGCCAAGCCGGGAGAAGAAGATCGCGCCAGGGATTCACACCCCTTGGCCTTTGATTTGTCCTGCGGGCTACGGCGCCCTTTGGGGCCGATTGGGACGGCCCAGATTTGGCCATCGCCGAAGGCGAGGAAGAGCTCGGCCTTCGGATCGACGACTCCGTTGGCGTGAAGCCCCAGCGGCGTGAAGCTGCTTAAGAACTTATAGGCATTTCGATCGTAATCGTAAGACCAGAAACCCGTAGCGCGGTCCCAAACGTAGACTAGTTTCGTGCCGGGATCGTAGGCCGCGATGGTGCCGTGATTCTCGCCGTTGGGCGAGCCTCCGTGGACTGGATCCATGCGCTTCCATTCCAGAGTTTCGAAGTTCAGCGTCCAGGTGTCGCTCGAGGAATTGCCGCGCGGGCAATAGGAACCGCCACCGAAGACGAACATGCGGTCGGCGTGGGCGATATACGCGAGAGCGCCGTAGGTATGGCGAGTGTTGGCGCGGCCGTCCGGCGTGGCTTGCGCACATTCCGCAATGGGGCTTGGGTCGTTCAAGCGCGTCAATCGAAGTGTGCCGAGATCGAAGGCATAAATTTCATTTCCGGCATAGTCGCTATGGCCGCCGCCCCAGAGAATCATGCGGTTGCGGCGCGTGTCGGCGATGCCTCCGCTCCAGGCGCGGACGACGGCGGAGCAGTTCGAGGCGAAGGCATATTTCAC
>Ga0208827_1000228_pt1 | contig 32087 bp, 31 predicted proteins | sample Sb_taG_5_FD_187709 | JGI IMG/M metagenome (GOLD analysis project Ga0208827, IMG submission 187709) | Peat soil microbial communities from Weissenstadt, Germany - Sb_50d_8_FC metaG (SPAdes) (version 2) | ecosystem: Environmental > Terrestrial > Soil > Wetlands > Peat | place: Germany... | reverse complement strand
GCAGTCAGCGCGCGAGGCAGCCCGGCGTGCCCAGTGCACCAACAACCTCAAGCAGTTGGCTCTGGGAGTCGCCAATTACGAGTCGGCCAACGGTTGCTTGCCGAGCACTTCCTTCTCGGGCATTCCGCTGGGAACTAGCAATTACCCCAACCTGTACGGGAATTTCTCCGTGTTCGTGTTCCTGACCCCGTTCATCGAGCAGCAGCAAATTTACAACGCCACGAACTTCAACATGACCAATTACGAGCTCGACAACATCACGATAGCCGGGGTTGCGATCAACACGCTCATGTGCCCCAGCGACCCCTGGCAGCCAACAGTGATCAGTAAGAACACACCCAACGCGAATTTTGTCGAGAACGAACGTGTATCAATTCGTGGCCATTCCAGCCGGGTACTACGGGCGGCTTAGACAGTTCATCGCTCCCGGTGGGGGTGACTTACGCGAACTACATCTAGTCCGCCGCGCCAGAAACGCAGTTGGGCGGTTGGGCGTCTACCAGGCGCTTTCCACCCGGGCCGGCGGCGAAGTCATCAGCGCCGATCAATATTGATTAATTCGGGTCCGACCTCGTCGCGCCGCCTTATTCACTCCCCCAGGCTCGATGGAGCGGGGAAACCGTCATGGTTCAACCTCGCCCCATCTCGCCGGCGGAATATCAGAGCGAATTACTCATGCCAAAGAACATTCTTGCGATCCTACTTGCCGCGGCAGGTCTTACTGCGGGTTGCGGCACTCCAGAGCCGAGTTCCCAGGTGCTCAAGGGAACCCATAGCGGCACGTCCATCCGACTGCCCGAGGACAAGGGTTACGTCGAGCTGGTGAATGAACCGATCATGACCGATCGACGCAACCCCCAGCCAACCTCGATCGTGGCCTATTTCTATCAGGCCGACGGGAAGTCTCCCATGAGCCCAAGCCCGACCGATGTCAGCTTCCAGATCGACCCGGACGCAAGGTCGAGGCAGAGGGACAAATCTGCCGCTGGCTCTTCGACTCTTCCCTTGAGCGCGGAGCCCAAAGCCGACGACCCCGCCGGCGCGAGCCGGTTCGCATCCAAGACTGGCCCGTACGCCCTTACCGCCGTTCGTGGCACCTTGAAGGCCAAGATCAACGGCCAGGACGTTTCGACCGCGTTCATGGGCGCTCGTTGAACGAAGCCGACGATCGAGGTGTGCGGAAGACGGTGACCCCCGGGTTAGATGACGGCACCCACGCCGAGATTCTCTCGGGTCTTCAGGGAGGCAAGATCATCGTCAAGGCGTTCGCCACCTCGTTCACGGACGGACACCCCATAACGGGTACCGAACCGGAAGTCAGCAAGGCGAAACCTCGACGACTCTGCCGGTTGAATGAAGAGGATCACTGCCGTCGATGCTTGATGGAGAGAGCACTACATGGTCTACCGGGCATTGAGCGTCCAGTATGGCCCGGGGCCAAACGCGATACCGAACCGGCTGATCGAGGGCGAGAGCAGGTTCTGGCGGTGGCCCGGGGAGTTCATCCAGCCCTGGGCAACAGCGGTGGCATCGGCGTAGTTCCAGCCGCAATTCTGCACCCCGCAAGGATTGACGTGATGACCAATCCCCCGGTGGCATTGCGCTGAGTTGTTCTGGCTGGCCCACGACGACAACTCCGGGTCATAGGCCACCGGATGCAAGCCGGCCGCAGCACGAAGGCGGTTGAGGATCGATGCGAAACCATAGGGATCTGAACCGCTACAGTCGCAACCGGCCGCCGGTGCGGCGGTGGGAGCGGGCATTGCGACCGCGGGAGCACAGGCAGTCGTGGCGTTTCGATGCTGGCGGATGCGACTGACCAGCCGGCACAGAGGTCCGCCCGACGGCTCCTGCGCCTGCAAAGTCGTGGTTGCGGAGATCAGGATCAAGATCATTGCGATCGCAGTATGGCGAGTGGTCGAGCTCATCATTGGCACCCCGGTTAGTTCGAGGGATGAGGATTCGAAGACGGATTCTCACAGGCTCCGCTCAGGGCTTATCAACCCAGAGCAAACAGCGATGTTGCTTTGTGCCAAGCGGGCTGGAGAGTCGGATCGTTCGAGTATTATCAGTGAATCGGAGAACTCGGGATTCCCGGACCTGAGCCAATCCCAAGAGGAGAGGACGCTGTCAGTCCCGGACCCGATAATCGCATGATGGCAATCCACGTGCCAAGTTGGATAATCTGGGGGATATGGGATATTTTCGTGGGATTGCGTGACAACGGACGGGATCATGCCGGTTGGGAAGCCGAGATGTGGGGGTATTTGCCATCTCTGCGCGCTCAAAATTACAAGTCAAGTTGGCAAAAGGGTAAAAACCCGGAAAGCCTGGTCATCTCCCTGAAATGTCCGGAGAGCTGCGAAGGAGTCAGTCACGTAGTGCGTTCATAATTTCGATGCGAAGCTCCGAGACGAGCTCTTCGAGCCGTTAAAGTGACTTCTCGTCGAGTTAGCCATTTACAAGGCTCAACACGGACAAGCCGAAGCGCCGGGACGACTTCCCGAGGGCTCCGAAGGCTTCATTGCGATCAGGACTGGCCGCGTAGTCACCCCATAAAGTTGATCAGCTGACCTTTGACGCCCGAATTTCATCCGGGCTGTGGTTTTTGCAGAGCCGAAATGGTTGGCCGCATCTGGCCAGCAGCAGACCGGTGAGGAGACCTGTTCTACAGAACGTAACTACTTAATAGTCAAATGGTTAATTTCCAGAATCGAAGCCAGCTTGGCGTGCAACTAACGTCTTGTCCTCTCGACCTTCGGTCTGTGGCGTCACCGACTGTAAGTTGTTCTTTGCCGAGGGGTCTCAGGAAAATCATTCTGTCCCAATAATAAACGGCGTCCTCCGAATTACCCTTGTGGAGCGGTGCGAGTTCGGTGATTCCGCCGCCAACGACCACAAGATGTGTTGCCGAAGACGAGGGGTTCCGGGGTAACAGGAGACACAGCATGGTCTGCTCTATGGTCAAGAAGGGACTGATTGGTGCGGCGCTCGGTGCCGGGGCATTGTTCCTGGTTTTCGGCACCCACGCACCCAGCTACATGAAGACGGCCTATCATAAGGTCCGCCAGAACGCCAAGGACGCCGTTCCGATGCCGTTTGACATCGACCGGGCTCGGGAGGAAATTGCCGGCCTCGAACCGGCGATTCGCGACAACATCGAGAAGCTGGCGCGGGCCGAGGTCGATGTCGAGCACCTCGACCGCGAGATCGCCACCATCCGGACCAACATGGACGTCGAGAAGACGGCGCTCTTGACGCTGCGTGAGAGCTTGAAGACGGGTGAGTACCGGCTGGCCGGCCATAGCCGGGTCGCTTACACCGAGGACGAGGTCAAGGCCGACCTGGCCCGGCGCTACGACTCGTATAACAACGTCAAGAAGATTCTCGAGGCCAAGGAATCAACCCTGAAGGCCAAGCAGAGCGAGATCGTCGCGTTCCGCAAGCAGCTCGAGACCATGATGGCCCAGAAGAAGACCCTGAGCACCAAGCTCGATGAAATCGAGGCCCGGCTGCGGCAGATCGAGGCCACCCAGACCACCAACGAGTTCCAGCTCGACGACAGTGCCTTGGCCCGTGCCAAGGAGACCGTTTCCGACCTGGAGAAGCGGCTCGAGGTGATGGCCCGCAAGGCCGAGATGGAAGGCCGCTATGCCGAGACCGGCGTGCCGGTGATCCTCAATCCGAGCCGTGACGTCGTTCATGAGATCGACAGCGCGTTCGGCCAGAGCACGCCGAGCTCAAGCACCAAGTCGGGCAAGAGTCTCTGATCCCGATCGGGCGGCAATTGAATGCGAGAGTCGAATCCGAATCGAATCGGTGACCGCTCTCTGGCTCTTTGGTCTGACGGCGAGGCCGACTGGACGCCCGGAATGACGGTGGTCGGTCGGCCTCGCGGCATCTTTTCTTTGCCTTTGCTCTATCGATTGAACTGGGACGGGCCCGCGCTGGCCCGCCATCACGCCAATGGACGGAACCGCCGTGGCAATAGGGAAGACGCCGCAAGGCATCGCACGTGATCTAAAGCACGGCACGGGTTGAGTAGCGTTCGCAACCAAGCGTAAGATGGTGGAGAGTGGTATCCCCATGGTCAATCCGGGCGGCGAGTCAACCATGTTGGGACAATGGCGGATCGTTCTGCGGCAGGCCGAGGAGGCCGCGCGGGCTGGCCGATACGAAGAGGCCTTTGCCCTGGCCAGTCGGGCCGACGTCGTGGACCATAACCAGTCGGTGCAGTTCCGCGGCCGGCTGGGGCTGGATCTGCTTGCCCGAGCCAACCGGCGGGCCGCGACCGACGACCAGGCCGGCGCGATCGAAGATCTGTACCTGGCCGAGCGCATCGGGGCTCCCCCCGATTCGCTGGCCGCGGCTCGGCTGAGCCTGGCTGATCGCGTGGCCGACGAGATCCGTGCCGACCTCGACGCCGGCGAGCCGGCCCGGGTGCTGCAACGGATCGAGGAGTTGGCGCGGCACAAGATCAGCGGCCCGGCCCTACGGCGATATCGTGAGATCGCCGAAGCCTGGCACACTGCGGCCGCGGAAGCCCGTCGGGGTGAGTTTGGGCACGCGCACGAGCATCTCGACCGCGCCGAGCGGCTGGCCGGCGGTGCCGGAGTGATCGCGGCCCAGAACGCGGTGCTCGCGGCCCGCCACGACCTGGACGCCAGGCAGAAGACGGCCACGCCCAAGGTCGAGGCCCTGTACACAGCCCTGACCGAGGGCAAATGGCCGCAGATCCTGGCGGCCGCCGAGGCTGTCTTGGTCGCGGTCCCCGAACACCCGGCGGCGCGGCAGGCGCGGGCCAAGGCCTGGCAGCAGATTGCCGCCATCGGTCCCGCGGGCGCGGCCCAGTGGCCCGCCCCGGGGGCCCGGACAGCCCAGGCGGCTACCCTCATGGGCCTGCATCCGGAACCCGAGAGTCCGACCGCCGGACCACCTCGCCCGATCCGTGGCGAGGCCAGGCCCGTGTCATCCCCTCCCTCCCCTCCCACGGGCACGGAAGCCGAGGGCATCGTCTGGCTGACTGCTAGCGGTGACGGCCCGGCCGCTTCACCCGGCACTCGCCCCGTTCCGGCCCGCAATCCGGCGTCTGCCCGGCCGCTGGCCCGATCCGAGGCGGCCGGCCCCAAGGGCCGATTCCTGCTTTGGGTCGATGCCGTGGGAGGCTATCTGGTTTGCCTTGACGATCGGATCGTCCTGGGCCGGGCCGGGCCGGACAGCTCAGCCGACGTTCCCCTGATGGGCGACCTCTCGCGCAATCACGCGTCCCTGGTTCGCAGTGGCGAGAGCTACATGCTCCAGGCCCACCACTCCTCATTAGTCAATGGTAAACCCGTGGCCGACCAAGCCGTGCTTCGCGACGGCGATGTGATTCGGCTGGGCTCGACCGTGGAGCTGGAATTCCGCCAGCCCAGCCCCATCAGTGCGACTGCCCGGCTGATCATCGTCAGCCGCCACCGCCTTCACCTGGCCGTCGACGGTGTGCTTCTGATGGCCGAGACCTGCATCGTGGGCGGAACCGGCCAGGCGCACATCCCGGCCCCGGCCCTCAAGGACCCGGTCGTCCTTTACCGCCAGGGCAACGCTCTCTGGTGCCGGGCCCCCGGCAGCTTCGACGTGGACGGCCGGACCTGTGCGGCCCGTGCCCCCTTGACATTGCAGTCCAGTGTCCTGGGCGATGGTTTTTCCTTTAGCCTGGAACCTCTCCGTTCGCATCCTGTCTAATAGACGCTGAAACGAGACAATGCGGGTAGCCCCGTGGATGTGGAGTTGCAGAAGTGATGAGCGCGACGGCCAAACCACTGCCTGGCGCGGACATGGACGAGACGGCGATTTACCAGGCCAAAGACCTTTCGAGTGCCGGGCCCGATCAGCCCACGGGAGAGTCCGACATGCCCAACTCCAACCCCACTCCCCAGGCACAAGGCCGCTACACCTTCAGTTCGGGAGCCCGGCCACTCGACGGCTTCACGATCAAACGGGCCATCGGCCGGGGGGGCTTCGGCGAGGTCTACTACGCCACCTCCGACTCAGGCAAGGAAGTCGCCCTCAAGCTGATCCTCCGCAACCTCGATGTCGAGCGCCGCGGTGTCAGCCAGTGCATGAACCTCAAGTGCCCGAATCTCCTGGCCATCCATGACCTGAAGAGCAACGACGCCGGCGATAGCTTCGTCGTCATGGAATACGTTGCCGGCCCCAGTCTGGCCAGTGTCCTCAAACAGCATCCGGAGGGGCTGCCGCTGCACGAGGTGCGACACTGGCTCAAGGGGCTCGTCGAGGGAGTCGCCTATCTTCACGATCATGGCATCGTGCACCGCGACCTCAAGCCGGCCAACCTTTTCATGGAAGAGGGCATTGTCAAGATCGGCGACTATGGCCTGGCCAAGCTGATCACTCCCAGCCATGGCAGCGAGCACTCCGAGAGCATCGGCACCTGCCACTACATGGCGCCGGAGATCGGCTCGGGCAAGTACCACAAGCCGATCGACATCTACGCCATCGGGGTGATCCTCTACGAGATGATCACCGGGCACGTGCCGTTCGATGGCGAGACCGTCAACGAGGTGCTGATGAAGCACCTGACGACCCGGCCCGACGTCTCGATGTTGCCCGAGCCGTACCGCACGATCGTGGCGCGGGCCCTGGCCAAAGACCCGAACCAGCGGCCCGCCCGGGTCTACGACCTGCTGCCGGCCGAGGACGCTCCCAGGACGCCCGAGGTCCGGATCATCGGCGAGGGCAAGCAGGGCTTGATCTCGGCCGGCAGCAACGCCGCGCCTCGACCCGAGGCGGATGACATCTTGCGGATCGAGGCCGAAGAGCCGGTCTTCTACATCGGGCCGGACACCCGGCCTCCGCAGAGGCGGCAGACGGTCCAGGAGCGGATCCGGGCCAACTGGCAAGCCCTGCGGCAACCGGCCACGTACCGGCGGCCAGTTCCACGGCAGGCTCCGCCCCAGGGTCAAGGCCAATCACCGATCCAACCCCAGCCGGTTGCAGGCAATCGCGCCGCGGCCCCGGCAGCTCCCCGCCGGATCTCGGCACCCGCATCGCCGCCGGCCCCGGAGGCTCCGGTCTTTCCCAGCGGCCGGGTGCGCGTCGCCGAGCTGGCCGCCTCCATGGTTTGGGCCGCTCCCATTGTGGCCTTGCTGGTGCTACCCGCAACCGCGGCCCTGGGCATCAACATGGATAGCAACCCCCAGCAGGTCGCCTATCTTTACGGCATGGGCTTGATCGGTACCTGGGCCGCGTTGATCCCGAACAAGCTCTTCGAGAACCGTTCGCTCGACATGTCATCGCGGCGACTGATCGCCCTGGTTGCCGGCTTGGTAGTCGGAGCCGTCGGAATTGTGCTGGCCCGTGCGCTGCAACTGGGGCTGCCGTTGCAACATTACTACTTCGGCAATCCCCAAGACCTCGACCCGCTCTACTTCGGAGCAATGTACGCGGCCAGTGCCGGGTGGTACGGGCTGGCTTCCCGCGACCGCAGGAAGCGGTTCCGCCTTGTACCCATCGGCCTCACGGCCCTGCTTGCCGTCTTGCTCGCCCCGCTCTGGCCGTACGAGCGGTTCGACGGCGTGGCCTTGGCCGCGCTCATCGCCTGCACGGTCCAGATTGTCAGCCCCTGGAGCGAGCAAGGCTCGCGCTACGCGAGGTTTGTCCGCTACGTTCAAAAGCAGAAACGCAAGGTCAAGACCGCCTGAGCACGACATTCTTCCTCTGGCACTGGACGCCGGGAGTGGACCGAAACGGGAGCGGATGCAATTATGAAAAGGCCCTTACTTTTCGTTCTCCTGGTCATGATGCTTGCGTGGTTCGCGACAACCCGCTACGTCCGGGTCCGCAATCCCCCGCACTTCAGCCCACTCACTGTGCAGCTTCGGCCTGCCGATCGAGCCCATCGCGACGCGCACCGCACCGCTCAGGAAGCGCGGGCCGAGGCGCACCGCACCGCTCAGGAGGCGCGGGCCGAGGCGCACCGGGCCATCGCAGAGACTCGGGGTGAGCTCCGTGAGAGCTTGGACGAGGCTAACCAAGAGCTTTACCTCGCCCTGCAAGAAGCCGCCGAGGAAGTTCGCGTGGCCGTCGACGGTATTCCCGTGCCAATCCTGCCGGGAACACGTGTAGTCGAGGCTCTGCCCCAACCTCCTGCATCCCCTACTCTGCCTGAGCGTCCTCTGGCTGACGCTTCCGTCCAGCCCGCGCTCCCGCCCAGTCCATCAGCGCACTCCAACCCCCCAGGCTTTCCTGGGCTGGTCGACCATCCGCAGGCTCCGCCACCGCCGCCCCCTGCCCGACCCCGACAGCAACCGCCGAATTCCGTCAGCCCGAAAGAGACGCGCCTGCTCACCGGGCTGATCTCCGCCACCGAGGAGAGGGCCAAGGACGAAGCGCGCAAGCAGCTCGAGAAGGAAGTTACCGACTGGCTTGAGCTGTCTGGCGTACCCCGGTCCTGGAAACCCTCGACGCAGCAAATCGACGCCATGATCATCAAGACCACCGTGGAACCGGTCGTCAAGGACTACGGCACTCTCTACGTGGCCAAGCTCCGCCTGGATGTGTCTCCCGAACAGCGGGCCATCTTCATCGAGAGCTATAAGTGTCAACTCATTCACCGGCGCATGGTGCTGCTCGGCGGCACCCTCGGCTTCGTCCTGATCTGTCTGGGGGCCATCTCCGGCTACATCCGCGCCGATGAGGTCACCAAGGGTTACTACACCAACCGGTTGCGACTGCTGGCCGCCGGGGGGGTGGGTGCGGCAGGCGTCGTGATTTACCAGATGTTGACATGAACGGAGGAGGGCGGGGCGATGATGGAGTTCTTGATCTTCGTGGCGGTCGCGTTCAGCCGTCCCGTTTTGGTGCTTGGCCTGCTCCAGATCGTCGCGCCCCAATCGTCGCTTCACGAGGGAGTGCGGCGCCGACTGGCCCAGTTCAAGCTCTGGCAGTTAGGCGAGCGGCAGGTCAAAGCTTACCCAAGAACCCAAACAGATCGACGCACAGTTGGGAAAGCAAACGGGCGCCGAATTATCGGCGCTTTTCGTAAGGCGATGTTTGGTAGCACCTTCCGGTTTGTGTAGACCTGTTTGAATTTCCCGCATGACGAAGCCCGCAGAGGACCGTGTCGCAGGTGAATTCAATCCTGCTGGTCGCCTAAGGGCCGAAGGGTTTACAGCAAGAGGGTCGGAAATCGTGCCCACGACGATCGAGGCGAGGCCAGCGCGGCGGGACTCGGCAGGGGAGTTGAGCCAGCGCGGCCGGAAGCCGTCGCGTTCCGGCCACTCCTGGGTCTGGTGGCTTGCGGGGACTGTCCTGGTCACCGTCGCGTTGGGCGGGATTGTCTACTAGCTTGGCCATCATCAGCCCAATACGCAGCAGCCCCGGCACGAGGAGCGGCGGAACAAAGCCGCGATCCGCGTCAGGGTCGTCCATCCCCGTCGCGGTGGGCTCATGCTGACGACGACCCAGCCCGGCGTCATTCACTCGTACGACTACGTTCGGCTCTATGCCAAGGTTTCCGGGTTTCTCCAAGGTCAGGCTGTGGACATCGGCGACACCGTCGAACGCGGCCAGGTAATCGCCCGGGTCTTCGCGCCGGAAATCCAGCAGCAGGTTGAGCAGACCGCCGCCGCCGTCGAGCAGGCGAGGGCGGGCGTGGTGCAAGCCGAGGCAACGGTGACCGTAGCGCAGGCCGAGGTCACCACCGCCGAGGCCGAGGTCAAGGAGCGTGAGGCGCAGGTGGGTGAGTACATCGCCCGTCGGAAGTATCGCCAGAAGGAATTCATCCGCTACAACGAGCTGGCCACGACCCGGGTGATCGACCAGCGAACGGCTGACGAGAAACAGGACGATTTCGAGTCGGCCAAGGCGGGTGAGGACGTCGCGATCACGGCCGTGCAGACCGCCAAGGGGCGGCTGGCCAAAGCGCTGGCCCGGCGTCGAGAAAGCCAAGGCCGACGTCCAAGGGGCCCGCGCCAACCTCTGTGTGGCCGAAGCGAAGCAAGCGGCCGCCCAGATATTCGAGGAATACACCCGTCTGACCGCGCCATTCGACGGCACCGTGACCGAGCGGAGTTATCATGATGGCGACTTCATCCGAGCCGCTGAGTCCGGCGATGCGACGCCGCCAATCTGGATGATCACGCGGAACGACCTGATGCGAGTGATCATCCAGGTCCCGGACCGCGACGTTCCATACGTTGATCGAGGCGACCCGGCCGTCGTCCATGTCGATTCGCTTGGGGCCGAGGAGTTCCGCGGCATCGTCACCCGGTGCTCGACCATGCAGAGTTCGTTCAACCGCGCTATGAGAGTCGAGGTGGACCTACCGAATCCGTCCGGACAGCTCCATGATGGGATGTACGGCAACGTGATGATTCAGCTTGAGCCGCCGTCGGACGTCCTGGCCGTTCCCTCGCCGGCGGTCTTCGAAAACAACGGACACGGCAAGGGGGCGGCATACGTCGTCCGCGACGGCAAGGCCCGGCGCGCCGACGTTTGGGTCGGCCACGATAACGGCCTGGTCGCCGAGATTCGTTCGGGCCTTCGCGAGGCCGACGATGTCGTCATCTCCTATAGCGGGTCTATTGACGACGGGTCCGATGTCGAGGCCCAGGCGGCGACTTCAAACAACGGGGAACGCAAGGCGGGTCACGAATAGGCACGGAGGGGAGGCCGTCTTAGCGCGGGTCGGCGCGGCCCGGGTCCGTTGCGACCTCGGCCGACGAAGTGACGCTCGATGACGGGATTTCCAGGGGGGGCGGGGAGCCCAGCGCCACGAAGAGCCGCAATTGCGCCGTGTTGAAGCCGATCACCGCTTCAATCAGGTCTTCGCGAGACTTGATGAGCAATTCCAGGTTGTTCAACAGTTCGATCGGTAGGCCATTCACCTGGCGTGTCCGTTCCAGGTCGCGGCGGAATCCTTGCCCGGATGCGGCGATCTCGTCGACGGCCAGACTGATTTGCTCGCGCCGTGCCAGGGCGTCGGCCTGGGACGAGGCAATCTCCTCACGGACCCGCGAGATCGTCCTGGCTCTCTCCGCCTCGCCGGCCGCGACCTCGGCGCGGCGACTCGCGAGGGCCGCCGAACGGCGACGGGGTGTCAGGGGGAGCCGGCGCGGACGTGGCGGACGGCGACGAATTGGGGGGCTTGGGCTCCAGGCGTGGGTGCCGCGTGGGCCAGGGCCGCGGCCGACGGCTGCCCCAGGGCGACATACAGGCGGAAATGAGCCTGGTTATAATCGACGATCGCGTCGAGGTATTCCAACCGCGAGCGGTAGAGAAGATTCAGGCTGTTCAGGACCTCGATTGGAAGAGGGTTCAGGCCCTCCCCGGGCACGCCCTGGCGGATTCGCTCCCTGTCGAGCTGATATCCCTGCATCCCTGAGCGAACTGCCTCCTCGACCTCGCCGATCTGAGCGAACCGGGCATGGGTCAAGGCAAACGCCTCGGCTACTTCGTCGCGAACGCGGTCGAGCATGGCAAGGTCCTGAAACTCCGCGAGCCGTGTGCCCGCGTTGGCTGCCCTGATCAGTGCCAGGTTTCCCACCCCGAGGTTATGGAGAGACCAGTACGAGATGGCGTCGAAATCGCTCCGGCCCGAGAACCCGCCAAAGATCGGGCGGACGAGATTACTCCCGCCGCCGAACCCGCCTGAGCTGAAGCCAATCAGCACGGTCGGTCAGAACGGAAGGGCCTTGCTCCCCTCGAGCGCCAGCAGCGCCTCGCGAACGACGGTCCGCCTCTCTCCCATCTCCGGCCGCCTGAGTAAAGCCAGGGCGATCAGCTCGCGGAGCGAGACTGGCTCCGGGACAATCGGCATCGGCACGGCGTAAGCGTCGGTCGGATGAAGTCGGATCGATGGGTCGAGGTTCAGGAGCTTGCAGAGCCGTGCCGAAGCGACCAGGACCTCGCCCTCGGTCCGCCGGAGGTCGAACCGCCTTCGGTACAACTCGGTCCGGGCCCGGTCGGCGTCAGCCTGGCGCCCTTGCCAGTTCGCGCGTACTGGCCGGTGATCCGCGCCACCTCGGCCGCGTCGTTCATGGTCTCGATCCAGAGAAGCCGCCGACCCTCGGCCCGGATGAGCTCGCAGTAGGCCAGGGAAACCCGCAGGAACACGTCGTTTCGGGTTGCCTCGGCTGCGAACTCCTGCTGTCGGACGACCTGTCGGCTGACAAGATACCCGTACGCTGCCTCTGCGACATTGCCTTGAAGCACAACACCGGGGATCCACACGGTGCCCGACGCCACGGCGAAGCTCCCGGCTCCGACATAGACGGAACTCCGATTCACTGACAAGATGTTGCCGTTAGACTGCTGGAGAGTACCGGCATGCGAGTCGTAACTCGCGCCGGAGTTAAGCGTTGGAAGAAACCGTGCCGCCGCAAGTTGACGTGCCGCCACTGCCTCGAGCACGACCTGCCGGGCCACGTTCAACTCGGGGTTCTGCACACCTGCGAGTCGGAGCGCGGTTGCCAGGTCGATTGGCCTTTTTTCATCCGCCAACAACTCGCTTGTGCCAGAGACCGGAGTGCGGTGGTGCGGCGGATTCATTTGGGGAGGGGGAAGGTCCACTGGCCGCGTCGCCGCCAGTGGTTCGTCGGCAATCGCAGGCCATGTCGTGATCCTCTCCATGGAGCCCAGCGCGGAGAGAATCGCGATCGGGTAGAGAGCCCGTATTCCCGCCATGAATCCTCCTCCTGATAACGAAACGGATTCGAGCGAGATCGTTGCCGGTGGAGTCCAAACTACCGCTTCTTCAACTTGATTATCATCGGCGCCATAGTCGTCAAATGTCAGATTATTCCGCAGGAGCGTCAAAGATTAAGCATTGTAAACCTGTTCAGTAGACCCCACCTATCATCGAGCAGGGCGGGGGCGGTGACGCGGTCTGCTACCGCGTGGTGGATGGACGCGCGGTCCGGACTCGCATGATGGTTGACGATGATGATGGCATACATGTTGAAGTAGTCGAAGGCCTTAAGGAGGAAGACACCGTGATCGCTAGCTCCGACGCCGGGATCTTGGACTGCCAGTTAATCGCCATTACGAAGGGGGCCGAGGCCAAGAGGGACTGAAGCTTGTCGCGGCGACCCGCCGACCTCGTTTTGGAGAGAATAGATAGGCAAACGCCCCGGGACGCGTTTAGAATTCATGCAGGGGAATGACTGCGGTGCCTGGACCCGAAACGGGGCGGACTTTATCGATGGCCATGACCGACACCGACGCTCTTCTGGTCCGGCAGGTGCGTACCGGCAATGCCGAGGCCTGGCGGCAGCTCATCGAGCGGTTTGAGGGGCGGCTGCTGGCGTTTGTCGATAGTCGGCTCCGCGATCGAGCGGCCAGCGAGGACGTGGTCCAGGAAACGTTCATCGGGTTCCTGACCAGCCTGCCCCACTACGATGAGAAGCGAGACATGGAGGCCTATCTCTTCTCGATCGCTGCTCACAAGCTGACCGATCACCTGCGCAAGCAGGGCCGGCGGCCCATCGACCAGTTCGGGTCCGACGACCACGGCCGACCGCTCGACGAGGTGCCTGGCGGCGCGCGGGCCGCGTCGAGCATCGCCCGCAGCGGCGAGCGCCGCAAGGCCGAGGAGCAACTGCTCGGCGAATCCATGGGCCAGCTCGTCCGCGAATGGCTGGCGCGGGAAGATTATGACCGCATCCGCTGCCTGGAGCTGCTGATCGTCAAGGGCTGGGCCAACAAGGATGTCGCCAGGTTCTTGAATATCACCGAGCAAGCCGTGGCCAGCTACAAGTTCCAGACCATCGCCCGGCTCAAGGAGATGGCCCGCCGCGCAGGCCTGAGCCTCGACGAACTGGCAGGAGATTGACTCACGATGAAGGGCGATGCCAGGGGGAAGCCGCAGCAGCCTCAGCACCACGATCATCACGACCCGCGTGCTGCGCACGCGGCGCCTCCACCGATCGATGATCAGATGCTCCGCAATTACCTGGCGGACAGCCTGCCTCCCGAAGACTTGGCGCGGGTGGAAAAGGCCCTCCGCGACTCGGCCGATCTTCGCGCCCGGCTCGAAGACGTCCGCAGCAACCGCGAAGACTTCCAGCTTCACACGCTGGGGAGCATCTGGCACCGCACCCGGCTGACCTGCCCGAGCCGCCAGCAGCTTGGCAGCTACCTGCTCGACGCCCTTGATCCTGAGCTGGCTGCGTACATCAAGTTCCACATCGACGTGGTTGAATGCCCGTACTGCCAGGCCAACTTCGCTGACCTCGAGCGTCGCCAGTCGGGACCTCCGTCGGAAACGACCACCGGTCGGCGGGACCGGATTTTCAAGGTGGTTCAGGATCTGCTGGGCGAGGATCGGAGGGGGAGTTGACGCCGGTCCGACAGCCGGGCGATCAAGGCTGGGCGCCATCCTTTGTGCTAACGATCTACGCGGGCTGAAGCCCGGTAGCTTTCCGGTAAGAGGGCGGTGGTGATCACGAGGCCGAATGGTGCGGTCCCGCAGCCCCCGGTCCAACCTGCTCGGGGCTGGCGCCTACCTTGCCAGGCTCAGTCTGTTCGATCGCATAGTCGCTGGGTGCGAGTGATTCTGGGCGCGCCTCGGGCTTGCTCGAGAACTGGATGTTACCAATGACGGGCTCTTCTTCCGTGGCAATCCGCGACCAGCCATTCCGATCGACGGCTTTAGTGGCCGGCCCGAGCACTCCTTTGCCCCACGGCACGATCCAGGCTGCACCGCTGACATCAAGCTGGTTTCCCTTGCCCTTCCATTGCAGCGTCTGCGGATTCGAGGGAGTTTCGGGCGTGATTGTTTCCCAGCCCACCAGCGCGTCGGTTTGAACCGCGCATCCCGTGACCTCGACCTGAAGCGGATATTGCGGGGAGAAGCCGGCAAGCTGGAGCAGACCCGAGCCGGCGACCGTACAGTGTCTGAGGATCAGCCGCCGCGTCGAGCCCCTGGAGTTGCCGCCCATGAACTGCATCTTGAGTCCCCAGCCGGCCGATGGATCGGCTCCGCGTCGTCTCGCCGGCACGATCATGGTCTGCTTGACCAGCGTCGTCGAGCCGCCGATGGCGTGCACCTCGAGAGCCGTCTGAAAACCCTTGAACCAGCAGTTCTCGATCGTCAGGTTGTTTCCATCCGCAACGAGCGCGCACGTGCCGGTCACTTTAGTTCCGTTCAGCACCTCGAAGCCACAATAGCGAATCTGCGCTGGGCCGCCGGCCAGGATGATGGGCGCGGGTGTGAGGCTAGCAGTGCTGCCAGGAGGGGGATCGAGATATCTGGCCTCGACGGTCAGGCCCTCCAGGGTCAGGTTCATGTCCGGGCCGACGGTCAAGAATGGCTTTTGCCCCTTGAGCTCGACGATCAGCACCGGCTTGACCCCTTGGGCGGCGCGGAGCTTCAGCCACCCGGTACCAACCAGGTTGATAAGTTGCTCTCTTGCGGGCAGCGGCAGCGGTTCGCGATTATGCAGGACGACCCAGCCTTTGGCCCCGATGGCCGTTTCCATGGCGCTGATTGAGCGGCGTTGGCTCCAGGGCTTGGTGGGCAAATAGCTTCTCCGGCAAGCTCGGGCTGGGAAATGGTACTTGCCCAGCAACCATGTGATACAAGGTGCAACCCAGCGAGTAGATGTCGCTGCGGATATCGGCCGCATGAGAGTGGCGCGCCTGTTCGGGTGCCACGTAGTCGAACGTGCCGACCATTGCTCCTTCACGGGTGACGCGCTCGTCCTCGGCCAGATCGATGGCCAGTCCTAGGTCGGCCAGCTTGGCGATTCCTTCATGGGTCACCAGAACATTATAAGGGTTGACGTCGCGATGAATTAATCTCTTGCGGTGCGCGTGTTCGAGCCCCAGTGCAATCTGCCAGGTGAGCCGGGCCGCTGTTGGCGCGGGCATGGGTCCCTGGGCCGTGATCAGAGCACCGATGGTCTTGCCCTCGATGTATTCCATGACCAGAAAGAATCGCCCATTGGCTTGGCCGAAATCATAGATCCGGACCAGGTTTTCATGCTGGAGTTGAGCGCCAACCCGCGCCTCGCGCTTAAAGCGCTCCACGGCCCGAGAGTTGTTCATTCGCTCCGGCGCCAGAATCTTGAGCGCCACCCGTCGATTCAGCCGCGTATCACGGGCCAGGTAGACTCGCCCCATCCCGCCCTGGCCAATCAGTTCCAAAAGCAGGTAGCGATCGACGCGAAAGCCGCTGGTGCGCCCGGCTAAGAGTTGCTGGGCCTGCCACAGGGTCAGAAAGTTCTGCTGCACGGCCTGGCGCGCCAGCCGGCGGTCCAGGTGCTCCACGGCGTCTCGTTTCTCAAGTGGGATCGCGTCCCAGCAAGCGGTCAAGCTCTGAACGTCGAGCAGTCCGCTCTGCTGGGCCGCTATCCAGAATCGCGATGCCTGAGGCTCGGCCATGAAGCATCCTGAAACTGCCTGCGCGCAAAATGATGGCACCACTCCGATGAGGTGGCCGATCAGCCCATCACTCTAATATCTTACGTCAACCCTCTCAATAAACTCGCCGGCCCAGGTGAAGCGATCCAGAGATAGGTATTCACACGGACCACGACCCGCGCTGTTGGTCTCTAATGGCTCTTGCCACCTACGCGCCTTCCCCGCGTTGATTCATGACGCCTTCATGTCACCATAGAGATTAGTCATGTGTGTGGAATTTTCGGAATGAGCGGCTTTTCGCCGTCAAATCCATCTCCAGGCAGCCAGAGATAAGAGAATCAAGGTCGTCGGCTATGTCAGTACTGGCTACGGCAACTGAACAAGGTCTGCCTCGGTGCCTCAAGGCAAACCCGTCGACCACATCGGTATGCCCATGTTGCTTGCTTGCAACATGTAACACATTTAGCCAGTCACCGAAGTCACCCTGAGTTTTCCAGAGCGTTTACTTAGTGGAAGAACGGGCGGGCACGGCACTCGTCTCGATCCGTCTCGTCTCGACCTTTTCTCCGCGGGTGAGCATTCCGGCACACCGTTGAACGGGGCCGGCTTCCCACCACATCCGAGTGAACCACACGATCACGTTTCGGGGCCCTTGTGCTCACGGGTGCTCGACCGGAGGTATGATCCTCAATGGCAAGATCTGACTGGATTCTTCCACGCGCCGATGCCGCCTGCGGCAAGGTGTTCCATCCCGACCGCCAGAGCGCCGAAGGGTATCGCATCGGCCTGCAATTCTGGAATCAAGCAACCGGCCGCAACCGGGCAAGCGATCATCTTGTCACTTTCCGTTGCCGACGATGTGGTGGCTTCCATGTTGCCAGAAAAAGCAGCAAAGCTCCTGCGGTGGAAAAGCCCCCGGCATTCACCGCCACTGCTTGACCAACCCTCCGGACGCGCTCCACTTTGCGGTGGAAGACACAGCCCGTAAATATCAGGTTGCCGGGGGCTGGCCGGACGATCCTATCTGGCCGCGAGCCTCGACTCATCAGGCCGCGAATACGATGAACCCAAGGGGGATACCAGCCAGGATGCAGCATGCTCCCAGCCGCCGGCGCCGGCTCAACCCGTCAAAGGAAGAGCCGGCACCGGCACTGGCGATCGGTCAGGAACCCTCCGGTGGTGAGCGGGGTTGATAGCCGCGGTGAGCCCTGGAAGAACGGCCGAAGTTTCGCTGAACCCTGACGCGCACGCGGCAATTTGCCGCGCAGCCCAGTTTCCTGAAACCTTGCCTTCTTTCGCTGGAGCGAACGTTCTGCAAACGCCGCGGCATTTCCAATCGAGGACGGCAACTTAAAGCCGTGTGCAAGCTGGATTGCAGCTTGAGCCGCATCCAGTCGCACCCGTTCTCGTTACCATCTCCAGCGTCGGCCGGGGTTTTCGTACCTGTCCCGGTGGAATCTGGCAAGTCTGTCCATCCCTGTCCGTGGTCCTCCTCCAGGGAAGCTTCAAGCAGACTGGGGCCGAAGGCAGAGGGTGTGATACCGTACTCTTCGGTGACCGGTTCAGCAACGATCAAATCGGCAGGGGAATCCCCGTCGAGTCCAATCGTCGCCGGGGCGGCGTCAGAGTCAAACTCCTGCCGTGCCACGTCGGCTTTCAGCACAAGGGCGACGATGGACGAATCCGGTTCCGGATCCGCAATCGCCGCTGGCTCCTCGGAGGGAGTCTCATGTTCAGGGCTCGGTCCAGGCTCATTGAGGTCCGCCCAGATTGGAACATCAACCTCGGTTGAGACGGCTGTCGGGTTGGTCTCCTCGACCAGATCTGGCGGAGAACCTGCCGCCTCGATCGAAGCCTCGGCGGCTTCTAACGTGGCGTGAGGTACCGGTGCCGAAGCGCACCCTTGATCCTGGGAATCAGCCCGGACGAACTTGCCCGGGCCAATGCGGATCCAGGCTGCAGGTGTAGTGGCGACGATCGGTACAGGCCCTGGCTTGACCGGTTTTCGACCTCGGGCCCGGGTGTGCCGGCGCTTCGCGGTCGTGAAACCGGGTGGTTTGGTGCCTGTGGCCGAAGCTTTGGGTGAACCGTCCACTTCCAGGGTTGTTGCGCCCAGGGAGTCTGGGCCCGAGCTCGCAGGGCTGCTAGCCCCGCTCGCTCGCTCCGCGCTCATGTGGGCCGGTTCGCTAGCTGGCTCTGGTTCTTCCAGGTGCTGAACCTGGGGCATTACAAAGATCAGGACCATCGCGGTCACATAAACGGGAACCAGCCAGGTCGATATCGAGGCAACCACCCAGCTTGTCAAACCCATGAGCGCGGCCAGGACCACGATTCCCAGGGTTCTTACCAGCTCCGCTCGGCGAGCGCCGGCGTCTGCTGGTTCACCAGGTTTGTGATAACGGCGGAGCGGAGTCCGCCGGGACGCGGTTGAAGACCTTACCTTGGGTGTGCTCGACGTCGGGCTCAAGGAGGTTCCATCCTGTTTGACGCACTTTGAACCGTCCTGACCGAGCAAGTCTTCCGGGTTTTCCCCATCCGTCTCTTCGGGCCGGCCGGTCTTGTTGTCCCAATCAGCGCCGGGGGAAGACTGTTCGTGTCTCGAAGAGATCCGGCTCCCCTCCTAGCTCTATCGACTAGCCAGGCGGGTAAACTCATGCCTTTGGGACAGGGTGAGGGTACCATCGGATACCAGTTGCAGCCGGTATCACATTTGCATTGAATGTGCCTCTTGAGCAGGAACCGGGGACCGTTCTCCGAACGCGGGTCTTGAGGCTTTTGCCAGGCCAGTAGGAGCCATGACCTCTTCCAGGCGACGCTTGCTGTCGGTGATGCACCTGGGTGGCCTGACGTTCCGCGAGGTGTGCCTGCGGACCTGGGCGAGAATTAACGAGCATGAGATCCTGACTCGTGCGGCGGCCATCTCGTTCTACGCGCTCGCGGCCCTGGTACCGTTCCTGGCGCTGGTGATCACGCTCAGTGCCTGGTTCCTGCCCCGCATCGCATGGGTTCTCCCCTTGGTCAAGCAGGATGCCACCGACCAGGGCACGGCGGCGGCCAACGCCATCGCCCTGCTGCAAGATCTGCTCCCGGCCGATGCCGCATCGCTCAAGTGGTCCGCTACCGAGTTCGCTCGAGCAGTGGCTCGGCACCCTGGGCGCGGAGGGCCCGGGCAACGCGGAGACCGAGCTCGCAGGGGTCCTCGCGCGGGCCTGTCAGTATGACAGCGACGCGGGCGCGACCGTCGGGGTCGAAGACAGCCGCATCGAGGGCGAGCTGACCGAGTTTGCCACTGTCGATGTCAACATTGACATCACGAGCCCAGGCGGCCATGGGGATCAGGCAGCCACCTTTCATCTCGGCTAGCGTGGTCCGTTCAGCCAGGATGGCGCGGTGGGTGGGCGCATCATCGAGCGGCAGCAGCAGCGTGCGGGTCGTGGTGTCCTCGACGCGGCACTCGATGCCTAGTGCCCCCTGTCCCACGGCCGGCAGAAAGTCTGGAGGCGCAAGCCGCTGGGTGACGTGCCGGTGCAGGCTTAGCCGGTACAAGCCGGCCCAGGCCAGGATCACGGCATCGAGCTTTCCCTCGAGGGCCCGGTTCAGCCGGGTTTCAACGTTGCCCCGCATCGTGGTCACCTGGATATCGGGACGAAGGTACAGAAGTTGGGCGCGCCGGCGCAGCGAGCTGGTGCCGATTCGCGACCCCGCCGGGAGGGCTTGCAGAGTTTGATGGACCGGAGCGATCAGGGCGTCGGCAACGTCCTCGCGCCGAGGTACGGCAGCCAGAACCAGTTCGTCGGGACTCTGAGTGGGCAGGTCCTTGAGGCTGTGCACGGCGACGTCGACCGATCCGTCAAGGACCGCGCGCTGGATCTCCTTGGCGAACAACCCCGTTCCGCCGATGGCAGCCAGTGGCGAGTTGCGGTCGCGGTCTCCCTGGGTCCGGATCTCGATGAGCCCCACATTCAGGCTGGGATGATAGCTGCGCAGGCGGTTCGCAACCCATTCAGCCTGCCAACGCGCCAGGCGGCTGCCGCGAGTGCCAATCCGGAGGGTCAACGGTTTGATCGCTGTGCTGCTCATACGGGGAACCGTAGGCAGTGGACAATGAGGAGTACCTGATTTCCAGGCTAAACTCTGGCGATCTCGTTGCCTACCGGTCTTTGCCTCGGCGAGTTGTTTCAGAGGGTTCGTGCCAGGACAGCGACGATGACGCGCTTTGCCCCAGCTTGCTTAAGTGCTCGAGCCGCCGCGCCGCAGGTAGCACCGGTGGTGAGGATGTCATCGACGAGCAGGATGGTTCGGCCCTTCAAGCCGGGATCAAGCCGGGCGCGAAAGGCCTGCCGCATGGCGTCCATCCGGTCCGAGGCGGTCTTGTGTGCCAGGCGATCGGTGGCCTTGATCCGGCGAAGGGGTTGGCGAACGCGAAGATCAAGGGAACGGGACAGGCCTTTGGCCAGAGCCTCGGCCTGGTTGTAACCGCGCTGCAGCCGCCGCCACCAGTGCAGGGGAACCGGCACGATCCAGGCGTCGCGAGGCAGCCGGGCGAGTTCACTTTGCCGGGCGTCTGCGAGCAGGTTACCCAGCCAGGGCGCTAGCCAGGCATTGCGCTCGTGCTTCAACCGCAGGCAGAGGTCGCGGATTGACTCCGCGTAGGGCCCCAGGGCCAGAGCCGCGTCAAATCCCAGCGAGCGACCCCGGCACTCAGCGCATCCTCGCCGCAGGTCGGCGTGAGGGCCAATAGGCAAGGCGCAGCGGGGGCAGGCCGAGGCACCGGCAGCAGCGGCGGCATCAAGTAGCCGGGCGCGGCAGGATGTGCAAAAGGGACCATGAAGCGCACCTCCCTCTGTGCCGCAAAGCAGGCATATCCAAGGGAACACAAGGTCATCCACGGCCCAGGCGCAGCTAGCCAAGCCATGAGCAAGGATTGGACGCATCGAGCTCGTGAGCGGACGCATAAGGCTCATCTTTGGCGGGCAGCGCCCCCGGTTGTTAGCAGGGTTTTACATGGGCCCTTTTTCGGTCCCGCGCTCGCCCGCAGCTAGGTAAGGTCCAAGCCGCTCGCGCAGTTCGTTGCGGGCACGGGCCAGAAGCGATTTGATAGCGGCTGGCGACCGGCTCATCACCTCGCCAATCTCGGCGTAGCTCATGTCCTCGAACTTGTTGAGCAAGACAGCCATCCTTTGATCTTCGCCGAGGATGTTGAGCGCTTCTCGAACGACCTCGGAGAGCTCGATTTGCCGCATCTGGGATGACGCGGTGGTTTCCCGCGAGGGAATCTGCTGGGCGAACGGCATGGCCGTCTGCGAGTCGCTACCGACCCCGCTTATGGGTACTGAGGGGTTGCGCCCCTTCCCCCGCAGGTGGTTCAACGCAAGGTTGTTGGCGATCGTGAACAGCCAGGTCGAGAACTTGGCTCGCGGCCGATAGCCCTTGCGCGCCTTGTAAATCCGCAGGAAGACATCCTGGCTAAGGTCCTCCGCTTCCTCGAGGCTGCCGACGAGATGATAGAGGATGCCGACGAGCCGATCCTGATACCGCTGGACCAAGGCTTCGAACGCGCCTGGGGTATCGTCCCGCACCTGGAGCATCAACCTGACGTCAGGGTCTCTCGCCTCCAGTTGCCGTTCCAGAACGTCGAGCTCGCCACGGCTCACAAGGGGGTTCTCCAGAATTTGACCACCATGGGGCAGGGTAAGCCGACTGCGAGGCTGACCGGAAATTGTGCTAGGAGTCCGGTGGAACGCACCTGGTTTAACCCGCCCGATGAGACGACGAGGTTTACCATACTCTATCGAAGTCCGTCATCAAGGAACATCCACCGTCATGGGGGAAGCCGGTTCAGGCACGGGTGGTGACAAGCCGGGGTCGTCAAGGCGACGGCGAAGCTGGCCACAGGCGGCATCGATGGCCCGGCCCTTGGTCTTGCGAATCGTCGCGCTCACACCCCGGTCGCGAAGGACGGTTACAAACCGGCGGATCGCCTCGGGCTGAGGCCGCTCGAAGGGAAGGCCCGCCACGGGATTGTAGGGGATCAGGTTGACATGCGCCTTTCGCCCCTGAAGCCGCTCTGCCAGGGCCAGAGCATCCCGAAGCCGGTCGTTGATGTCATGCAGCAAGACATACTCATAGGTCACCTGGCGGCCCGTTGTCTGGAAATAGAAATCGGCTGCCCTGAGCACGGCGCTCAGTCCGATCTTCTCGTTGACCGGCACCAGCTCATTGCGCAGCTCCTCGGTCGGTGCATGGAGAGAGACTGCCAGGTGGTATTGCCGGTTGAGGGTGGCAAGTTTGCGAATCTTCTCCGGCAAGCCGACCGTCGAGATGGTAACCCGCCGCTGGCTCAGCCCTAAGCCCAAATCCGGCGCAGCCGAGCAGAGCCGGTCCAAGGCGGAAATCAGATTGTCAAGATTTGCCAGGCTCTCTCCCATACCCATGACGACAATGTGCGTGACGGAGTTGCCGGGCGGCAGGAGGTTTCGCAGTCGGAGCACTTGTTCGACGATCTCGTCCGCGGTCAAGTTCCGCTCGACGCCTTTCAGACCGCTAGCGCAAAAGACGCAGCCCATGCCGCAGCCGACCTGAGTACTGATGCAGACGGTACGCCGCCGATCTTCAGTCATCAGCACACACTCGATTCGCTGCCCATCGCGACATTCTAGTAGCAGCTTGTCTGTCCCATCGGGCGAACGCCCATGAAAGGCCACGTGGGTGCCAAAGACGGACCACTCGAGCGCGAGGTGCTGACGGAGCACCAAGGGCAAGTCCGACATTGGCTTAAACGATTCAGCGCGGCGCTGGATCACCCACTCGAGGACTTGTCGCACACGATATCCGGGGTGACCTTGGCTCGTCATCCAAGCCTGTAACTCCTCGGCCGTCGCCTCCAGAAGGAGACGCTTCGAGGAAAGCGGTAGTGGTTGTTCCTGGGTTGCGCCGGTGCCGGGTAGCATCTTATCCTCGTTTTCTGGACGGTACGCAGTCCAGCTTATCATCATTCTAGAGGCAGGAGGCCCGGCGGCCAAGGTGAGGCAAGTGCCAGAAGGCAGGGGCGGCCGGCAAGCCTGGGCCGATCTGACCGCACTCTGGCCTTTCCTCCTGGCCGCTCCTATAATGCCGGATCGTACTCCGGGAGGATTTCCCTGGATTGTGAATGGAGCCCGAGGATGTTTCTATCTCATGGTGTCTCGTCATGTCTTCTGCCAATGATCTGATCGACAGGTGTCGCGTGCCGGAAGGTAAGAAAGTCCAGCTCAAGGATTATGATCCCGACTGGGCAGGCGACCCTGAAGTTCCGAAGAATGAGCGCAAGAGGGACGCCGAGCAGTCGCTCACCCAGGATGTTTCGGAGTTGGCCGAAGCCCAAGAGCGGCTCTACGCCGCGGATTCCTGGTCGATCCTGATGATCTTTCAAGCGATGGATGCCGCCGGCAAGGACGGCACCATCAAGCACGTGATGTCGGGAGTCAACCCCCAGGGCTGCCAGGTCTTCAGCTTCAAGAAGCCCTCGGCCGAGGATCTCGATCACAACTTCCTCTGGCGGTACACTCGGGCTCTACCCGAACGGGGACGGATCGGCATCTTCAACCGCTCTTATTACGAGGAGGTTTTGGTCGTCCGGGTGCATCCTGAGCTCATCAAGGCTGAGCGGATCTCCAACATCAAGATCGACGACGACTTCTGGGCTGACCGTTATGAAGACATCAATGCTTTGGAGCGGCACCTCACCCGCAACGGCACAGTAGTGCTCAAGTTCTTCCTGTACATCTCCAAGGACGAACAGCGTAAGCGATTTCTCAAGCGGCTTGAAGATCCCAGGAAACACTGGAAGTTCTCGGCGGCAGACCTTTTCGAGCGCGGCTTCTGGGACGACTACATGAAGGCCTACGAGGAGGCTCTCAGCGCGACGAGCACGAAATGGGCACCCTGGTACATTATTCCCGCCAATCACAAGTGGGTCACCCGCGGCTTGGTAGCTCGAATCGTTGCCTCGACCAGCGACAAGCTTGATCTCCGCTACCCCGAGGTAAGCCCCAACCAGGAGACCGAGATCGGACAGGCCAGAAAGCAGCTCGAGGCTGAGAGTTGATACGAGTGGACACCTTACCGGAAAGTCGAGAGCGACCGGCCGGCAACCATGCGAGAACGCCCATGACGACCCTCGTCTCCATTATACTTATCCTGCTGCTGAGTCAGAGAGCCGAAGCAATCGCCGCTCAGCAGACTAACCCACAGCCAACTCTGGCAAACGCCGGCTTCGAGTCCCCCCGGCTGCTTGATGGCTGGGAGATCGTTACCTACGGCGCCAGGGTGGACGTTGCTATCGACGATAAGGAAGTCCACGAGGGCCGGCAATCATTGCGGGTCACTGCAAGCGAAGCATCGGACACAGCGCTGGGGCAGGAGGTTTGCTAGAATCCCGGCCGCTGGTATCGATTTACGGGCTGCATCCAGACCGACAACTACCGGCTCTACAAGACGCCCACCTACCACGCCCAGAAACTCTACACGACCTTGGCCGGCGACCGGACGCTGCGAATCGATGGTCCCCTGCCCGCCCAGGCTGTACCTGACCTCAGCTCCCGTCAATCGACTATCACCGTGGTCTCACCCCGCTTCGTCTACCGGTTCCTACCACTCTCATTGAGTGTGCTCAAGTGGCGGGTTTCGAGTGGGAACTGAGAGAAATCTATCAATACGCCGCTACGGGCTCTCCCCCGGCACTCGCCGTCCACGGTGTCCAGGCCAGCACGACCTGCTCGATCGTGATGTCGGCTTTCTTGGGAGTAAGCTTGATGGCTTCCAGCGCCAGAGCATCGGGCCGGAGCATGGCCTCGAGTCTTTCAACCTCCGCCTGGAACTCGATTTCCAGGTTCGTGAAATTCTCCAGGGCTCGATCAAGCTCGGACTGGGCTGTACCAAGATCGCCGCTTTGCTGCATGGCCTTGCCGGCTGCCCTGGCAGCGGATGTGGCCTTCCCCACGTTTGTCTTGCTGATTGTCTTCTTGCCGAGAAACGCCCCAAGTACCGAGTTGCCAAACGCAACGGCGGCGTCCCACTTGGCCTTGCTCGCCTGGGCCTGTTCTCGATCCAACTTCTCGCGCGCCTTGCGGATGTCTTCCTGAAGCTTATTGCGCTTTGACGCATACTTGGTACGGAGTTCCTCGTTTGCCCTGTCGCGAGCCTCGCGAGAGCTTTGCGAGAGCCGCAGCCGGAAGTCGCGCTGAGATTCCCCGGGCCGGGAATAGGCTTTGAAGTCCGGGCACGACCAGACGGTTAGCTTGCGCTCGCGATAAAGGTAGTTCTTCAGGCCCTTGGTGTATTCGGCATAAGACTTGGCCCGCGCTAGTGCGCCGGGTAAGGGACCGAACCGTGCCCCAGGCTCAGGTGTCTTGTTCAACTCGGGAACGTGATCGGTGTGTGCTTCGGCACCGTCCCAGATATCGGCCGGTAGCTCCTCAACGACAGGGCGCAGCAGCCCTAGCGTTTCCCAGTGGTCCATGCCGGTCTTCTTGTCGGCGTAATGGAGCCGTGCCACGCCCAGAATCGCGGCGCGGTAGAGCAGTACGGACCCGGCGTCGAGTTGCTCACGGCGAGGGATGAAGAGCTCAGGGACATCGGGCGGTACGACTGGTCGGCTACCAGCCGACGATACAGATGGAGCCGGACTGGATGTGAAGGGTGGCGTGCTTGCTGACTTTGGGGTAGCCATCGCAGCGCCGGCGGGTGAAGGCGAGGCCAGGTTGCGTGTGAGCGTGGACTGAGCCGCCTTGCGTGGTGCCATTAGCGTCTGGATCTGTTCGCGGGTCAAGGGACCGCGCAGATATGAAAGTGCCCAGCGGGTCTGGAAAACAACCGGCTGGTCTGCATAGACGTTGCTCATTAGGAAGACGCGGTTAGCCAGGCTGGAAAGGAGCTCGTCCATTTGCCGGCGATCGAAGGTATGTCCGGCCGCGTTCGAGGCTCCTTCTAGTCCCTCCAGCACGCGCTCCTTGTCGCGCTTGGTCTGCAACCGGCCCAGGAACCAAGTGCCGGCATTGGAGAGGCCCTTGTAGTCGAGGTCTACCGGGTTCTGAGTGGCCAGTACGATTCCAAGGCCAAACGCTCGTGCCTGTTTGAGTAGTGTAAGCATCGGAACCTTTGACGGCGGGTTGGCCGTAGGGGGAAAATAGCCGAAGATCTCGTCCATGTAGAGCACAGCCCGCAGGCTCAAGGTTCCCGGCTGGGTCCGGACCCAGGCCAAAACCTCATTCAGGAGAATCGTGATGAAGAACATGCGCTCGCTGTCCGACAGGTGCGCGATCGAGAGGATCGACAACCGCGGCTTGCCAGCAGGAGTATAGAGCAGGCTGCCAACGTCGAGCGCCTCTCCATCCATCCAGGCAGCGAACCCAGGCGAGGCGATCAGATTGTTCAGCTTCATCGCCAGGGCAAACCGCTCCCGGGCAGGATAGAAGGTCTCCAGGTCGATCACCCCAACCTTGTCGAAGGGCGGTGACTGCACCGCATGAATGAAGCCCGCCATGTCAAGGTCGCGGCTAGCTCGCCAGCTTTGATCTAGCACGTTTGCAAGCAAGATGTGTTCGCGGCTGGAAATGGGGTCTGCCTCGATCCCCAAGAGCGCTAGCAATCCTGAAACCGAGGAGGCAACCCTCTCACGGTACGCTTCTCCCTGACTGACCAAGGCCGGTGGCGGGGCCGCGAACGAGCGAAGGATCGTCAGCGGAAGTCCTGCACTGGAGCCGGGAGTGTAAATTGCCAGATCGGCAGATTCGCGGAATCGCGTGATCCGCGCGCCGTCCTGGCCCCAGGTAGCCAGGCCGTCTTGCCAAAGCTTGGCCGTCTGCTCAGCAAACTGTTCCCGCGCGAGTCCTTTCCGGTTCGCCTCCTCAGGATCAACCCAGGGTGCGAAGTCCTCGCCACGCAGCTTGGGAAAGCTTAGCAGCAGATTCCCCAGATCTCCCTTAGGATCGATAGCGATCACCGGAATTCCGTCGATTGCCGCTTCCTCCAACAACGACAGGCATAGACCCGTCTTGCCGCTGCCAGTCATCCCCACGCAGACCGCGTGCGTGGTCAGTTGCTTCGACTCGTAAAGCACAAGCCCCGAGGTGACTTTTCGCTGCTCGAGGTCATACTCCTTGCCCAGATAAAAGTACCCGAGTTTCTCGAAATCCTGATTCTTCATGGAACGTCTCTCGCAACCGCGCAATCGGCTGGATTCGCATGAGGTTACAGAAGGGTTGCTCGGAGTTAAGAACGGTCTGAGCGAAGTCCACTGGGGTTGACTTCCAGCAATTCGCCCTTGGCATTCGTCTGGGCGGTGATGGTTGTCTCCGCAGCAATCGAGGATGCTTCCCTGTCCTCGCATTTCACCTTGACCCGTTCCTGGTAGTGGTCAATGAAGTGGGCGGAGATCCGGCTCTGGACGACTTCCCAGAGATGATCGATCTGGCTGGCCTCGATCAGGCGATCCACAGCCGAGCCAGCCGATTCTTTGAGCATATCGAGCGCTGACGCCATAGCCGCCACGGCAGCCAGCAAGACTTCGCTCTGACAGTGGGCATACGTATTGGCGACTAGGCTGATCGATGGCAAGAGGGGCACGGGATCCTCGAAATTGACGTAGCGGAAAATCTTGCCTGCGAATTCCTGTTCAAATGCCCGCGCGGCTGCTTCGTTGCCGATCATCGGCGCGCCGAAGGTGACGACCTCATGCACCGTGATGAAGTTGCGCTGAAGACGCCAGGACGCCAGGAGTGCCAGGGCACCTCCCAGGCTATGCCCGGTGACCCAGAGCGGACGGTCGTTTGATTCCATTGCCTCAGCCACCGCGGTGAGCAATGGCTCCCAGATCTCATGAAGCGCTTCCATGAAACCCCGATGAAAACGTGCCCCCACTCCAGCCGCGGCAAAATCCGTCCCAATTTGTCCCTCGGGTAGGATCAGGTAGTTGTTGGCGTTGGTGAGTAGCCAGTCCTTGAGCCCGTCCAGCGTGTTTGGTGCCTGAGAGCCGCGAAATGCCACAACCAGCACCTTGTCATTCTGCGCGACGTAGACTTGCGTGTTGCCAACGCTGATCAGCCTTGCCTCCAGCCCCAACTCATCATGAAACCTATTGACTCCGACCGGCGCGTCGAAATACGCCAGATTGCACGCTTGAACCAGGAAGAGGGCGTTCCGAGCGTCGCCCAGTTTCGTAGCGTCCAGTACCATGGGCATTTCTGAGTTCCTTATCAATCGCGCCTGTCATCTGTCATCTGTCATCTTAATACCCGCCGCCCATCCTTGGCTTTTCGCCAGGCCTGAGCGGTTTCTCGGCTCACCTGGGTCCCGGTGAGGTCAAGCTGTTGTAATGACTCCTTCGTGGCCAGCTCTTCCTGAAAACCCTGGTCGGTGATCCTGGTATTGCGCAAATGTAATGCATTGAGTGCGGGCAAGTCCTTGAGGATTTTCAGGCCCGCATCGGTCACCTGTGTGTTATCGAGATCGAGGTCCTTCAGGGCGTTCATTCCCTTGAGCAGCTCAAGCGTCCGGTCCGTCACGTCGTGGTTTGCCATCTGCAGTACAGCGACGTCGTGCTTCGACCCCAGGAACGTGTAATCCTTACGGTCCCAGCCCGTGAGCGTGATGTGCCGCTGACCATCAACAATCTTTTCTCGAGGCCCAAGATCGATCGGCACCACCAATCGGTATGCTGGGGGAAACCCGGTGACCATCAGGCCGATCCCGATCAGCATCAGGGGGGCAAGTCCCTTGCGCCAGTGCCGGAATGCACGCACGATGAGCCCAAGACACCCAACGGCGATCACCGCCAGACCGGCCAGGTTGATGTACAGGGCATAGCTATCCATCTTCGTCAACGTACCTCAACCAGAGTTTACATCGTGCCGACATTCCCTGTCTTCGCGTCGTTGAGCTACGTATCCCGGGACTCAGCGGTGCAGAGGCAACGTGCAGCTCATGTCCCGGAGGACATCCTCAATAACGTGCAAGAGCTGGGCGATATCGGTCTCGAAGAGGCGGCCAATGGTACCGATCCGGAAGGTATCGACCCTGGTCAGCTTGCCCGGATAGATAATCATACCACGGTCACTGAGACGGTGGTAAAACTCGGAGAACCGGAATGCTGGATCTGGGGGTGAATGAAATGCCGTGATGATGAAGCTCTGGATCGCGGGATCGAGGAAGGGTGTGAACCCAAGACGTCGCATTCCGGCCAAGAGCATCCGGTGATTGGTGGCATAGCGGCGGCCCCGCGTAGCGATCCCGCCCTCTTGGTCCAGCTCTCGCAGCGCGTGGTCAAAGGCAAGGATCGCGTGAGTCGGCAGGGTGAATCGAAACTGGCCGATGGCCTCAAAGCCCCGGAGCTGATCCAGGAGGTCCAAGCTCAGGCTGCGAGCATAGCCACTCGTTGCCTGCAAGGCAGTCCGACGCGCAATGATGAAGCTGAAACCCGGCACACCCTCAAGACACTTATTGGCCGAGGATACCATGTAGTCGATACCTGCCGCTCTCAGATCGATTGGAATCGCACCGAAGCTGCTCATCGCGTCCACAATGAAGCTTCAATGATATCGCTGCACAACCTGTCCAATCGGCTCGAGCGGGTTCAGGATGCCTGTGGTCGTCTCGCAGTGGACCAAGGCGACATGAGTGATCGCCGGATCTTCAAGCAAGAGGCTTTCCATCTGCTGGGCAATCGGGACTGTGTCTTCCTCGCTTCACAGCACACGATGAACGATTCTTAGGTAGGCCGCGATCTTGGCGATTCGCTCGCCATAGGCACCGTTGGCAAGAATCAGCAACCGACCCTGCGAAGGGATCACCGAGGCGATTACTGACTCGACGCCGAACGTTCCGCTTCCCTGCATCAAGATCGCCTCAAAACCGTCTCCAGCAGTCAGTTCGGCCAGCTTGAGCAGCGACTCGCGGACTCTCCGTACAATGGCGTTGAACTCGAAATGCCAGGACCCCGCATCATGGATCATTGCGTGTTTGACGCTTAAACTGGTCGTGAGCGGTCCTGGAGTGAACAGTAACTTGTCCCGCGCACTTGACAGTTGAGTATGATCATTCATTCCATTCAGGCCTTTCATCCGGAGAGATCACGATTCTAAGCCAGGCAGAAGAGGATGCAGCGGCAAGGAGCCGGGTTCAAAAAGTATGAAGCCAGCCGAAGCATGCTTACCGGCTGTATGCCGAAAGGGGAATGAAATTTCTGTGAAAGCCAGGTCAGGACTGGGTTATCCCCATCTCCAACTCCACTTCACCGATCGATTCCTCAAGAATCTCCAGGGCCTGGAGCATTTGACGCTCGGTGATGATGAGTGGTGGTGTCAGGGTTGGTACGTTCCCCATCGTCGTCTTGAAATTCAAACTGCGGCTGAGAGCTTCGTAGAGCACAGCGCCCGCCGCGTCGCAAGCCGGGGTACGTGTCGTCCGATCGACTACAAGCTCTGCACCCATAAGACAGCCACGGCCACGAACGTCGCCAATATTCATTTGCCTCCGGATCGCGTCGATCAGCCGGGGATGGCCATTGCCGATGTGGTGGACATTGTTCCCATGGAAATCCATGTACCGCCGTCCCTGCAGATCTTCGATCCAAATTCCCTCAGCGTGACGAATCGCTGACAGGCACGGTGTGGACACCGATTGTCGCAGGAAAACCCGGGCATCGCGCTGGACTAGTGCGCGTGTCGGTTCATCGAGCTGGGTCTCGGACCAGGCGCGGCGCGGCGGTGAGAGATTGGTGTCTCCTTCAGCCTCCGCGAGTGCTTTCCTGGGCATCATCGCGCACTCCTCTCGATCGATGAGCTGGACGAGGATGGTCGATCCTCAAAGTCAGCGCGCCAAGATTAACCTTGGCAGTGCCAGTAGCGCGTTCGGTCACGGATTGGAACATGAACAGGGGCCGCAGAAAAGCCCCGAGAAAATGGCAAACACAGATTGGACGGTGATTCAACCTCGCGATGATGAGCCGGGTGGATCCGGCAACCGTGAGTGTTCCATTACCCGTCGGACATCGTTCCAGCCGCGTTGAGCTTCCTGGTCTTTGGGGGCCAGACGCAACGCTTCGGCGTACTGGCTGGCAGCCTCGGCGTACTTGCCTCCTCGAGCTAGAACATGACCGAGAAAGAGGTGTGTGGACGATTCCTCCGGATGGAGCCGGGCAATCGTCGCGTACTGGTCGGCAGCTTCGGTGTAACGGCCCGCTTGGAACAAGGCCTTGCCCAGCAGGCCGCGAATGTAAATGTGATCGGGCCACCGCCAGCTCGCAATCCGCAATGTGGCGATAGCCTTGTCAAGCTCACCCTTTTGACTGAGCGCATTGGCCAGGTTGACGTGAGATTCCCCGCAGTCGGGTCGTAACCAGACAGCTTGCTTCAACTCGGCCACCGCAGCGTCAAAATCTCTATCTCTCGCCCGCCAGACGCCAAGGTTGTTATGTAGGTCGGCAATCTCGGCGCCTCCGTGCTGGATCGCGTGCGTCCAGAGAGTACCTGAGTTCTCCCAGGTTTGGCACTGGCGCCAGGTCAAGACCATCAGGCAGGCCATCCAGGCTAGCCCAATCGCTAAGCAGGCGATCTGTCCGGGGGGGCGCCGGCCGATGGTCAGATTGGCCCGAGCCCACCACTGCCAGAGTCCGCCGGCCATCAAAGCGACCCAGGGAGTCATAGCCAGATAGCTATATCGATCGCCGATCACCTGGCGCCCATAGG